>Ga0272449_1000737_pt1 | contig 37365 bp, 30 predicted proteins | sample YNPCB0241_FD_198679 | JGI IMG/M metagenome (GOLD analysis project Ga0272449, IMG submission 198679) | Hot spring sediment microbial communities from Yellowstone National Park, WY, United States - YNP-CB-024-1 | ecosystem: Environmental > Aquatic > Thermal springs > Hot (42-90C) > Sediment...
GCCTCGAGGAGAAAAGTGCAGGGCGTGCATGAAGATGACATCGCAATAGCCCCTGGCACTGCAAGACTTCCTCTTCGCCAGTATCGCTATTTTGTGCCGATGTTTTCAGACCATGCACATGCAATTGTTGGGGCGCTTAGATGGGCAGGGTGCGAGGCAGTCTTGTTACCCCCAACGGACGCAGAATCGTGGGAACTTGGATTGAAGCACGCATATGGGAGGGAATGCCACCCATACATCGCACTGCTCGGGGATTTCTTGAAGGCGACGAAAAGGGCTGACTTCGATCCAAAAACCGCATGTTTTTATGGTGCGTCCTACATGGGTCCATGCTTACTGCCACAATACATGATGGGGATGACCCTTGTCATGAAGCGACTCGGGCTTGGCGATGTCACATTCTTGAACCTCACAGACCCTCCCACCATGAAGGAACTTGGGAAAGGCTACATTGCTCGGCTGGTCCTTGGGCTTCTTGCGATTGACAGGCTTCACAAATGGAAGGTCGAGATAGAGCCCTACGAGGTCGAAAAGGGTAATGTCGAAGAGGTGCATCGTGAAAACATGCGTATGATCGAGGACGCCCTTGCGAAAGGGGGATTTTTCGAGGCACTGGATAAGGCGATTGAGGGGATGAAATCAATTCGATTGAGGGAAGATTGTGGAAAGAGACTTAAAGTTGGGGTTATCGGGGACATCTACACAAGGATAAACCCACATGCAAACAGTGACCTGTATAAGAAACTCGAGGAAATGGGCTTTGAGGTGTGGTCATCAGCGATGATGATTGACATTGCATGGCTAGGAAGCGAGCAATGGCATGTGGAACTTTACAGGAGAGGGAAGTTTTTGGATGCGTTGGTTACCCTTGGCATGGTGCCGTTCACAAGGGCTGTAAGGTGGCTTGTTAACAGAAAGTTTCCAAAGACTATAAGGACACCCGAGGAAAGACATTTTCATGAGGTGAAAAAGGCTTGTGAAAGGGTGTGTTCATACTGGATTGACAGGCTTATCTCGATGAACATTGCAAGGATTGATGACTTCGTGCAGGCAGGGGCAAGTGGTGTCCTGAATGTGATGTGTCACAACTGCATGATAGGAACTGTGACTGCGTCACTTCTTCCGACCCTGCAGGAGGAGAACAACTCCACAGTGCTAAGCACCTTGATATATGAGGGTCTAAAATCCACCCATAACGACAACAGGCTTCAGGCTTTCGCAGACCAGATAAAGGAGCGAAATGTTATTTCTCGCACTTATGCGCCATCGGACTCAATCGTAACAGGGTTTCAGATTTATGGAGGCCCTGAAAGCTCTCGATGTGTTGAGTCAGAAACGGCAAAATCTGACGGGCGGGATCTGCTTTGGAACCGGAAATGAACTTTGAACCTCCTTTTTGAGCCTCAGAGGATTTCGAAAAACTCGAGTAGTGCCCTTCTTGAGAGAACCCAAATACGCTGGGCAAGTACTTGTCACACAGCTTTTCTAAGCAACTTTGACCTCGAACTCTGGAGGCTGGAGGATCGCCTTCTTTACAGCGCACAGGTCAGCAGACCGTCTTAGTGCCTCCCTGTATCTTTCTGGGACAGAATCAGGAACATGCACGATGATTTCTACTTTTGCAAGCCCCTTCTTCTGTTCATCGTAATGCATTATTTGTCTAAGATAGATCCCATCTACGGGAATATTGTGGTGCCTGCAGAATGACAGGACATAGACCCCAGCGCAGGTCCCTATGGAGGCAAGAAATAGCGTAAATGGCTCTGGCGCTGATCCTTCCCCCCCAGACTTGATGTCTTGGTCTGTATCAATCTGAAACCGCCCGGTGTCTGCCCTGACCTTCAGCCCGCCTTCAAAAGTAATCTTGAACTCCTGTTGCATCGCCGTTCCCTTTCACAAAACAACCTCCTTGCACAATGGTCGGGAAGGCCGGATTTGAACCGGCGACACCCTGTACCCAAAACAGGTGCGCTCCCAGGCTGCGCTACTTCCCGTAGCAAGGCATTTTATATATAACCATAAAAACGCAAAAAAGCAACCATGCGTATTCGAGCAACACCCTTAACTATCTTTGAAGCCAGAGTTGCCGTCAGAGATTTTCTGTCCAAAAATTACGCTTGAACAATGGGCTGTCACCAACGCTTTTTCATTCGCCAGACCAGAAAAAAAGATTTTCGGGTGTTTTCGCGGCGTTGAATAGTGTGCTGGATTGTGCTACGCTAAAAAGGGTTGGAGGGAAGATGAGATTTAGGCTATTTTTTCTTGCCGCTGTTTGGTGTGTGACGATAAAAGGCTATGCAAAGCCTGCAATCCTCCTCGTTGGGGAAGGGGGGGCAGGGCGCGCTGCGATAGAATCTTTGAAGGATTATGAGTTCGTCCTGCCTCGGGAGATGATATTTTTTCATACTGACGAATGCTCTCTGGAAGATGCTGACGCCATAATTTCCGAGATTTCTGGGGCTATTGATGACGCATCTTCTTTGTTTTACGAGGATGCCGCAATAAAGCCCGCAGAGGAGAAGCTTAGGTGGGCGCTCGCACAGATGGTCAATGCCCCTTGCGCTGGCATTGGCAACAAGAGGTTTTTGAAAAAGATGTTTTCAGGGTCAATCCTTCTTATTCGAATCTTACTGGCGACCAAGAATTCTGATGCAGAGCAAGTTGCCTCGCTTGTATTTTCCAGGTTTTGGTTCCTGCCATTGACAGATTTGGATATCCCCCCAGATGTGCGTGATTTCCTGGAGACCCACGCAAGAAAAGAGAAAAGGAAGATCCGGGTCTTGCAGAAAGGCAAAGAGGAACTTGTGGTCGTGATTGACCGCAATATTGTAGGACAAGGGAAAGAGGTTCTTGCAGATTGCCCTCAAGGCGAGCATGATATCGCTTTCGTGTCGAAAAAAGGTAAGGTTTACGCGGGTAAAATAAGGCTATCTAGTGACGAGCAAACTATCCGCGTCTATGAGCCATTCCTGACGGAGGGCTTTTCTTTGCAAGAAAACGCTATTGTCTTGCCAGTTGCAAGACTCGAAAAGACAGCAACCGAGCTTTCTTCTTTTCTAGAAATGCCTGTGGTTGTTTTGCAAGACAGTGCAGAAGGGCAGGTCGTGTTCGAATTCACAGAAAAAGAAAGGAGGGAGGTCTTCAAGTCAGTGCCAAAGGAAGTCGTGTCCGCACCTGTTTACAAGAAAACGAACCTAAGAGCGTGGGGCTATGCCATTGGCGGTGTCGCAGTTGGTTTATTGGGCGCTGGTATTGCTTTGAATATTATGGCAAATCAAAGGGTTTCTGACATAAACTCTGGACATAACCGTATCGCCCAGTTCAACCAATATAAATGGGCTTCCATAGGGTGTTATGCGGGGGCAGGGGCGTCAGGGGTTGCATCGCTCGTGCTTATCTTGCTAAAAAAGGACGCTGTAAAGCCACAGGCATTTGGTCGTGGGGTTGCCTTGTCTTTTGATTTTTAGTATCAAAAGCCCCCTTCTTAATGAAACGAAAACGCAGCTTTTTGCGATATAATCATTCGGAGGTGCTTTATGCGAAAAGTCTTCTTCACTTTCCTGCTTTTGACAGTTGAGTCAACAGGTTTTTCCCAGCCGTTCGCCCACTTTATGCAGATTCCATTAGACAGTTCCTTGATGTGGCAGGAATGTGAAGGGGAAGGGTTTGAAATAGCCGCTCCGATATGCGAAAAGAAACCAGAGGTGACGGTGTTTGGTTATCTTCCATACTGGAACTTCTGCACAGGCAGTTTGAAGATACAGTTTGATTGCCTGCATGTAATCGCATATTTTGGAACTACAGTGGATCCGCAGGGAAATCTTGGCGCTCTGAAAGATTTTGGCACACCTGCCATGGACTACTTGATAGAAGTTGCGAGGTCTTATGGGGTAAAGGTCGTTCTGGTGGTTGGAAACTTTGACTCTAACTCGCTTTCTACCCTTTTGTCGTCACCTAGTGCCCGTGAAAATGCTGTCAATAACATCGTCCGCACAGTGAAGGCTCATGGTGGTCAGGGGGTTAACATAGACTTTGAGGGGTTGCCTTACGCAAACAAGCAAGATTTTGTGCTATTCATCGGGGCTTTGCGCGAGGCTTTAGACACTGCACTTGGCGAGGAGGCGCACCTTTCTATTGCCACACCAGCAGTGGACTGGAATGGTTCCTTCGATTACGATGTGCTTGCAAGTATTGCGGATAACTTGTTTATCATGGGTTATGACTATCATTGGAGAGGGGGGCAACCTGGTCCAGTAAGTCCACTGCGGTCTAGCTCGAAGTGGGGGAAATATTCTTTGGAATGGACAATAAATGACTATTTCCAGTATGGCGCTGATGTGTATCGTGACCGCCTTGTTTTGGGGCTTCCGCTTTATGGCTATGACTGGCCAACGACGGGTGACACGGTTCCTGGCACAGCCACGGATAAAGCAACCGCGGTCTTCTACAAGTCATGCCAGCAAAAGTTTGATATTTATGGTGCGGTGTGGGACGAACCATCTTCTACGCCTTATTCTGTCTATAACTCTAATGGATGGCACCAGCTGTTCTGTGAAAACAGACGCTCTTTGAGAGAAAAGTTTTATCTTGCGCTGGAAAAGGGGCTTGGTGGCGTGGGCTTTTGGGCTTTAGGGTACGAAGGGGACTTTAGGGAGGTTTTCGAAGAGATAAGAGATGCGTTCGTAAAGGGAAACGGAAGTGGTGACGAGGTCGAGTTATTGCCAGATGTGGCAGACAATGGTTTGCCAGAAATGTTTGAATCTGAAGAGGATGCAGTGGAGACATCATTGGCTGAAGACCTTCATGTTGTTGCAGATGGCGATCAGGGCGTTGACACGGATGAATCCAGGGATGTGCAAGTGTGGTCATGGGATAGGCACATACCCACAAAGGATGACAATCCAGAGGCGAACGAATTCAATTTCAATGCGGTTGATGTGCAAGGCGAAAATGTGAACCTTGCGACTTCGGGTTCTGGATGCAACTTGGGGGTCAATCCAAGCACTTGTACCGCGTTGTGCTTTGCATTGCTACTGGCAGTTTGTTTGATTTTAGGACGCAAGACGAAGAAAGGAGGAGGCGTGTATGGCTTATAATGCGATAGTGACATCGCTCGTGTGCTTGGTTACAGGTTTTCTTCTTGTGTCCCCCGGAGAGTGCCAGGAGGAAGAAGGTGCAGTGCCTTCCGCCCAGTTTCAGGCTGATGAACCTACAAAGACATCGCCCGAGTTCGAGAACTACAAGCAGATTCAGCAAAGACCCATTGGTCTTCGTTACAAGACAGGGGGGACAGGGTATCTATATATTCGCACTTCTCCCAGGGACGCAGAGATAAGTCTTTATCCTCCAAACTCGAAAAAGCCGCTTTCCCCACGCCCCTTCAAAACAGAAAAGGTGCCTTCTGGGTGCATGAAGGCGGTCATAAGGGCTTCAGGCTACAGGGATGCTTCTGGTATCATCTGCATCGCCAGGAACGAGGTGACAAGGATTGATGTAGCCTTGGAAAGACTGTCAGAGATGGTCGGAAGGATTACAATCTTATCCGAGCCAGAGGAGTCCGATGTGCAGGTGGACAAAAAACCTGTGGGCAAGACACCGATCACAGTGACTGTCTTGAAAGGGGAGCACCTCGTGCTTGTTGCCAACGATAGATTCTTTTGCGAAAAGAAGGTTTTTGTCTCTGGTGGAGAAGTAGTTGTATTGAAAGCCAGATTAGGAAAAGGAGGGAACGACTGTGCCAGTGTTACACAGGAGTGATTTGAACATCAATAGGCCTCGCATTACGAATACGGTGTGGGCAATGCTGTCGAAGGGATGGTGGAGGTTAGATGCCTAGGGGACAAAAGTAGGGCAACAGACAAAATCCTAAACGCGATTTTTTACTAAAACGCTGCACACGAACAGTCTTCACATTGGCTTGCACTCTAATCTGAGGGGTTTAAAGTTCGCTTCTCTTCTTGTTCTTTCATGAGTTTCTGAAACTCCCTCAAAGCAAGCCTCCGTTTTACAGGTCCCACCCTGTCAACAAACACAATCCCATCCAGATGGTCTATCTCGTGCTGGAGGCACACAGCAAAAAGCCCAGAAGCCTCTAACTCCTTTTCTTCTCCATCCACATTCTGAAACTTCACCCAAACATTGCTAGCCCTTTCTATTTCTATCTCCAGTCCAGGAAACGAAAGACAGCCCTCTTTGAACACAATCTTTCCATTTTTTCCAACAATCTCTGGGTTTATAAGGAACATCAAACCCGTTGTCTTTTTTTCCTGTTCATCCAGAGGCACATCGCACACCAAAATCCTTTTCGTTATCCCCACCTGTTGGCCAGCAAGCCCTATCCCTTTGTTTGCATACATGGTCTCTGCCATGTCTTCCAAAAGTTGCCTCAGATTTTCATCGAAAACAGTGACCTTTTCGCCCTTCTTTTTTAGCACTGGGTCTGGCCATACCCTTATCTTCAACAACGCCATCTTTCACTCCCTTGGCTTTACATTTGTTACCTTCCACCTTGTCCCGTCCTTCTGGTCCATCACCAGAACCCCCATCTTTGTTAGTTCATCCCTAAGCGCATCCGCCCTTACGAAGTCCTTGTTTTTTCTTGCCTCGCTCCTTTCAGCCACAAGCCTTTCAACCAACTCCTTGTCAATTTTTGCCCTTTCAATCCTTTTTTCCTGGACCTCTGAAAGTGCCCTTTTAGGGTCTCGCTCCCCCAACCCAAGAACGCCCCCTATCTTTCTAATCACCTCAAGATGCGTCTTTGCCATTGCCCAGTTTTTGCGCCTCAGGCACTCGTTCAAGGCACGTGCATTTTCCAAAAGCACAGCCAGAGCAACAGCAGTATTGAAGTCATCATCCATCGCCTCTTCGAACCTCTCAATCTCTTTTTCGACAAACTCCGTGTTTATCTCTGCTCCATCCGTTGCGCTTGTGCCAGCCAATATCGTCTCGTAAAGGTAGTCCACATTCTCTTCGGATGCGAGTATCCCCTCCAGACTAAAGTTTATCGGGCTTCTATAATGGGTCGTAAGAAGGAAATAGCGCAATGCCTCGGCATCGAACATAGAGCGGACATCTTTAATAGTGAAGAAGTTCTTCAAAGATTTCGCCATCTTCTGCTGGTCTTCACCTACAGTCACGAACCCGTTGTGAAGCCAGTACCTCACAAACTCACGACCACAAAGCGCATAGGATTGTGCCCTTTCGTTTTCGTGATGTGGGAAGATCAAATCCATGCCCCCCCCGTGGATATCGAAAACATCCCCAAGATAAAGGGAGCTCATGGTCGAACATTCTATGTGCCAGCCAGGTCTTCCCCTTCCCCATGGGCTGTCCCACGAAGGCTCTCCCTCCTTTGCCTTTTTCCAGAGGGCAAAATCGAAAGGATGCCTCTTGTTTGGCTCCAGCGGGTCAACCCTCCCAGATGCGCCAGCAAGCATTTCCTCTTTGTTCCTTCTTGAAAGCCTTAGATAATCTGCAAACTTCGATGTGTCATAATAGACATCGCCTTGAGCCTCGTAAGCAAACCCATGCTCAAGGATCTTTTTTACTGATTCGATGATCTGAGGTATGTGCTCTGTCACCTTTGGCTCTATCTGAGGTCTTTGGACGCCAAGTGCATCCATGTCCTCGTAAAACTCCCTAATGTATCTAGCGGACACATCAAAAGGCGACAACCCAAGCTCATGTGCCCTTTTTATGATCTTGTCGTCGATATCCGTAAAGTTCCTTACATAGGTCACATCAAAGTTACGATATCTAAGGTATCTCTGCACAACATCAAAAGCCACATAAGCCCTTGCGTGCCCTATATGACAGGAATCGTATGATGTTATGCCACAAACATACATCCCAACCTTTGGGGGGTTCAAGGGCACAAACTCCTCTTTTGTCTGAGACATCGTGTTGAACACTCTAAGTTTTCCCATGACCTAGCCTCTTTCCAACCACCTTTGCCACAGTTCATCGAAAGCGCTTTGAAGCGCAGATTTCAATGTCTCGATCTCATGCGGCTCCCAATTATCCCTCCTCACAAACGAGGTCTTATCAACCCTGTTATCAAACATGACAATGGGCATCAAGACCCCATCTATTTGCACAAAGCCCTTCTTTGGAGAACACTCCATCAAGTACTCGATGTCATCACACCCATAATCCTTTAGCATCACCTCTTCTGGCACACTGTGACCCAGAATGCCATCTGGATCGTTAGGGTCGTGCCTTTCCATGTTTTTTCTTCTAGATTCCTCGGGCGTGACCCATACATAAAATATGCACGCAGTGCTCTTGATCTCATCCGAAAGTTTCCCAATCGAATACGCATAACCAAAAGGCTCTTTCAAAGGCATCTCTGAACCATAAGCCCCGCCCCTTGCAAACTCGATGACAACCGTCTTTTCATCGTCGTAAATGCTTGCCATCCTGTTTGTCTCCACAACGATGTCTTTGCACAGAGCCTCCATCGCCTCCTCAAGCTCCCTTGACACATGTGGCTCTAAGCCCCTAAACTTTGGCGTGGTATGAACCCTTTCACATGCCCTGTCAATCCTGTTGAACAAGTAAGCAGAAAATGAAGGCACATTTATCTTTTTGCGAGCCCTTATCTGTTCGAAATCCTCGTTCACAAGTTCTATCAAAGCACCCCAAAGATAGGGGTCGATGAAAGGCTTCGTGTTGGACTGGAAGAACAAAGATGATATCCCATTCTTCCACAGCCATCTATCCACTTGCCTCATAAGGTTCACATAGGGGTAGTCATCTATCTCGACCACCGCACCCACATGAAATCTTTCAAGGCATTCCCTGTCTCCAAGACTACGCATGAACTTCCTTATCTCGGATTTTCCAGATGCTGGCAGTGCAAGCAAAAGTAATGTGCTGAACCTGTCTTTCATGTCTATTCCTCCATCGTCTCTATCCCGACCCTTGAAGCCAAAAGCCCAAGGACCTTCTTTCCTGCCCAGCCAAGAGGGGCAAAATCCCTTATACCTTTTTGTTTCAAAGAAAGCAACTCGCTTAGTTTCGCTCGTGCTCCGGCCTTGTCGCCAAGCAAAAAATCGCACCACGCTATGTATAGAAGCACAGTAGAAGATGGAAAGCCAAGGGCTAATATCCTTTCAAGCCCCTTTTTTGCGTTTTCGTAGTCCCCAGCAGAAAACATTATCATGGAGTAATCATAGTACCCCGTCGCAGCCTCTCTTGGATTCTCGGCGCTCTTGATGCGATTGATTGCTGACAAAAGTTTATGCCTGACTTTAGGTTTTTGAAGATACTCGACCCGAAGAACTCGAAGGAACTCTTCCTGAAAAGCAAGCGCCCCACGACTAACATCAATCCCTCGTTTTCCATAATACTCAAGCACCCTCCTCACATTTTCCTTGTTCTTATCCTTCAGCCGCAGAAATACCTCTGCGACATCGTCTCTATAGATAAGTAGCCACCTGTCTTTTTCCCAGTAATATAGAGGGAACACTGGCGGTCTAAACATGACTATATCGAAGTCGAACTTCTTAAAAGCCTCTTCCAGCGCTTTCTCGCGCTCGTAAGGCCGATGAGTTTCTATGAGCGCCTCCTTTTCCTCTTTGGTGAAGTTGCCCCTTCCGTCAGTAAACACAGTGCAATCTGGAAAGAGCCTGTAAAGAAGATAGCCTCCCCATTGTGTGTAGTGAAAGATTTTGCCCTTTATCCCCATTGCCTGCAAGGCATCGCTAGCCTTTTCAGGGAAAAGGTCTGGCTCGTGGTCAACAAGCATAGTGGCTAGGGCGGATGTAAGTCCTTTCCTTTGTTTTATGATGATGTTTTCGTAAGATATTCCAAGAAGCGCGAAAGAAAGCAGGATCAGGGCAAGTCTTCTACCAAACGGTTCGACCTGCTTCCTAATCCAATCTCTTATAGAATAGACAAGCAGAAACAAAGAAAAGGCGGAAAGGTAGATAAATCTGGCGGATTTCACGGATAGGGTCGCAAGTGCGAGGGCGAGCAAAAGAAGCCCAAGGTGTTTATGTTTCAAGGCACAAAAGAGCCCCTGTTTTGCAAGATAAAAGATGTAAATGAACGCAAGTAAGAATAGGTAAAGATATGGAAAGGCACCGCACAGAACATGGTGAGCGGTCAAGGAGCCTGAAAGCTCAGGGACAAAATATGCAAGTGGAGGATGCCATTCTGGTATAAGGACGGCGCTCTCTTCGAGCATCGTGAATGCGGTTTTGACCCCTGAAACGAAGTATGGCATCAAGAGCATAGAAACAGAAGAAAAGACAAACTTTTTCAGGTCATCCTTTAGTGGCAGGTGTTGACCAGAGACTTTTTGCAACAGTTTTGCAAACAAAACAGTGCCAAAACAGACAGGGAGCAGAATCGCCCCGCCTGCATGGATGTTCGCCCATAGCATGGATACAAGCACGACAAGAAATAAGTTTTTCCTTTGTCCGATGACCTCTGGCAACATGAGGACAAAGAAGAAAAAGTTGAAAGCCTCGGGTCTTATACGAAGCCTGTCTTCTGTCAGGGAAAGCGCAAGGAGGAAGAAGAAAAAGGCGAAGACGCGCCCCAGTTTGAGTTTGCGAAGATACACATAAAAAAGGGCAAAGCCAAAGATGAACAAGATGGCATGGAGCAAGCGCACATAAAAGAACCCGAGCCTCGCATCAATTTCGTAGGTTAGAAGCTCATAGAGCCACTGGAATGGAACCCATGGGCGATTTTGGTCTGTTGCAGAAAATATGTCGGTCTTGGGGATTTCCTTGTGCTGTTCGATCCACTCACCTGTCTTTATGTGCCAATAGATGTCAATATCCCAGTTGGGACGAACGGTATAAATGACCAAAAGCGCAAGCAAAGCCAAAACCGCAAGAACTTCTAGGGTGTTGCGTCTTGCCGAGACCGAGAACAAACTAGCCTTTCCTTCTTTCGCCAAATATCGCTGTGCCAATCCTCACGACAGTTGCCCCTTCTTCGATTGCGACCTCGAGGTCGTGACTCATGCCCATGGAAAGCCCTCGAAGGAGGGGGGGCGGGGGCGAAAGTTTTTCAAGCAACTGCCATTCAAGGTTTCTTAGTTTCCTAAAGTACGGTCTGGATGCCTCAGGGTCATCGCTGAATGGAGGCACGCACATAAGCCCCAAAAGCCGCATATTCTTTGAAGAAAGAATAAGGCTTGCAAGTTCCAAAACCATCTCTTCGCTTGCCCCGCTTTTTTGTGGTTCATCACCAATGTTCACCTCGATAAAGCAGTCCATTACCTTTCCCTCAGGTATCCTTTTTTGCATCTCCCAGACAAGCCCCTCTCTGTCTATGGAATGGATGCTATCACAGATCCTCGCCACAATCTTTGCCTTGTTCGTCTGTAGTGCGCCAATGAAATGCCATCTAGGCTCAAGCCCCTTTTGAGCTAGAGCAATAGCCTTTTTCTGCAGCTCCTGAGCATAGTTTTCGCCAAAATCAGTCAATCCAGCCTCCATCGCAGATTCAACAACTTCAGGTCCAAACTGCTTCGTAACCGCAATCAACTTTACCTCTTGAGGGTCTCGCTTTGCCTTCTCACAAGCCCTTTCGATCCGCTCCATCACAACTTTTACCCTTTCTTTTATCGTATCTTTCATGTTCTTGCCATCAATATGGAAGGATGTCCCTTGCGCCCATCTCTTCCATCATCTCTATGACCTGACACAGTGGCAAGCCTACGACATTTGTGTAGGAGCCGTAGATACTTTCTACGAGATATGCTCCAACACCCTGAATCGCATAAGCCCCTGCCTTGTCCATAGACTCGCCAACGCCAACATATTTTTCTATCTCCGTTCTCGTCATCTTCTTGAACTTCACTATTGTCTGAACTGATTGAAGCCCTTCCTTGGATTTTTTCATATCGTAAAGGCAAAAGCCTGTTATCACTATGTGTTCTCGCCCTTGCAGGCTCATAAGCATTTCCACTGCATCTTCGTGGCTTTGTGGTTTTCCAAGCACAAGGTTATCTAGAACAACTATGGTATCCGCACCCAACACCCATCTTAGCGGGCTTTCTCTGGAGTATATAAAGGTCGCCCCTGGTTCTGGATACAATGTTGACTGGATACGGTCAACGACCTTCAAAACTTTTAGCCTTGCAAGCCTTTTCACATATGCGTCAGGGGTCTCGTCAGGGAGTTGGGTCTCGTCTATCTCGGCTGGCATTGGTTTTACAGTGAACCCTGTTTTTTCTAATAGTTCCTTCCTTCTTTCAGAAGCAGATGCAAGAACCAGCTGGGAAGGCATAGACACCTCCGTCGCTAAAGGTTTCTAATCGTTTTTGGCGCGTTCCAGAGCCCCAAGCCTGTTCATATCTCGACCGTTGGTGTTGGCTTGAGCCTCGATGCAACCAGAATCTCGCAACCACCTCTAAATGATAGCGCCTTTTGCACTGTCCCTCTGGCAAGTTCATCTGTGTTGTGGTCAAGGCTCAAATGGGACAACACGACCTTTTTTGGCAGTTTTGTGCTCGCCTCAAAAATCCTTGAAAGAAAATCACCTGCCTGATAGTTGGACAGATGCCCAAAGTCGCTCCTTATCCGCTCCTTATTCAACGGATGTCTTGAGCTTGCGTCCAGAAGTTCATCGTCGTAGTTTGCCTCAACAACCACAATGTCCGCATCAATAAAGTAAGGTAAAAGATAATCGGGTGCTGAACCCAGATCCGTTGCCCACACAAGCCTCGTCCTTTTGCTCCCATCATCATATTCGAACAAGAAACCTAGCGTTGGACAGTCGTGTGGCAACCTGAAAGGGGTTATCGTCAGGTCATGCACCGTATAGCTCCTACCTGGCTTTATGGTCAGCCCAAGCCCATCTTCGCCTGCTCCAATCCTCGCAATGTGTTTTATGGTTGCTAACTCCCCTGCAACAGGAATTCCCTTTTCTACAAGCACCTTTATCCCGCATGGTCTAACATGGTCTGTGTGTATGTGCGTCACAAGGCACAACGAAGGCTTCTTGGCCCGCCTTTCTATTGCTCCCAGCACTGCCCTTTGCGACCCGAGCCCTATGTCCACGATTATTTCCGCGGATGGAGTGCTTACAAAAGCCATATTTCCCCTGGAACTGCTTGCAACAATGTCAACCGCTAGCACAAAGGCTCCTCCAGCAGTGGCAAAAATTCGCCCTCTAAAAGAGACCACAAAGGATGCGCCTGGTCAACCGTCCATCTGGAAACCCTTATTCTTCTAAGTGCGATCAGATGGGCACACGAGTTTATGCTTCTTGCCAGGTCACGAGCGAGGATGCGCACATAAGTCCCGCCAGAGCATCGCACCCTCAGGGTTGCGTCGGGACAAAGATACTCGATGAACTCAAGGCTATTTATCTCGACATCCCTTGTTTTTTGTGTAGGGACAATTCCTTTCCTTGCATAACAGTAAAGTGGTTTCCCCCTGAACTTCGCTGCGCTAAACAAAGGCACTTCCTGTCTTATCCTGCCTGTGAATGAAGACAGGGCATCTCTGATCTGGCTTTCTTCAGGCACAGGACAGACCTTGACTACCCGTCCTGTCAAATCGCATGTGTCAGTTTCGACCCCGAATCTCATAGTAAATACATATTCCTTCTCACCTTTCAAAAGGGACGAAGCCTTTTTTGTCCATTCCCTTCCAAAAAGGATTGGCAAAAGCCCTGTTGCAAAGGGGTCCAGAGTGCCTCCGTGACCCACCTTTTCCCCTTTTGCAAACCTCCGCTTCAAAAGACTCACCACCTCAAAAGATGTCCAGCCACAAGGTTTGTCAACCAGCAGCAAGCCCTTAGGCATCTTTTACCTTTTCCAACAGCGCCTCGATTTCCGAGACTTTATCGGGAAGGTCATCGTAAAAGAACTCGAGGTCTGGTATCCGAAGCAGTCGCACCTTATGTCCAACTTCCCTTCTCAAAAACCCTTTGCAAGCCTGAAACCCTTCCATGACTTCGTCCCTAGTAAGGGTGTAATGCCTGAAATAGACCCTGCAAAGGCTTAAGTCCTTGGTTACAAAGACCCTTGTCACCACAACACCTTGAAGCCTAGGGTCGCTCACGCTGAACAAAAGAACCTCAGAGATCGCCTCTTTCAATAGGCTTTCGACCCTTTTTGTCCTTTCAAAACTTCTCATGGCAATCACAACACATGAAGGATTTCATAAGAGTGGTCTTCGATGCTTGCTAAATGCATCTCTTCCACAAAATCAATGACCCTGTCTATCACCGAGTTTACGACCCGATGGTCAGAACCGACAACCGCAAACCCAAGCACCGCGAAATCGTGGGCATCTTGCAGGTCAACCTCTGCCACTGCCACATTGAAGGTCTGGCGCACCCTGCTCACTATCCTTTTCACAATCGCCCTTTTGCCCTTCAAAGACCCAAGCCCTGATGTGTCCATTGTTAGTCGCAAGACTCCTACGACCATAGCGCACCATCGGGACTAAGCAGAAACAGAAAGCCCTGAACGCACCTCCTCTATCTCGAAGAAATGCAGTTCATCGCCTTCCTCGAACGCATCAAAATCCTGTATCATAAGCCCGCATTCCATCCCTTGTTTGACCTCTCGCACATCGTCTTTCAGGTGTTTCAAAGATGAAATCTTGCCCTCGAATATAGTGTCTTTGCCCCGCACGACCTTGACAGTGGACGACCTAGTAACCTTTCCTTGCGTCACTGCCACACCAGCCACCCTGCCAACCTTCGAGATATTGAACACCTTCAGAACCATGCCTTTCCCGATGGGCTTCAAGACCATCTTTGGTTCCAAAAGTCCTTCCATCGCCTTCTTCACATCTTCGAGCAGGTCGTATATGACATTGTATCTTCTTATCTGCACCTTTTCGTGGTCAGCAAGCGTCTGCGCATTCGGGTCAGTTGCAACATTGAACCCAATGATTACCGAGTTCGATGCGATGGCTAAGTTCACATCGCTTTCGGTTATGTTACCAACCGCAGAATGGATGATCTTCAAGGTTATCTGGGGGTGTTGGAGCTTGGACAAGGCGTCTATTATCGCCTGCAACGAACCCTGAACATCCGCACGAACTATGACCTTAAGTTCCTTTGTTTTCCCCTGTTGGACCATCTTGTAAAAGTCTTCCAAAGATACCCTCACTGCCCCCTTTGCCGCCCTTGCCTTCTTTATCTGGGTCATCTGCCATTCTATGACCTCTTTGACCTTTCGCTCGTCAGGAAGCACCACAAAAGCATCGCCAGCGTTTGGAACAAGATTGAATCCAACTACTTGAACAGGGGTAACAGGTATCGCTTCACTAAGGTCAACACCCCTCTCGTCCATCATCTTTCTAACCTTACCATGCGCAAGCCCTGCGATGATCAAGTCACCAACCCTTAGCGTCCCTGCCTGAACCAGAACTGTTGCAAGAGGTCCAAGTTGCCTGTCGAGTTTTGCCTCGAGCACTACGCCTCTTGCGGGCTTGTTGGGGTTCGCCTTCAAATCCATCATCTCTGCTTGCAGGAGGATCATTTCCAGAAGGTTGTCAATACCGATATTCATTTTAGCCGAGATCTCGCAAAATATGGTCTGTCCCCCCCACTCCTCTGGGATAAGACCCTGTTCCGCAAGTTCCTTCTTCACCCTATCCACATTTGCTTCGGGCTTGTCAATTTTGTTTATTGCAACGATGATTGGCGCCTGTGCGTCCCGTGCATGGGCAATCGCTTCAAGGGTTTGCGCCTTTACCCCGTCATCTGCTGCGACCACGAGCACAACGATGTCTGTCACCTTTGCGCCCCTTGCCCTCATCTGGGTAAACGCCTCGTGCCCTGGTGTGTCCAGGAAAACGATGTCGCCACGGTCTAGATGCACCTTATACGCCCCGATGTGCTGGGTAATCCCGCCTGCCTCGCTTTCTGCAACCCTTGTTTGCCTGATTCTATCGAGCAATGTTGTTTTCCCATGGTCAACATGACCCATGACCGTCACCACAGGAGGTCTTGGCTTCAAAGCGTCTTCTGGGTCTTTGGACTCCTGAAGCAAAGAAGAGGCGTCGAATCCCACCTTCTCGACTGTGAACCCCCAATCAGAGGCGACTATTGCAGCGGTATCTAAGTCTATCATCTGTGTTATTGAAACAAGGACACCTAATCCCATCAGTTTTGCAACGAGCTCGCTCGCCTTTATTCCCATGTGCCGTGCCAGTTCCTGCACCTGAATCGCCTCGCCTTCGACCCTTATGACCCTCTTTTGCTCCTTAGGTGGTGGCGGAGGCGGCGGTGGCGCTGCCTTCTTTGCCCCCTTTTGAGCTTTGTGCCTCTTGAAGGCATGTCTTGCAACAGCGGGTTCTGGTTCTTCGTCTGGGCTTATTATGAGCTGTCGCAAAGAGATTACATCCCTTCTTCTGTCATATACAAACCTCTTCGGCTTGCCTTTCTTCTCTGGAACCTCTTGTATGACCTCTAACTCTTTCTGCTTTTTCGACGGTTTTTCAGGGACTTTTTCCTCGACTTCTGGTGCTACTGCCTGCGCCTCCTTTGCAACTACATCGGCACCTACTATAGGTGGCTCGCTTTCCCCTTTCCTTGTCTCCTCAACTTGTAACTGTGGTGCGAGCTCCGTCTTCTGAGGTTCTTGAGGGGATGGCACAACCTCTTTTTCCACAACCCCTGCAGGCATGGGAGGGCTTACAGGTTCTTCAATAAGCGCCTCCACTTCTGGCTTTACATCTATTCTGTGCTTAGCCTCTTCTATGGCTTCTGCCTTTTCTACCTTTTCCGCCTTTGGCGCAATCTTTATTTCTTCCGCCGCTTTTGCTGGCGCGACCTCTTCCTGCGGCGCCTGTGGCTGAGCCTTCCTGCGCCTTACAACCCTTCCCTCGGCGATCTTCTTTACCTCCACATCCCCCTTTTTTGGCTGGGACAAAAGCTCTTTTGCCTTAGCTTCTTGGTCTTTCGTCAGCGGGGCAAGGTGGTCTTTCACTATTATCCCAGCCTCTTTGAGCCTTTCCAAAACCTCGGCTGGCTTCACCCCGAGCTCTTTAGCAACTTCGTAAACTCGCTTCCCCATTTTCCACACCTGAAATAACGGTATTCAAACTGGCTTTCAAAGCCCTTTGCAACGCCCCTCGCTTTAGCGCAATTTCAAAGCACGAGGGGTTAGAACACACATAGGCGCCCCTGCCCGCAAGCACTTGCGCCCTGTCAAGCATTATTTCACCTTTGTGTGTTTTCACAAAACGCAATAGCGCATTCTTTTCCATCACCTTTCTACATGAAACGCACATCCTTTGGGGCACATGCCTTTTCTTCATTACGCTTCTCCCGATTTTACTTCCTGAGACGCCTCTTCTTCTTCCCTCATCTTCACCTTTAGTTCGTAAGCCTTTTGCTGGATCGCCTGAGCCAGCGCCAGATTGAGACCTGGCACTGCCGCAATATCTTCCTCGTCTGCATTCAAAATATTGTCAGGGGAATGATAGCCCAGTTTGAACAGATATTCCATTGTGCTTGGGTCAAGTCCTTCAATCTGCGACAGGACTTCTGCCAGTCTCTTTTTCTGCTCGGCGATGTAGGATTCGCTGTGCACCTCGATCGCCCATCCAACAAGTTTGCTTGCAAGTTTCACATTTTGCCCACGCCTTCCTATCGCAAGGGACAACTGGTCATCTGGCACAATCAGTTCTATCTGGTGGTTTTTTTCGTCAATCAAGACACGCTGGACGACTGCTGGGGCAACTGCTGCGCACACATACTTGGCAAGGTCGGTGGAATAGGGGATTATGTCAATCTTCTCGCCCTTCAGTTCCTGAACCACTGCCTGCACTCTTGAGCCTTTCATCCCGACACAGGCACCAACAGGGTCAACATCCGAATCTGACGACGACACTGCAATCTTTGTCCTTTCCCCTGGTTCTCTGGCGATCGAAACGATTTTTACTATCCCTTCATAGATCTCTGGCACCTCCTTTTCGAATAGTTTGACTACAAACCTCGAGTCCGCACGGGACAATATGATTTGATGTCCTTTTGCCTCTTTCGACACCTCCTTGATGAGCGCCTGTATCCTGTCTCCGCTTCTATAACTTTCCCTTGGGCACTGCTCTCGCAAAGGTAGCACTGCCTCTGCCTTTCCAAGATCGACGATGATATTTCCTCGGTCGAAGCGTCTTGCTAGACCTGTTACGATCTCTCCGACCCGGTCCTTGAACTCCCTATAAACCATAAGCCTTTCAGCCTCGCCTATCTTTTGCAACACCACCTGCTTCACGACCTGTGCCGCAATCCGCCCGAATGCATTTCTTGCTGTCTTGATCTTCAGGATGTCGCCAAAGCGTTCGTCCTGTTCCCTCGCCTTTTCTTTATCCTGCTCGAGGTAGAATATCTGGATGCCCAACTCATCGCCTATCTGGGGGTCTTCGTCAATCATGCGAGCCTGCTCGAGGCTTATTTCTCGTAGGGGGTCCTTCACCTTTTCCACAACCGTCATATACTGATAGAGCTCCACCTCCCCTGTTTCTTCGTTATAGGCGACCTCGAACTCCCTTTCCTCCCCGAAGACCTTCTTTGCCGCCTTCAAGATCGCTTCCTTCATGGCATCCACGAACACGCTCTTTTCTATACCTTTTTCACGGCTTGCGGTTTCGATAAGTTCATTCCAGTTTATCTTTTTTTCTTCCAAAGCCATCTTCTCCTCCTTCAATGCTCATAAGCATCGTCACCCCAACATTCACAACTCCAGTCCTCAAAGGGAGTTCAGATAAGGCTAGGGTCCTGGGGCGCCGACCAGAGGCACATAAATATAGCAGAAGGGAAGAAGTGAAGCAAGGAAAAATTTGCGGTTTTTCAGGATGGAGAGGCTTGATTTTGCGCGGTTGGATGTGGTCGAGGAAAAAGGAATGCAAATGTGCCCGGCAACACTTTTTGATAGGGACGCTATGGAGTTGACATCCTGTGCCAGAACGCTTATGATTAGAATCGAGATGTCTGCCTACAAGATAGAAACATTTGCCGACCTCACGAAACTTCTTAGGGAAAAGCCAGAGTGGCTTGAAGAACTCAGGAGGCTTGTTCTGACCGACGAACTTCTGGCACTTCCACGAAAGTTCGAGGAGCACGACAAGAGGCTCGAGGAGCATGACAAGAAGCTCGACGACCTATCCCAGAAGTTCGAAGGTTTTGTCGTCAATGAGTTCAAACCGCTCAAGTCGAAAGTCGAGAAGATTGAGAGCGATGTGGAGGTTCTAAAGCAGGATGTCAAGACGCTAAAGGCTGATGTGGAGGTTCTGAAGCAAGATGTCAAGACGCTAAAGGCTGATGTGGAGGTTCTGAAGCAAGATGTCAAGACGCTAAAGGCTGATGTGGAGGTTCTAAAGCAGGATGTCAAGACGCTGAAGGCTGATGTGGAGGTTCTAAAGCAAGATGTCAAGACGCTAAAGGCTGATGTGGAGGTTCTAAAGCAAGATGTCAAGATGCTAAAGAGCGATGTGGCGGACCTGAAAGGGGAGAGTTTCGAGCGGAGGGTCAGGGAAAGGGCGCCCAGTTACTTTGGAAGGCTCATAAAGGGTTGCAAGACTTTGAGCGCTCAAGAGGTCGCCAAGGTACTGGAGGATGCAGTGGACAAGGGGCTCATCAGTGAAGACGAGAAGGAGTCTGCACTTGAGCTTGATGTCGTGGTGACAGGGCTTAGCAAAAAACAAGATCGGCAAGAGGTCGTTGTTGCATGCGAGGTGTCAGTTACTGCTCATAGCGATGACATTGAGCGTGCCTTTGAAAGGGCAAGTATTTTGTCCAGAGCCTTTGCAAAGCAATGCATTCCCGTCGTAATCGCAAAGGAATCCGCACAGGAGGCTTTTGACAAGGCTCAAGAGCTCGGAGTGGTTTTGGTGTAACGCACCAGTCGGCTGAGAGGGGCGATTTTAGGTTTTGCTGACGAAAAAAGCGCTCGTTCGTTGTTCTTGTGGAGGGGCGAGGGTGTGCCTTAGTTGATATTGGGAAAGATTTCAGGGGTCGCTCTTGAATCGCTTCAAACCGTGCGCTTTCTATTTCGCGTGGCGCCTTCAGTTCCTCTTCCACCCGAACGACCTTCTCCACCTGGTAGGCGCGAGAGGCCTCTAGCCCGCAGCAAACGGGAAAGCACGTCTTCGGGCGGTTGTGCGATGACATAGTTTCGTTCTTAGGCAATCCTTTTCTTTTGCTAGCACGAACGCTCGTTTCGAGGCAGAGTAATTGGTTGAATATGAGACCATAGACACCATAAGCTGAGCCGTCCTGCCCATAGCTTTCCCACACCACCACAAACCCACCATTAGAAAGCGAGGTGATCGATGGGATCCCCTGGTAATCTGTCGTCCATGTGTTCACCTGGAAATCGAGGTAGAGGCAGTCCGTGCACCCATCCCATTTTATATCGTTACCATCGTCGCATACCTCCCCAGCCTCCAAAAGCGATCCATCGCAGTCTCCATCATCGCCACATACGGCGGAACCGCCAGGATGCACTCTTGCATCACTGGCATTGCAGTCGCCCCCGTCATCGCAGTGTATTCTACCGAGGGCTAGGAGGACAGAGAAGTCCTTCGTCCGTTTGCCCGTCGCAATCATCATCTTTTTCATTGCATTTCTCGGTCGCCCCAGGGAATATTTGGTCGTTTCCGTCATCGCAATCCCCTCCCATTGTTGCCCTGTAGTTTCCGAGCGGTGAGCAGTAGCATTTTTTATTGGTGGTTACCCCATATCCGTCATTGTCCTGGTCGTAATAAAACATCAGGCAGTTTATAAGGTTTTCTTCATTTTCGTCCGTTGTACCATCGCAATCGTCGTCTTTGTTGTTTCTGCAAACCTCTGTCTTTCCTGGGTTTATGTTTGCATCACTATCGTTGCAATCCCCTCCCCTTGTTGCCCTGTAGTTTCCGAACGGTGAGCAGTAGCATTTTTTATTGGTGGTTACCCCATATCCGTCATTGTCCTGGTCGTAATAAAAAGTCGTGCAGTTTACGAGGTTTTCTTCATTTTCGTCCGTTGTACCATCGCAATCGTCGTCTTTGTTGTTTCTGCAAACCTCTGTCTTTCCTGGGTTTATGTTTGCATCACTATCGTTGCAATCCCCTCCCCTTGTTGCCCTGTAGTTTCCGAACGGTGAGCAGTAGCATTTTTTATTGGTGGTTACCCCATATCCGTCATTGTCCTGGTCGTAATAAAAAGTCGTGCAGTTTACGAGGTTTTCTTCATTTTCGTCCGTTGTGCCATCGCAGTCGTCATCAACTCCGTTACTACACACTTCTCTAGTGTCACCGCTTGTATCTGTGCACTCGATGCCACTCCCATCAGTCTTGCAAACCCATATACCTTCCTTGCACAGATCACTATCGCTCCCGTCGCACGGCTGTCCTTTTTCAGACCATGTTTCATCTGTTTGCCCATTGCAGTTGTCATCCTTGTTGTTACACACCTCTGTTGCGTTTGGGTTCACCAGAGGGTTATTGTCATCACAATCCCCTCCCTGAAGCGCAGTATAAAAGCCACTGGGCCCGCAAAGGCATTTTGAGTTACCAGAGATTCCAAATCCGTCCTGGTCCATATCAAGGAAATAAACAACACAATAGATCGGATTGGGCGAGTGTTTGCAGCCTTCAGAGGGGTCGCAAAAATCATCCGTGCATTGGTTGTGGTCGTCGCAATCTTGAGGAATCTGTTGTGGGCAGGAACCACCCGAACATTTCACTGCTGGATAAAAAACCAGACCTTCGCACCGCGCCTGTGCACACACGAGATCATTTGGGACATGGACGCAACCTGATTCTGAGTCACAACTGTCGGTCGTGCATGTATTGCCGTCATCGCAGTTTTCTCCCGCCTGCGGAGGGCACTGCCCGTTGGAACACTTTACAGCTCGATAAAACACAAGCCCCTCGCATCGCGGTTGCGCGCACACCGAATCGTTCGGCGTATGGATGCAGCCAACCTCTGGCATGCAGATGTCGGTCGTGCAGATGTTCTGGTCATCGCAGTTCAAGGGGGTACCAGAGATGCAAGTCATTTTTCCTGAAACACGATCGCAAAAGTCGCGTTCCGTGCATTTGTTGCCATCCTCGCAGGGTGTGCCTGGCTCTGCCTCAGTTAGAACGCATGTCCCATTATTGCAAACCGCAGGATTGCACTGGTCTTCACCAATCCGCAAAAGCTTGCCAACACACTCATCGTCTGAGGAGCAGCAAAAAATAAAGGAATCTGGCAGAGATTCGCAAACCTCTCGAGCGCTATCTAAGGTCTCCAGTTCTTTTTCACCCGCCTCAAATTCACCTGCGTCCAAACTTTCTCCTTCCCACCCTAGGTCCTCCGTGAGCTCCGCCTCTATCCTTATATCGGCCACCGCAAGCTCTTCAGCCACCTCGCTTCCATGACCACCCCTCTCGTCTGGAGATATCCAATACCCTCTCTCCAGTCCAGAACAGCCGACAACAAGGGTTACAATCAGCAGGCTTGATGAAAATGTTGGATACGCGTGTACTTTTAGCATGGCAAACCTCCAAAAACAAGTCCTACCAACTAAGCGAAAGCATCGCCTTCGCACCGCTGTTGTAAGGTGCAAGAGAAACCGATGCCTTCGATTTTGGCCACAAGACAAGCGATGTTACAATCGCAACAGTGCCAGTGCCTAGCAAGACCCCACCAATGATGGCATTGGTTGGTGAAACGGTGTCTCCTGTGTAATAAGCACTTGCTGGTCTGGCTTCCTTCTTGTCCAGTCCGTATCGAACAAAGGGAAACACCGACCCTGCTATCAGGGCACTGCCTATGCCAATTCCAACCCAGTTCCACAGCGCCCGCCTCGGACGAACCTCGGATACCAGAGGCTTTTCTACCTGTATCGGGGACAGGGTAAGTGCAACTTCTGTAACTTTGCCTGGCTCCAGAAGCACACGGGATGAAACTGAAACAAATCCCTCGGCCCTTGCTTCAATCTGATGCACCCCTGGTGGAAGTTCGATGGGCTCTTTCTTAACTTTACCGAAAGGTTTGCCATCTATAACAAGTTCGCAGACCTGAGGCTCTGTCTTTACTTGTAACAACGCTGGTTTTGGCACCTCTAGCTCGAGGCTCGCCTCGACCACCTTTTCACCTCCACCTGGCACATCAACCACAGCCTTGAAATCCTTTCTTCCTTGGGCTTCGACCCTTATTTCATGCGTGCCTGCCTTGACCTTGATAGGCACTCCGACAGGCTGGGGTTCCGAAGAGTCATCAATAAACACCTTTGCATCCGGGACATCTGTAATCACCTTCAAAGTTCCCGATGCGAAAACTATCTCCATGCGCTTTGCCCCCTCCTTGCACTCTTCAAGGAGTTCCCCTGTCGCACCTTCTTCGATACATGCCGAGTAGGATGCAAGGGCTTCCCCGTATTTTCCAGCCTGCTCTTGAACCCTTCCAACCGAATGCCTTAGTTCAGGAATAGGGCACAACTCATAGGCATCTTCAAGTAGCTTTATAGCTTGTTCAAACTGACCCCCATCCACCGCCTTTTTTGCATCCTGTGCAAGGCGAACCGCTTTTACCCGCGTTGATGCAGGGCATCCCTTTTGCTGGCTAAAGGCGAAAGGGCAGGCAAAAAACAATGTCCCAAGCCCTGTTATCATTGCGATCTTTCTTGCGAACATGTTTGTCTCCATTTACCCATCGCAATCTTAAAACTTTGGGAAACAATAATCCGTCCCCTTCACCCTTCTTCCTTCCTCGTCAAGGCAATCCCTAGTGAATGGGCATTTCAATGAAGAACATGCAGGCAATGTCCTCGCACCTCGAGCCTTTTCTGATTTTCCGCCCTGTTCGGGTTTCGCCACCTTTGCTTCAACCGAAGGCGAGGAAGTCTTCTGAACATTGGGCACTCCAGTTTTTTGTTCTTGAGCCGGCTTTGGTGGCGTAGTTGGTTTTTCCACCAAAGGTGGCTCAACGGTCTTTTCGACAACAGGCATAGCAGGCTTTGGAGCTCTAAGCTCAAAAGGTTTCTCGGTTTCAGGTTGCGCCTTGATGCTCTCTTTAAACACAGATGTGCCGACTTCTTCTTCCTGCTGAAGGTAATGCTTTATTGCCAGCCCTCCCGCAACAAGCACAACCAACACAAGCGCGAGCGAAGAGATCACTAAGCGCTTTCTCGGTCGTTTCCCTTCCTCGCCTTGTTCAAGCACCTCTTCTGCTCCGAGCAGGAGCGTCGGTTGACGGTCCTCAGGACGGACAGATACCGAGCCCTTAGGTTGTGGAGCAGTTGTGCCTTTCTTTTCGACTCTGCTTGCCACCATGCTTTCATAGATATCCTCAAGACGCTTTGCTACCTCCAAAGCAGAGGCAGGGCGTTTTGTAGGCTCCTTCTCCATAAGCTGGTAGACAAGATTTTCGAGGGCTTTTGGGCAATCAGGCACATTTAGCGGAGGGACTGCCTCCTCCCTGTGCTTTCGCACTACCTCGTTCGTGTCACCCACGAATGGTCGCATGCCACTCAAACACTCGTAAAGGGTGATGCCAAGGGAATATAAATCTGTTGCAGGGGACGGAGGGCGACCATCCAGTCTCTCAGGAGACAGGTACGCAGGAGTTCCCATGACCACAGACTTAGTAACTTTGTCGGGGTCAGCCTCGGGCGACAAAATCTTCGCAACCCCAAAATCCAGAACCTTTGCCACTTCTTCCTTTTCCCCTGCAACCTGCGCAAGAAAAATGTTTTGTGGTTTTAGGTCTCGGTGGATAACCCCTTTTTCATGAGCCTCTGCAAGGCTTTTGCATACCTGAATGCCTATCTTGACAACACGAAGTGGATGGAGCCTCCCTTCTAGGCGCAAAACCTCGGAAAGTGTCTTGCCTTTGAGCAGTTCCATGACCAGGAACAGGATCCCTTCATCCGTGCTACCATAATCGAAAACCCGAACCGTGTTTGGATGTTCGAGCCTACTGCAAGCCATCGCCTCCCGCCTGAACCTTGCGACCGTGTCCAAGAACGATTGCGGGTCTTCGTGAGCGCTAGGAAATATCACCTTTACCGCAACCTTCCTTTGCATTGCGACCTGTTCCGCAACATAAACTTTCGCCATCCCCCCTTTACCTAGAAGTTCAAGGATGCGATAGCGACCAGCAAGCATCTGTCCGATAAGAGGGTCGGGCTTTTGCTGAACCAAAGAGGCGCTGATGGTCGGTGTCCCGTCGTGCGGGCACACCTCGAGGTCAGTGAATCTTCTGCATTCAGGGCAGATTCGCCTACCTCCCGGATTGTTCGACGATGAACTTGAGCTGGGAGTCTTCATCTACCTCCCTCGACTTACAAATCATTTTACGCCATCATCCGAGCGCAGTCAATTCATGATTGTCGCTAGGCTAAATGCTCGTGACCATACTTGCCGACCTGCACCTTCCTTTGGAGGGACATGTCTTCGCTTCACAAAGCATACACAAGAGTAACCGAGGTCTCTTACATCTTTTGAACATGTTGGTAAACGCTAGTCATCGTGGGTCAATACCCTCTCCACTGCCCTCACTGTTCGACAGCGAGTTGGGTTGTAAACATTTTTTTGATGATCGCTCTCGAGGCAGGGGTTTCTTGGGAGACCCCGCAAGCGCTACTGACAGGGAGTCTCATCTGTCTGCCCATCGCAGTCGTCATCTATCCCGTTACGGCATATCTCTGGCGTGTCTCCTGTGTTGTCGTTGCACTCGACATCTGTGCCATCCGCCTTGCAGACATATTGACCTTCTTTGCATAAGTCAGCATCTGGACCGTCACAAGCCTGACCTTTTGTAGGGAAGTCTTCATCCGTGAAGCCGTCGCAGTCGTCATCTTTTCCATTGCACCTTTCCTGGGCACCCGGATGAACTTGGGCATCGTTATCGTCGCAATCGCCTGGCAATAGTGCTGTAAACTTGTTTTGTATGTCAGGCTGGCAGAGGCACTTTGATTGGGTCGTGCCATAGGAATCGCCATCTTGGTCATAATAATAGACTCTGCATCCCTGAGCCCCTTCTTCGTCCGTTTGCCCATCGCAGTCATCGTCTTTGTTATTACCACAAACCTCTGTCTTTCCTGGGTTTATATTTGCATCGCTATCATTGCAATCCCCGCCTCGAGTTGCTGTGTACTTTCCAGTCTGTGAGCAAAGGCATTTGGAGTTGTCTGTGACCCCGTAAGCGTCATTGTCTCCATCATAATAATAGACTGTGCATCCCTGAGCCCCTTCTTCGTCCGTTTGCCCATCGCAGTCATCGTCTTTGTTGTTACCACAAACCTCTGTCTTTCCTGGGTTTATGTTTGCATCGCTATCGTTGCAATCACCGCCTCGAGTTGCTGTGTACTTTCCAGTCTGTGAGCAAAGGCATTTGGAGTTATCTGTGACCCCGTAAGTGTCAATGTCTCCATCGTAATAATAGATGGTGCAGTTTTGAGCCCCCTCTTCATCCGTTTGCCCGTCGCAGTCATCGTCTGTGCCATTGCATTTCTCGGTTGCCCCAGGGTATATCTGGTTATTCCCATCATTGCAGTCCCCTCCGACCAGTGCAGTGAACTTGGCAACTTGACCAGCACTGCACAGGCATTTGAACTTGGAACTGTCGCCATAGTTGTCCTGATCCCCATCGTAGAAATACATCTTGCACCCAGACGCATTCTCTTCATCTGTCTGACCATCGCAGTCATCGTCCTTGCTATTGCAGGTCTCAACTGCACCTGGATAGACGCTTGCATCGTTGTCTTTACAGTCCCCCCCAACCACTGCGGTGTATGGGGATGACGCAGAGCAGAGGCACTTCTTGTCGTTTGTAACCCCAAATGTATCGTTATCGCTGTCCTTGTAAAACGAGATGCACCCCACTGCCCCCTCTTCATCTATGAAGCCATCGCAGTCATTGTCTTTCTGGTCGCACCTTTCCACAGCCCCAGGATGCACAAGCGGGTCAGTGTCGTCACAATCGCCTCCGCCATTCTTGCAAACCTGCGGTGTGCCGACCACCTGCATCGTTGCATCGCAGTATCCATCCATGTCATCATCGCATCCTTCATCCGTCAAGCCATCGCAGTCATCATCCTTGTCATTGCATTTTTCTGTTTGCGCCCCGCTTGGTGTTGCATTGCATTCAACCCCAGAGCCATCTACCTTGCAAACCCATTGTCCAACTGCCTGACATCCACCAACCCCAACAGTGCATAAACTACCTTTTTCGGGCCAGTTCTCGTCCGTTAGTCCGTCGCAATCGTCATCTTTGTTATTACACTTTTCAGCGACCGCTGGATTTACAAGTTTGTCGCTGTCATCGCAATCACCCGACACGCTCACATCAAAATAGCCAATAGGCGCACACAGGCACTTGGAAATGTTCGAGCCATAACCATCCCTGTCTGAATCCCGATAGAACAGCAAACATCCGATTGCACCCTCTTCGTCTGTAATGCCATCGCAATCATCATCTACTTGGTTACACCTCTCTTGCGCAGATGGATTTACAGTGCCATCTTGGTCATTGCAATCGCCCGACACCATAGCAGTAAAGACACCTTCTGCTTTGCAAAGGCATCTGGATTCGTTCCCGCCAAAACCATCTTTGTCTATGTCCGCATAGAACACGACGCATCCAAGCGCCCCTTCTTCGTCTGTTTCCCCATCGCAATCGTTGTCCTTCCCGTCACATATCTCCATTGCCTGCGGATAGACCGTATTGTCCTGGTCATTGCAGTCCCCGCCGTTGACCGCCCTGAACAAGCCAGCCCCAAAACACAAACACTTCCCTTCCACACCAAACCCATCGTTGTCCTCGTCCTTGTAGAACATCTTGCAACCGCTTATGTCCTCGCCTTCGTCTGTCTCTCCATCGCAATCGTTATCCAGACCATCGCATATCTCTGGCTCACCAGCACGAGGCACGCATGTTTGCCATTTCCCATCCACGCAGTTTTGCACCTCTACCTGACACAACCCCTCCCCGCAGACAGTTATGCCAAGGTCTTCGTCAACCTGCCCATCGCAATCATCGTCAATGGCATTACAATCTTCCTTGGCAGAGGGATTCACACTAGCCATCGTATCATCGCAATCCCCTCCTCTTGTCGCCTGAAAATCGCCATAAGGTCTGCAAAGGCATTTCTTGTTCTCTGAGCCATAAGTATCTCTGTCCTTGTCCTCGTAAAACCAGATGCAGTTCTGGGCATTTTCGTCATCGCTCGTCCCATTGCAGTCGTCATCTTTGTTGTTGCATATCTCTTGAGCGCCAGGATACACTGTGGCATCATTATCATCGCAATCCCCACCCTTTGTCACTGTGTATTTATCCTGCGGTGCACAAAGGCATTTAGTCACGCCATCTTTCCCAAAACCGTCGCCGTCTTCATCTTGGTAAAAGACTGTGCAACCCTTCGCCCCTTCTTCATCTGTTTCTCCATCGCAGTCATTGTCTTTCCCGTCGCACACCTCTTCTGTTGGACCTACCTTCCATAGACATTGAACCTTGCCTAAAGAAGGCACGCAGACCCATATCTTGTACTTGCATTCGCCAATGTCTTCACCGCACTTCTCGCCCCCACCAGGGTTCCCTTCATCTATGTAGCCATCGCAATCATCATCAATGCCGTTACAAACCTCCTCGGCAAATGGGTGCACACCTCTGTTCGAGTCATCGCAATCCCCGTATCCTTCAAAATAGCCATCGCCATCCCTGTCTATCCCTAGGGAACATGGCGCATCCCCCATCGAGCAATCGTTGTCAATCCCATCCCCACAGCGCTCAGGGGCGCTTGGGTTCACCTGCGGATTTTCGTCGTTGCAGTCTGTATCCGCAGGAAAGCCATCGCCGTCATTATCTTTCGGGTCACAGATAGAACATTTCCCATCGCAATCTAGGTCACACTCAAGAGGACATGGCAAGGTGCCATCCCAACCTTTGCAGCATAGCTCAGAAGCCCTATGTACCGCACCTGTTGGGTTTCCACCCTTGTCTTTTTCTGGAAAGATTTCACTATGGAACTTCGCATCCAAAGAGCACATCTCGTCCTCGACTATATCTGGAACCCCATCTCCATCTGTGTCTTCTTGCGCGCAATCATCCAGATCTTTTAGGTCAACAAGCCCGTCGCAGTCATCATCCCCCCCATTCGTGCAATTTTCTTTTGTCGCAAGCCCACTAGTAGAGCACACAGCAACCATGTTTTCGCAAACAACCTTTCCGCCTGCGCAAGCCCCTGTGCCACAATCTTCGCCTACCTTCTTTTCCTTCCCATCGAAATCCTTGAACTCCACATAGGGTCCATCCTCATCCGTCTTCCCATCGCAATCATTGTCCTTCTGGTCGCAAAGTTCTGGTGCAAATGGATACACATGCGAGTCGTTCGGGTCGCAGTCCACTTGTTCTTCGTGTATCCTGCAAGATGCCTGTTCATAAGACTCCCCGTCCTTTTGGCAAAACCGAGGCAAACAGTCCACAGCGCCATCCCTGTCATCGTCCTTACAAACCGCCTTTTGCCCATCGCAATCCCTGTCTTTAGCGCTTTCTTCGTCGTTAGCACAGTTGAAGCACGAGTCCTCATAGACAAAAGGATTTGTCAGTGCGTCGTTATCATCGCAGTCCTCGAAATCCCTGCCATCCTTACAGCATGAAGGGGTCTTGCAGGTCTCGAACCCATCCCTGTCGTTGTCGCATTCCCCTGCTGACTTCACAAGCGTTAAACTGACCAGCCCTTTGGATGATAAGTCAACCTGCGCCAAAACTTTAGACGCAATCACCTTTCCTTCCTTGACCCCAAGCACAGCCATGCTCACAACACCTGTCATGGGTTCATGTTCCTCGAGACGCACCAAAAATGGGTCTTTGGAAAGGTCTCGCCCCGCGACCGTGAACTTGTAGTTGTCAAAAGCGCTAGGGTCTCTGGGAAACACAAGTTTCTTTTCTTTTTTCAAGAACCTGAACGCGACCTCGTCAAGCCTTGTTGTTTCCTCTGCATACACAGCCACATACAGTGCGTCATATTCGGTTTCCTTTTTGGTGCAAGAAAACAGCCCAAGACAAATGAAGCCCAAAAGCATCGTCTTTTTCATGAATCTCCTCCTGTTCCCAAGCATCGCACTCAAAAACCATATTCCATTTTCGGGGATAATACAAGCAATTGTGCGCTATTGTCGAAGAACATAAGAAATGCAGAGATAAAGAAAGCCTTTTCCCTAACATCAAAAAAAAGAACTTGACATTTCAGTCACGGACTGCTAACTTATAATCGTCCAATCCAAGGAGGTTATCTTGGAACGCTCAAATCTTATGCCACTTTCAACGCAGTCGTTTACCGCCCTTCTCGAGGCGGTAGGTCTAAAGCACTACGAGGTGGACGACCAAAGGGACGCAGTCAGCCTGAACATTCAGGGAGACGAGGTCGCAATGGGAATGCACATCGTGGTTGGTCGTTCCAGGGACGGCGAGCCATGGTATTTCAGGTTCATCTCGTATCCGCTCGATTTCGAGCCAAAAAACATAGGGCTCTCAAGGCAGGATGTCCTGGAATGGCTCAACAAGAAGAACGCTGAGTTGATCTTCGGGCGATTCTATTACGAAGAGACATCGGACATAGTTGCGTTCGAGGTATCAATGCCAGCGTCCGAGGGCATCAATCCGCAAGATTTCCTTGACATGTTGCAGGTCTCTGCGATGAGCGTTGAGACTGCCAGTCAGGAGCTCAAGGCTTTGTTGCCCCTTTCGTAGCCTTTCAGGGATTTGTGCTTACAGTTTCCCGAGCAGGCTGAAAGAAATAACAAGGGCGTAGATCACAAGGGACTCGATCAGAGCCAGAGCGAGGATCATCGGGACAAACATCTTGCCCGATGCGCCAGGGTTGCGTGCGATTCCCTCGAGCGTTGCTGCAGCAGCCCTGCCTTGCCCCATCGCGCCTCCAAACGCAGCGATAGCAATCCCAAAGCCAGCAGCGAGGGCGATGAACTTCTTCACCGAGTGCTCGTTGTCCGCTGTCGCCTGAGCCACCTGAGCGAATGCACTAGGCATCGCAAAGATTAGCGACAGAACCGTTGTGCCTACCACTTTCAAGAAACTCTTGATGACCGACATCTTCGTTCCTCCTCAAAAAGCCAAAGAATCAACAACATCGGGAAAACCCCGCTTTACGCAATCTTAGTGTTCCTCCTCCGCAATAGCCAAAGAAATGTAAACCGTCGAAAGAATACAGAAAACTAGCGCCTGCACAAAAGACACAAGCAAGCCAAGCAAAATGAACGGTATCGGCACAAATGGGATTGCCATAGCCACGAAAGCAGTCAAGACCGCATGGTCTCCAAAAATGTTGCCAAGAAGACGGACACTCAAGGAAACAGGTCTTGCTATGTGGCTAATCGTCTCGATTAGAAACATCAAAACCATGAGGGGCAATGCATACCACTTGATGATCGGTCCCAGAAAATGTTTGAAATACGCTAGTCCGTGCCTTTTGACACCATATATATGGGTCACAAAGAACACGCAGATTGCCATAGCAACATTGGTGTTCAAGGTGTCTGTGGGCGGAAGAAACCCCGGAATCAGCCCAAGCAAGTTCGAAAACAGAATAAATATTCCAAGTGCACCTATGAAAGGCAAGAAATACAGGGCATTTTCGCGCCCCATAATGCCCTCCATAAGACCAAGCAAGGCATCACCTATAACTTCGAAAAGCGCAAGGGCATTGAATCTTTTTTCTGGCAGTGCCTCAGCATGTTTCTTTTTGAGCCTTGTCATGCCAAAGGCAAGTAAAACAAGGATAATAAGGAAAACAAGAAAACCGAAAACTATGTGGTGAATATCTTCGACCTCTTTGTGTTCGATAACGGAATGCCCAAATCTTTCCTTTATGAAATCCACTAGAGACACGGGGACAAAATACTGCGCCAAAGACCAGTGACCCTCTTCTTGCTTTGAGCCACCCTCTGATGTCGCAAAAGAGTTTGGCGCAAAGCACAAAAAGCCCAAAACCAGAAGAAATCCAAAAAGTCTTCTCATGTCACCCTCTCGATATGCTTCCATCCAGTGCCAACTTTAGTCCTGCCCCCACCATCGAGATTGGGATAAGCCCAAGTGCGAGCAAGAAGAAAAGTAGGTCCATCCTTACTAAAAGAACCACAGCGCCAATCGCCGTCAAAACGGCCAAAAACTTCACAACGACCAGCCCTAGCCAAAGAACTTTGGAGCCTGTTGACTGCACAAGCCTTGCAGTCACGACGAACAAAAGCAGGATGTCTGCTGTCGAAATACCCCCGCCTATCAAGGCTCCCACGGTCTTTTCCCCTCCCGACAAAGCCAGAGTTATCAATACGATCGTTCCCCACCCAACCAACGAGATCACGAGTGCCAACTTTATGAACCTTTTCTCCATCTATTGTGGCCAATATCGCTTTGCAGTTCGCCATAACCCTTTGAAGCCAGCCAGAACCCCGATTATCAAAAATATGTAAAACAGCCAAGGCTCAGTCCCCAAAAGTCGATCAAGGTAACTGCCTATAAAATAGCCAATCAATATGGCAGCAGCCATCTCGATGCCAACCGAGGCAACGATGAGCGCTGCCTTCCATGGGCTTTCTTGTTTACCCATGTTTCTTCCCCAAAAAGGGGATAAAAGTGCATATCCCGTTAGCACCCTGCCTTTGTTCTGTCAATAGACAACTTGGCGGTAGATGACTCTTGTCAACAACTGTCAAAACCTTTCCTCTTCGAGAGTGAACTGCAAAGGCACTGCGACAACCATTGCACCGCCTGGCGGCTTAGGCAGTTGTTTCAGGCTTCTTGCTGCAGAAAGAATCGCCTCGTCGATCTCTTTGTGACCAGAAGAGCGAGCGAGTCGGACTGAAATCACCGCGCCATCGTTTGCTATCTCTATCATAACCTTTGCTGTGCCCTGTATTTCTTGTTCCATGGCTTCTAAAGGATAGGACTGCCTTTCCTCGAGCATCTTTCGGACGAGCATCGCATACCATATTCTCGAAGACTGCAAGTCGTTTTGCTTTTCGGATATGCCTTGGGGTTCACGACTACTTTCTGGTTGCGCATTTCCCCCGCCGCTTGCGATTTCTACGCCCTGCGAACCATCTAAGTCCAGATTCGGGTAGGAAGTATTTTTAGAAGCGTCGGATGCTTGGTCAACAACCTTTGTCGTAGCTAAGGAAGCCTCCCCTTTTGGTTTAGGTTTGTTGACATGGTGACCGCTTCGAGTCTTTGCGACTTTTTTTGCTCCAGTACTTTCTTTCTCACCGTGCCCCTTTTCCCGTGGACTTGTCAAATCAGGTCGAGCCTTTTCTTGCGTTATGCGAGATGCCATCCCTTTGTTTTTGGAGATCAGAGAGAGATTGACCACCTTCCTATCTGGGGTTGTCGAGCCAGAATGAAGAAGAAGGATAGCCAGAAACAGATGAAAAACAACGCTCGCAGTGACCGAAAACAGATTTCTGGTGCCTTGAAAAAAAAACACAGGTATTGACTTCGAAAAAACAATCACAAGATGTAATTTCGTCTCTCCTTTGGAGTCTGTCAATAGGAAAGGTTTGCGCTTTGTAGGGTGACCAGCAGGTCGCCCTTACCGGAGCTCTCGCCCTAAGTCGGTGTAAAGAAGGGACGGCGAGCATCTGGCGAGCCAGAAGAAACAACATTTTTGATCGGCAAGTTTGGGACAGCTGTTATACTTGACTCGTGTTACCTTTTGCTATTGGAGTCATAGCATTTGTTTCGCAACTTGTTTTCTTGCCAAAATACCTTCAATCGTGGGATGCCATCCAGTTTGCCCTCGCATTAGAACACTTTGACATCCCGATGCATAGACCGCACCCACCTGGTTATCTTGCACACATTGCCATCTCTTATGTGTTTTCGTTGCTAGGCTTTGAAAGCGATACATCCGTGATGCTAGGTTCTTGTCTAGCCTCTGCCCTTGCAACCATAGCGCTTTATTATTTTGCTTTTGCTCTCGAAGGGAAACAGGTTGCCATCTTCGCTACCTTGCTTTTCATGAGTCATCCTTATTCTTTCTATCTCGCGACATCTGGCGAGACATATCCTCTTGAAGCCTTGGGGGCTATACTCATTGCCCTGACCTTTCTTAGTGCTCACTCCAAGCCAGAACAAACCCTACGGCGCACCCTATTCTTTTTCGTTCTTGGTGCATCTGGGGGGATAAGACAAAATCTGCCCTTGTTTTTTTCGCCACTTGCCCTTTTGGTGCTCGCACAAAGCCTTTCCACAAAGCGCATAAAAGAAGGTTTGCTTCTTCTCTTTGCTGGTATTGTTGGTCTTTGCACATGGCTCTTGCCATTGGTTTTTCTTTCCAAAGATTTTGGGTCAGTAGTCCGTTCCTTCAAATATCAGTTCTTTTCAATGTATGCAAATGCATACTCTTTGCTCTTTGGAGCGCACCTTCGTGCTGTCCTTATGAATCAGGGAAGACTTCTAACTTATCTTGCAGGAGCCATAAGTCTTTCAGGGATTTTTGCGCTTTTTGTGTTCGTGACGCGCTTTAGACCCCGTTTTGCCCGTGACCTATTGTTAGTCATAGCGGTCTGGATTGTTCCCGCCTTGCTCTGGTTTTCCCTCCTCTTTATTGCAAAGCCAGGGCATTTGTATTTCTGGGTCCCTTTGTTCGCACTTCTCGAGGCGAAGGCATTTGCTAGATTGACCCCATTTTTTCGAAATCTTTTTACGGGGTCTGCTGTGGCTTCCAACATCCTTTTGTTCATAACCCCGCCTCTTTTCTATACAGCCCATGTTTCCGGGCTTTCGTATCCTGTTATTCGTTATTCCGATAGCCTTATGGAAAAGGCGGTCCAAACAATCAAGGAAGCAACAAAGGAAGACAAAGACTATGCGGTTGTCGTAACCCGAGATGGGTTGTTTTCTTTTCGTGCAGGTATGTTCTATGTGCCAGAGGTAAGGACGCTCTGGCTGAGGGACTGGGAGTCAACTGGCATATTGACACAAGGCGTGCAGGTCTGTGAAGGCAGGCATAGGACGGAAATCTGCGACCCCGGACCAGAGTTTTTCCCCGAATCGCCATGGAAGGAGAGTGCCCATATCGCTTTGTCTGCAAAAACCAGGGCGATTTTTTTTGCGCTGATGGAAGAAAGGGCTTTTTTCAGAATGCTTAACGAAAGTGCGAGACTTGCTCCAATATCTGTCGGGGACGCAAAGGTGCTTTATGCCTTATGGCTTCCTCAGGGCAGTTTCGAACTTCGCATTGGACCTTACACCTTCAAGCGCGAGTAAGACCTACCTTGTAGGTCGAATCTGCAATGTGTACTGTGTATCGTTGCAGGTGGCGGGAGGTGTTGCCCTATACACTTTGATATAATAGTAAGCACTGTCGTCAACACAGTAATGATAACCGTAGCAGAAAGTGGACTCGGAGCTCTGACAGCACGGGTGGGCGTTCACTCCTCCTGTTCCACAACCATTATCACTCGACGCGCAACAATCCCACAACCTTGGCCCAGGTCTAGTCACACACGGATTCTCGCCCCCGTTCGCATTAGAAAAGTCTGTGTACCATGAATAGGTATCGAATGACTGGCATTGTGAGGCATTCTGGCAACTTCCGCGCCGGACCTCAAGCAAGAAAGCGCCATTGTTAGGACTCGGGGCGACGATCTGCGCTCGGAAGTAATATTTGTCCGCTCCTGGACTACCGATTGAACCTCCGTCGCTCGAGTCCACCATCCTGATCTTGAACCAATCCACATCCGACCCTGGAACGATTCTTGCGTTTACTGTGACTATCCTGGTTGGATCTGCATCCGTAATCTGCCCCAGGTCATACGCATGGTCGCAATCGTTCGCACCCTGCGCGTCGTAAGTGTCCCACTGACATTCGCAACCATTGGAAAACTGTCCATCAACATCATAATATCCCTGTGAGCACGACCCAATCTTGCACTGCCCCCCAACGCATGCAGGCGAGCCGTTTGGAACCGTCCCGCACATCGCCACCGGGTCACCATCGTCAGTCTGTCCGTTGCAGTTGTCGTCCTTGCCATTGCACGCCTCACGTGCTCCAGGATTGATGCTAGAATCCTGATCGTTACAGTCGCCCGCTGTTCTAGTCGAATACCTGCCAGCAGGACCGCAAAGGCACTTACTGTTGCTGTCTATACCATAGTTGTCTCCATCTCCATCGTAATAATAAAATTGACATCCATCCGCCCCTTCAGTGTCCTGCATGCCATCACAGTTGTCGTCCTTCCCGTTGTTGCACACCTCACTGCGACCTGGATAGACCTGTGGGTCACTATCGTTGCAATCCCCTGTCCTTTCTGCCCTCCAGTTCTCTGAGGCATAGCAAAAATACTTATAGGCGGTCGTTCCATACCCATCTCCGTCCGCATCCCAGTAGAATGGCTTTGACCCAACAGCCCCTTCGTCGTTTTGCGTTCCATTGCAGTTGTCGTCCTTGCCGTTGTAGCATATCTCATCCTTACCTGGGTTCACGGATGCATCATTATCGTTGCAATCCCCTGCAATCTTTGTCTTGTAGTCCCCAACAGCGAAACACAGGCACTTGAAATCAGAGTCCACTCCGTATCCATCATTGTCGCGGTCAGCATAGTACATGAGGCAGTTTATAGCGTTCTCGTCATTTTCACTTCCATTGCAGTTATCGTCCTTACCATTGTTGCATATCTCCTGAACCCCAGGGTTTCTTTGAGGGTCGTTGTCGTCACAATCGCCTGCTACAAGGGCTCTGAAGAACCCTTGTGGACTGCAAAGGCACTTCGAGAGGTCTTTCCCGTAGCCATCGTTGTCTCCATCATAGAAATATGTCCTGTAGCCGTCTATCCCGCATTGCCCGCTTGCCCTCTCTTCGTCGGTTTGTCCATTGCAGTTGTCGTCAATACCGTTGCACTTCTCGATTGCGTAGTGGGAAACAAGCGGATTGAGGGGTTCGCAGTCCGATGTATTCGGGTCTCCATCACCGTCAATATCATCATCGCACACATCCCCTATTCCGTCATTGTCCATGTCTGCCTGAGACGGATTTGCAACCCTTGGACAGTTGTCGTTTTCGTTTGGCAATCCATCGCCATCAATGTCGGAGTCGCAAGCATCGCCAATGCCATCTAAGTCCATGTCTTCCTGCAATGGGTTGAATGTCCACGGGCAGTTGTCGTCATCGTTGTTTATGCCGTCGTTGTCCCAGTCCCATTCGCAGGCATCCCCAATGCCATTGTGATTCGCATCTGTCTGGTCAGGATTGTAAGTATAAGGACAGTTGTCCTTTGGGTTTGGAGGCTCGCAACCCCAAGCCTCATTGGGAATCCCATCGCCATCTGCATCGCAGTCGCACAAGTCCCCTTTGCCGTCGTTATCCACATCGCTCTGGTCCTTGTTCGCCACAAATGGGCAGTTATCCCTATCGTCAGGGATACCATCGTTGTCGTCATCTGTGTCGCACACATC
>Ga0272449_1000740_pt1 | contig 37273 bp, 35 predicted proteins | sample YNPCB0241_FD_198679 | JGI IMG/M metagenome (GOLD analysis project Ga0272449, IMG submission 198679) | Hot spring sediment microbial communities from Yellowstone National Park, WY, United States - YNP-CB-024-1 | ecosystem: Environmental > Aquatic > Thermal springs > Hot (42-90C) > Sediment...
AAACAGATTTATTGTTCCTATTGAAACATGGCAAAATTGCCACAACGTGGCTTGTAAGACATTGATATTGCAAAATAAAAAAAATAGGGGTGTAGAAATTTAGACCTCATCTAAAAGGGATTGCGACTTGATATTCTCGTTCATTATTTATCCTCCTTATCAGTAGAAATTTAGACCTCATCTAAAAGGGATTGCGACTTAAAAACATATAAGATTTATTTAATTCTTCAAAAAGTAGAAATTTAGACCTCATCTAAAAGGGATTGCGACAAAAATCTTTTTACATATGTTTTTTATAAAAAAATCGTAGAAATTTAGACCTCATCTAAAAGGGATTGCGACAGCGACCTCTACCGCTTCCCTTAACTCCTCGCTGTAGAAATTTAGACCTCATCTAAAAGGGATTGCGACTAGATACTATTTTGCTTTCGTTTTTCTGTTTAGGTAGAAATTTAGACCTCATCTAAAAGGGATTGCGACTTTTTCTTAAAATAAATTTTCACATCGGGATCTATGTAGAAATTTAGACCTCATCTAAAAGGGATTGCGACATATATAGACAATGGAGAACGCACGACTATATTTGTAGAAATTTAGACCTCATCTAAAAGGGATTGCGACAATATTTCAATTACCTTATATCCTTTTTGTTCGTAGAAATTTAGACCTCATCTAAAAGGGATTGCGACTCTATCTGTTCTTTCGTAGGTCCTGTGCCAGGATGACGTAGAAATTTAGACCTCATCTAAAAGGGATTGCGACGAATCAGGCGTTCCCAGTTATCTGTGCCATCTAAGTCGTAGAAATTTAGACCTCATCTAAAAGGGATTGCGACCGACCGCCATTGCCTGTGGTCTCGATGACTTTAAGTAGAAATTTAGACCTCATCTAAAAGGGATTGCGACTCAAGCCAGAGGGTTTCATATGGCATACTGAGAAGCGTAGAAATTTAGACCTCATCTAAAAGGGATTGCGACTGATTTTCTCTTTCACAACTCGCTCTGTGCCACAGGTAGAAATTTAGACCTCATCTAAAAGGGATTGCGACCAAAAAAAAGGCACTAATTCAGAACGAATTAGTGCGTAGAAATTTAGACCTCATCTAAAAGGGATTGCGACATATAGTACCATTCTTGAGTTCCGTCTGGATAGACGTAGAAATTTAGACCTCATCTAAAAGGGATTGCGACTTAGTTGATTGGTTAATAGATCAAGCTATTAATGTAGAAATTTAGACCTCATCTAAAAGGGATTGCGACTAAATGTAGAACTTGAACTATTTGCTCTAACAATGGTAGAAATTTAGACCTCATCTAAAAGGGATTGCGACGAAAAAGGATTACTGAACAAAAAGAGCATAATGTAGAAATTTAGACCTCATCTAAAAGGGATTGCGACTATGCCCCAATTGAAAAGTCTTTTCTGTGATGGAGTAGAAATTTAGACCTCATCTAAAAGGGATTGCGACATCTTCTTTTTTCATTATTCTTCCAATATTAAAATGTAGAAATTTAGACCTCATCTAAAAGGGATTGCGAATAAAGCTAGTATTTTCTAGGATTGAGGGGTCGACCACGGCGGGGTTTTTGTAAGAATTTAGACCTAATCTAGAAAGGATTGTTACTTTATAATCGTTCGTATTTTTAAGTATGGCTTGTAAAATGTATATGTGGAATATTAATTTATGTATTAGTAAAATTAGAAAAGACGAATTTTTTTGTTGAATTTAAAACATTTTTTTGTTATTGTGTGTGAAATGAAGTATACTAATTTAAAAATATTAGTTTGTTTGCTATTTTTTTTCGTTTTAGTGAGTCCTCTACTTGCCAACAATGACAACACAAAGCACTCAAAAAAGCATTCAAAAATTACAAAAGTTGTAAAAAGTAAGAAATGTAAAAATGTAGCTAAAAATCTTGATAACAAGCATACTTCAGCAAAATTTATAACTTATAAAATCAAAAAAGGCGATACACCAGCTAAGATTGCAAAACATTTTAATATTCCTCTTGAGGTTTTGCTTGAAAATAATAAACAGCTAAATCCAAAAAATTTGAAAATTGGTAGTATTGTAAAAATACCTTCTAATAAAGCTTTATCTGTACAGAGTATAAAAAAATCTTTGGTAAAAGATAATAGGGCTGTGTATGTCGTTAAAAAGGGAGATACTCTATATTCAATTGCAAAACGTTATAGTATTAGTGTTGATGAGATTAAAAAGCTGAATGAACTTAAAGATAATAATTTAACAATAGGAATGCCAATAGTTCTAAAGAAAGAGTATCTTTCATACAAACCAAAACAAAATAAGAAACCAAATTATTCACTCTCTCTAAGTAACGATGATGTAAATGCAAATGATGAAGAAAATTATGAGGATGATAATGAAAATGCGTTAAATGAAGAATACACAAATATTGCTGAAAGTAAGCCTATTGAAGAAAATTTTAATAAGATTAAATATACGCTTTCTGATAATGACGTAAGAAAATTACTATCTTCTGCCCTTGACTACTTAGGTGCATCATATAAGTATGGTGGAAATCAACCTGCTTCTATTGACTGTTCGGCCTTTGTTAAAAGGGTTTTTAATGAAGTAAATATACCATTGCCAAGAACTTCAAGAGAACAGTATGAGTTAGGTTTTGAGGTGCCGGTTGATAAGCTTGAAGTAGGAGATTTATTATTTTTTACACGCAAGAAAAGGATTGGACATGTAGGAATTTATATTGGCGATAATATGTTTATTCATGCAGCAGGTAAAGGGAAAGGTGTTATAATATCTTCGATGGAATCTCCTTATTTCAAAAAGACTTTCGTAGGTGCAAAAAGGTTATTTATTAAAGAATCTGAAAAATCAGAAAAGACAAATCTTGAAAGGGAAAATCTTAGTTTAGCTGAAAAACCATTGGTAAACTAAGCTAACTATCATTGTTCCACTAATACATATAAATAGATAGTAAAAAAATACGCGTTTTTTAAACATTGTAAGAAAGACTGCCATAACAGGTATTGCAGTAACAGGTCCACCAATTAAAAAAGCTAATGCTGCTCCTTTGCTTATCCCTTTTTCTACTAATCCATATAAAAGTGCTGATGCTGTAATTTGGTTAACATAAATGGGGATAGATATTATTGTCACAAAAAAAATGTTTAGTATACTGCCACTGCTTAAATATTTGCCTATCCAGTCGGATGGAATATATTTTAAAATGAGGATTTCGAAGAATATGCCTATTAGTACATATTTGCCAATTCTAATTGTGCCTTCATAAAATTTTGCAAGAAAAACTAAAAACTTGTTATTTGTCTTTTCTTCAACAACATGACTTAATTGTTTATGACAGCTGCATCTTAACTCTTCAATGGGAAAGTCGGGGTCATGGAAGTCCAAATCGTGTGGAATTTCGTTGAGTTTTAATATCTGGTGGTGTTTGAAGTATTTTTTTTCAAATATTAGTGTTAGGTACCCAGCATATACTCCCATAAATACCGCTGAGAAGGTTTTTGCAAGAGCCCATTCTGTTCCAAGCTCCCATTGAGTGAGTGTGTAGCCAGCTGGGCTAAGTAATGGTGATGTAATTACAAGGCTCATCATTACTGAAAAAGGAACACCCGCAAAAAATAATCCAAGTGAAAGAGGTAGCACACCGCATGCACAAAGAGGGCTGATTATACCAAGTATTGTTGCTATTACTATAGCAAAGGCACCGTATTTATCGATTGTTTTTTTTATTTTTATGTGCCATTTAAAGGTTCTTATTAATGCCTCTGTTATTACTCCAGCTATGAAATAAGGCAAAACTGAAATGAATTCTTCAAAGTAATCTTTTAAAAAATCAAGAATATGTTCTAACATTTGCTTTGATTAAGCAGAAAATGTGCCAATTTTTTTGTCTTTGAATGTAATATTATATGGTTTTTTTTCATTTTATTTGTTGAAGCTTTGACAAATGGCAATTTTTTGGCAAACTGGGGCGGGAGGCTTCGAACCTCCAAACTCCAGAGTCAAAGTCTGGTGGCTTTACCAATTCGCCTACGCCCCAATTGTATAACAAATAAAAGTTTTATATGCGTTGAAAGTCAATTTTGTTTTTAATTCAGCTTCTTTTGCTTTTTCCATGTTTTCAAAGATACCAAATACCGCTGAACCGCTACCTGTCATCATTGCAATCTCTGCACCATTTGTCATTAAAAAATTTTTTATATCTATTATAACAGGAAATTGTCTTTCTGCTATAACTTCCAAATCGTTATGCATTATATTTTTTAAGGTATTTAAATCAATATTTGAGTATTTTAGATTACTATGCTCTTCTTTTTTTGTCAATTCTAATTTTACTTGGCTGTAAGCCCATGATGTGGATATAGAAAAATCTGGAACTACAAGTAAAAAAAAGAGTTTAGGAAAATTATTTAGCGGAAAAACTTGTTCACCAATACCTCTTACAATTGCAGGTTTGTTATAGATAAAAAAAGGGACATCAGCACCTACGTAGTTGGCTATTTCAGTGATTTTTTGTTGGTTAAGGTTTATACCATAATGTTCTGTCATATATTTTATAAAAAAACCAGCATCACTGCTTCCACCACCAAGACCACTTCCAGAGGGTATATGTTTATTAACTACAACTTTTATACCTGGTTTAAATCCAAGCCAAGATGATATTAGTTGATATGCTTTATAGATAGTTGTTTTCTCTAAAGAACAATCTAAAGGTGGATTAAAGGTTTGCTCAAGGCCATCACCGCTAAAATCAAGATAAATCTCATCTGCTATACTAATGGGTATGTTTAACATTTCTAGTAGGTGATAACCGTTTGGGAGTTTGTCTATAATTCTTAATATTAGGTTTAATTTTGCATTTGCGTTTAGTACTACCATTTAATCACCTACTACAAATGATTGTGTAAAACCTTCTTTTTTCAGTTTTTCTTTGAATTTTTCTGCATCTATCTGGTTTTTGAAATTGCCTACTCTTACTCTATAAAATAATTCATCCTTTTTTTTGAATTCCACAATTTTAACATCTATAGATTTTCTCATAAAATCCTCTGCTAACTTTATTGCATTATCTTTTATTTTAAAGGATGCAATCTGTACTCGATAGTTATCTACACTGTATGATTGAGGTTTTTGAAATACAAGCTTTTGGCCTTCATAAATAGGAAATCCAAGAACTTCTATTTCAACGGGGACAGTGCCTTCTTCGATAAAATCGAGTTCTTTTGCTGCTGCATAGGATAAATCAATGATTCTACCTTCAACAAAAGGTCCTCTGTCATTAAGTCTTACTATACTAGTTTTACCATTCTTTAAGTTTCTAACTCTTACATATAGTCCAAGGGGTAAGGTTTTGTGAGCCGCAGTGTAATCATACATGTCGTATATTTCACCAGTTGATGTGGGCAGTCCATGAAAATCTGCGCCATACCAGGAAGCAATACCTATTTCTCTATAAGTGATGGCTTCTTCAGGTTTTATTGGAACATATGTTTTACCAAATTTTTCGTATGGCCTCATATAAGCTGGTTCTTTTTCGTAATAGGTATACCAACCAAATTCAGGATAAGATTGGGTACAAGCAGTTATGATTAGTAAAAATGCTAAAAGCTTTATTTTTCCCATAAGCGTTTTGTCTCTTCTGCAAAAATATGAGCAAATCTAATTGGCTCTGGTAAACGATATTTTTCTGTTAATTGTATGACGATTTTTATTGAACTGTCTATATCAATAAGATTTCCAGGTGATATAAAAATGGGTTTAACATAAGCTTTTGTACGTAAGACAGCTCCAACTACCTCTGAATTATGGATAAGGTAACTGAAATCCCCTTTTTTTGCTCCAACTTCATTATAACTACCCACTAATCTTGATTTTGCACACCCAATCGTTGGTTTTTCCAATAATACTCCTAAATGGGATGCAAAGCCAAATCCCCGTGGATGAGCAATGCCCTGTCCATCAACTAATACTATATCGTATTTTGAATGAATTTTTTTAATTGCAGAAAGGGTTGTGTCAATTTCTCTAAAGGAAAGAAATCCAGGTATATAGGGGAATTTAACGTGTTCTATTGCAAAGGCTTTATCAACTATTTCTTTTTTATTGGCGTCATAAACTATTGCCATTGATATTATTTTGTTTAGCTTTTTTAAATAACTAGAATCAATGGCAAGGACGTTTTTAAATGTACCTGTATATGGGGTAATGTGAATTTTATTTTTTAATTTTATTTGAAGTGCCTTTAGTTTCTCTAATTCCATATGCCAGGTATCATTTCGTTGCAATGTGTGCACTTACCGTCTTTTATTGCCATGTTTTTTATCCTAAAACCCACTCTTTCAACAATTTTTTTATCGCATTTTGGACAAAACGTTGATTCTCCATCACTATCAAATATGTTACCTGTATAGACAAATTTAAGCCCTTCTTCTTTGCCAATCTCCGAGGCACGTTTTAGTTTTGAAACAGGGGTTCGTGGGGCGTCTGTTAATTTGTATGTGGGATAAAAAGCGGTAACATGCCAGGGTACATAATCTCCTAGTTCAGTTTTAATAAATTTTGCAATATCTCTTAACTCTTCTTCTTTATCGTTATAACCAGGTATTATTAGGGTTGTTACTTCTATCCAAATACCTAGCTTTTTGTATAACTTTAGGGTTTCTAATACACCATTTAACGTGGCTCCGCAAACCTTTTTATAAAATTCTTCTGTAAATGCCTTTAAATCTACATTCGCTGCATCTAAGTAGGGGGCAATATCTGATAATGCCTCTTCACCTGTATAGCCATTGGTTACGAATATATTTTTCAATCCCTTAGTTTTTGCTATAACAGAGGTATCAAAGGCATATTCAAAATAAATTGTTGGTTCTGTGTATGTATAGGAAATGCTTTTACAATGATAGTAAAGTGCATCATTTACAACATCTTCAGGGGGATAAATTTCTCCTAAAATGATGTCTTCATCTCTTGGCAATTGAGAAATTTCATAATTTTGGCAGTGGGAACATTTGAAGTTACAGCCTACTGTTGCTATAGAGTATGATGTTGTTCCTGGTAATACATGGAATAAAGGTTTTTTTTCAATGGGGTCTACGTGTTTTGCTATGCATCTTTGGTAGGTTAAAGCAACTAAATTACCGTCAATATTTTTTCTTACAGCGCACACCCCCGTATGTCCTTCACTAATTACACAATTATGTCTGCACAGAAAACATTTAACTTTCTTATTATCTAGTTTTTTATAATATCTTGCCTCCATAATAGATTACCTCTTGCTATTTTCAAACTGTTGTTTGTGGTCTTGGTAAAACATACAACATCCAATAAAAGCAGAGATAATTATTGGACCTAAAAAAATGCCGATTAAACCAAAGGCCTTTATACCACCAAATAAACTAAAAAATGTCAAAAGTAAATGAAGGGAGAGATACTGGTGCAGAAATATGGGTCTTACGAAGTTGTCTACTGTACTGATGAAAAGAACACCTACAATGATTACAAGAATACCTTTTAAAACAAGTCCAGTTAAGATGAGATAAATTGCTAAAGGTACCCAAACAAGGGCACTTCCTACTATTGGTACAAGGGATGAGAAAGCAACCAATAAGCCTAATAATAAGGAAGACTTAATGCCGATAAAATAAAATGATATAAAGGCTATAAATCCTTGAACAACAGCAGTAAGTAAAACACCTATAAATGTAGCATAAACAACCTTTTTAAGCTTATCGAAGTAATAATCTATTTCAGTTTTAGATAGGGGTAGAAGATTTTTTAGAAGATTACCAAAAGTTTTACCATCTCTAAGTAAGAAAAAAGTTGTAAAGAGGGATATGAATAAGTTTATCAAATCTGATGGTAAATCGAGAAATATTTTTTCTACTGAAACAATTATATTGTAACCCAAATTCTTTATTTTATTGAAGAGGTTCAGCTTTAATTCAGTTAAGTTAATGTTTAATGAGTTTTCCAGATTTTTAAAGATGTTTGTAATAAATTGCATTTCGTAAAGTCTTGTAAAATCAATATTCATTTCTGTTGGTATCCTTTTTATAAAATCTATTGCTTCTGCAATGATAAGGGATAAAAGCATCACTCCAGGTATCATAACTATAAGCACAATTATTGCGAGTGTAATGCTGGCAGATAAAGTTTCTCTATATTTTGTAAGGGAAAGTATTTTTTTATATACAGGAGAAAAAATTATGGTAAGTATACCAGCCCAAAGAATTGGGTATATAAAGGGCTTAATGACTAAGTAAATTAGGTAAAAAAGTAGTAAATATAGCCCCCAAAGGAATATTAAACCGATTGGTTGAGAGTTGTTCATAAACAAATTTTATCCTTTATCTTTAAAAAGTTCAAAATTTATATTTTTTAAAACAGGGTTGAAAGAGGGAATTTCTTTTTCTTGTTTTATTTCACCATCTTGTTTAAGATTATCTTTATCTTTTGTGTCATTACCTCTATAAAGTTGTCTTTCAAAAGCCTTTGCTACTGAAGTCCACTCTCCATTTTGAGTGTCTTTTTCTAAAGCTAAGTAGAACCCGTTTATTTTTGCATCTAAATTGTCAATATAATGAATTATGAGTGCTTCTAAAGTTTTGGGCCTTTTTGGTGAACCAAACTCATATTCGCCGTGATGGCTAATTAGTATATGTCGTAAGAGGTTTAAAGTTTTTTGCGGAAAGTTTTCTATGGTAAATGCTTTTTTTAGTATTATTTCGTCAGCTAAAATGATATGGCCAAGTAGTTTACCTTCTGTTGTGTATGTTGTAATGAATGAAAAGGATAGCTCATAGATTTTACCAATATCATGAAGGGCGGCAGAAAGTAGTAGTAAATCTCTGTTTAGTTTATCTTTGTAAAATTTATACATAAAATTGGCTATTTTTACGACGTTAAGAGAGTGTTCAAGTAGTCCACCACGATAAGCATGATGTAGACTTTTTGCAGCAGGGTAGTTTTTAAACTTGTTGGCAACGTCTTGGTCTTCGATGAAAATTTTTTGAAAAAGCTTTTTAAGATAAGGGTCTTCTATCGTTTCCATAATGTTAATGAATTCATTCCAAAGTTTTTCTATATCAAGACCTGAGTCGGGTATAAAATGTTCTATTATAACTTCTTTTTCTAAAGCTTTTCTTATGTCGTTTATTACTAGCTGGTATGAGCCTTGATACATCTGAATAGTGCCTTTTATAAAGACAAAATCGTCCCTATCAAAGAGGTTGTTAAAGTAATCAACTTTGTCCCAGATTTTGCCGTCAACAACTCCTGTCTTATCGGACAATTTCAAAGATAAATAGCTTTTTCCAGTTTTTCCTATGCCTATCATTTTTTCAGATACGTAGAAAACACTCTCAATATGTTCGTTTTCTTTAAAATCTGAAATGAATTTTCTAGTCATACTGTCACCTTTCTTTTAATTTTTTCTGCGATTATTAGTCCATCAGTAGCAGAAGTTATAATGCCTCCAGCATAACCTGCACCTTCTCCACAAGGATAGAGATCCTTTGTATTTATAGACATACCATCTGCTCCACGTGTTATTCTAACAGGCGTAGATGTCCGTGTCTCAGGTGCTAAAAGTATTGTGTTTTCTGAAATAATCCCTTTCATTTTACTGTCAAATATCTGTAAAGCTCTTTTGAAAAAGTGCTTCCAATTTTTATAAAACTCCCATATTGGATAGGGTTTTACTCCGAAGGGATAAGTAGTTTCAGGTAAAGGTATTTTAACTGTTTCATTGATGAAATCTATTGTTGTTATTGCAGGTGCAGTATAATCACCACCACCAGCTTTGAATGCTTCTTCTTCAATATGTTTCTGCAATTCTATGCCTCCAAAGACTTTATTATTCCATATTTCTGGTTTTAATGAAATAACTACTGCAGCATTTCCAAATTTTCCATTCCTTTTATAATAACTCATACCATTTAATACAAGAAACCCTTTTTTTGAACAGGCTGGTACAATTTCACCACCGGGGCACATGCAAAAGGTATAAACTGAAAGGTCAGCAATTTTAAAATGTGAGTGTAAATAAAACTCAGCTGGTGGAAGAAGAGAATGGTGTTTACCATGTTGTATTAGATTTATAAGCTTTTGTGGCAATTCAATGCGGTATCCCATAGCAAAACCTTTAGGTTCTATGTACACACCCTGTGAATAAAGCGCATCATAGGTATCTCTTGCACTATAACCTGTGGCAAGTATCAAGGCATCACAAAGAAGCTCTCTCTTAGTAGTAATAATACCTTTAACAGTTCTTTCATTGTCAATGATTAATTTTTCAAAACGCTCGTTATATAGTATTTCAACACCTAATTCAAGCAGTTTTTTCCTTAGGTTAAAAATTACTTTTCTTAATTTATCTGTTCCAATATGAGGGGTTGAAATATATCTAATCTCTTCAGGGGCTCCTGCTTTTATTAATTCGTCGAAAATAAAATTGTGATAAGGATTTTTTGTTCTCGTTGTTAGTTTGCCATCAGAGAATGTCCCAGCACCACCTTCACCAAATTGTATATTTGATTCTTCATTGAGAACTCTAGTATTAAAAAAAGCCTTAACATCCTTTACCCTATCTTCAATCTTTTTTCCTCTTTCAACGATAATACATTTTGCACCACTTAGAGCGAGTCTAAGAGCTGCAAAAATACCTGCTGGTCCCATGCCAACGATGATAACTTTTGTATTATTCAAACCTTTTAGGATTATTTCAGGTGGTTTTTGTGTATTAATTGGTTTAACTAACTTTTTATTTTTAATTGTTGTATCACAATCAAAAAGAATTCTATAAAACCAACGGATATTTGTTTTATCCCGTGCATCAAGGGATTTTTTTTCAATAGAAACATTTTTTAAAGATTTTTGAGGTATACCGAGTTTTTTGCTTAAAACAATAGTTATATCTTTTAAATTTGATAAGTCCTTTTTGTGGTAAAAACTTATGCTATACATTGATACAGCGCATTGGTATTTGGATATTAAAAACTATTGAACCATCTATATCTTGTATTTGAATTTTTCCACCCATATCTTTTAGTATAACTATGGCTTTAGTAAGTTCTAAACTATCAGGTTGATTTTTAGATGGATCAAAAAATCGTAACTTATTTTCACAAAAATCCTTGATATCTTCTATCTTTATTTCCATTATATATTCTTGCTGGTGAAGATGTAAATTAATAAAAATCTTTCCTCCGTAGTTAATGCAATCGATTGATTTAGAAAGGAGGTTTTTTAAAAAAAGGATAAATGACCATTTGTTTCCATAGTATAAAGGGATATTATTTTGTAGGTTTGTTTTTACATATATGTTTTTTTGTTTGATTTCATTTTTTAGATCATAAAGTACTTTTTTTATGGCATTTTTTAAAGAAAAATTTTCATTTACAATACCCCTTTCTGGCTTTTTAAGGATATTTAAGGCTTCTTTAATCTCCTCTGATTTTCTTTTTATGGTGTTTATAAATCTTTCTTTTTCATCTTCTTCAATATATCCTTTTTCAAAAAGCTCTGTATAGTTAATAATAGTCTGAAGGGAGTTTTTTATTTTGTGAGACAGGTTATTTAGTAGAAGTTTAAAGCTATTTGCTTTTTCAGTAAAGATAAGGTCTTGAAGTTCAAGGTCATTTATTTTTTCAGAAGAATCAATTTTTATATGCTCTTTTTGGTAAGAAACATAAACGTTAGTTAAAAAATTTTTTAGTTTAATTATCCTATTTAAACTTTCAACGATGCTATCTATAGAAAAAGGTTTTTTTATGGAATCTACAATGTTTTCAGGATATTTATCGATAAATTTTTCAGCATCAGAAGCTGTAAAAAATATGATAGGTATTTTTATACCTTTTTCTAAAAGCATTTTGGCTATTTCAAGTCCATTTACTTCAGGTAAAAAATAATCGAGGAGTATAATATCTGCATCTATACCTATGGTCATTAACGTTTTTAAATCACTATGATTATAGCAGGAATCAATGGAAAAACCTTTGTTTTCTAGAGCTATTTTTAAAAGTTTTACAATCTCAATATCGTCATCAATAATAAGAACTTTCTTTTTCAAGGCACATCTACTTAAAGTATATGGTTAAATCTTTTAGAAGTTTATTTATGGCTTCACTTTTTGCATTTATTTCAATGAAGAGATTTGTCATGAAATTATTGATATCATTAAACATATTGACTATATTTTTAATTTTATATGACTCTTCATCACTTGCTTTAACGACCTGTTTCGCTAAACTACTTATCTCTTCATTGGCATGAACAATCTGGTTACTGCCTTTTTCTTGTTCTTCAGAAGCGGTGTATATACGTTTTGATGCATCTCTAATTTCATCAATAGCTTTAGAAATGTAGCTTACACCTGTAAGCTGTTCAGTAACAGCTTTTTCAATCTTTTCATTGATTTCTTTAGATTTTAAAGTGCCTTGTTGAAGCTGGTTATATAAGGTTTTTGACTTTGATGCCAAAGTAATACCTTGGTCAAGCATTGAGTATGTTTTGTTTATTACAGCTAAAACTTCTTCAGCATCTCTTTTTAAATCATCAACTATTGTTTTGATTTCATGTGCTGAAAATTTGGTCTTTTCAGACAATGATTTTATTTCGTTTGCAACTACAAAAAAGGGTTTTCCTAATTCACCGGCTTGTGATGCTATAATTGAAGCGTTTAGGGAAAGTAGGTTTGTCTGGTCTGTTATTGTTGTGATTGTGAAAACAATTTGATAAACACCTTTGATTGTGTTGCTAAATTTTTCGAAGACTTGTTTTGAAACATTAAGGGTATTTCTTATATTATCGATAAAATCATAAATGTTGTTTACTATAATATTGCCTTCATTTGCAGCGTCACTTAGGTTTATACTGCTTTCTAAGCTTTCCTTTGAACTATTAGCAATTTGTTGAGCTAATTCTCTCATCTCAAAGGCTGTAGTAGCAAGCTCTTCCGCGGACTTATAAAGTTCATTTATGGCATTGGATGTTTCAGTAATTGATGTATGTATTTGAGCGGTTGAGGCAATGCTACTTTCCAAAAATTGGAAAAGGTTGTGCATATTTTGTGTAAGTAATGAATAATTCGAATTGATTTCAGAAATAGTATTATAAAAAAGGTTAAAGATTTCTATTTGCTTATTTCTTTGTTCGAGAATTGTGCTAAAGGTTTTCTCTAATTCATTAGATAGCTGGTTTATGCTTTGTATAAAATAAAGGTTTGTTATTGCCTGTGATACTTGCTGGGCAAGTAAGGTTAGAACTGCAAGTTCATCTTCTGAAGCAATTTTTTTCTTGTATTTATTGTCAACATTTATAACTCCTATGGCTTTTCCCAGTCTATGAAAGGGTAAACAAAAGAAAGAAATGGTTCTGAAAGATTCAATCGTATTGTAAGGTGGCTGGAGAATAAAATCATCGGGATAATCATGGATATTTTTTACAAGATATATTTTGTTATCATGAATAGCTCTATATAGGAGCCCACCTTCAGGTGAGTAAGGTACCCATATTTTTTCTATAGGATCTTTTGTACCATAAGTTACGACACATTTAATTTTTTCTTCATTCTCATCAACCATTAGTATGTTAACTCTATCAAATTCAAGAATTTCATAAGCGCATTTACCAACCTCATTGAGGATATCATATACATTTGAAGCCGATTGGATACGTTTGCTTGCTTCAAGCAGCTTGTTTGTCTTAAGTCTTAAATTTTCTAAGGTTTGTCTATATTCTAATTCTCGTTTTTGAATGGCTTCTTTGTTTTTTTCTAATTCTGTATGTTGTTCTAAAAGCTTATCTCTTGCATTGCCAATTATGTAACCTAAACTGCCTAAAACAATTATTGATATTGAAAAATAAAGCATTAAGGACATGTTATAATTGGATGAAAAGAAATGGCTTAAATATCCAACAATACTCTGTCCTGGTATTCGGAAGGAAAGGATTGATATTAATAACCATCCAACAGGTGCACAAACGCCTGCAATAATGCCAGCGAATAAATATTTAGTCCTTTGTTTTGTAAACTTAATTTTCATTCTACTTTAGGTTTTATAACTAGAACTGGGCAATTTGCTTTTTTTACAACCTTTTCTGCAGTACTACCAAAAACCATTTTTTCTATGCCTTTTTTAGCTTGGCTACCTATTATTATAAGATCAATCTCTTTATCTTTTGCAAATCTAACAATCTCATCAGCTGGAATACCAAACACAATCATTGTTTCTGCATTTGGCAAGTCACTGATTTTTGTTTCTTTAACTTCATTCATAATCTTTTTTGCCCCTGTTTCTATTTCTGTTCTAATCTTATCAAATGATATGTGAGGTACGTAAAATCCTGTAAAGTCAGCAGGTTCATAAATTATATGGAGTATATAAAGTTTTGCGTTATATGTTTTTGCAATGTTTTTTGCATATTCCAGAGCTTGATAAGAATACTCTGAAAAATCAATGGGGCAAAGAATTTTTTTAAAGCTCATTGAGCACCTCCCTTTTTAAATTTCTGTATTTTTAAGCTCTTGTGCAGCAACCTCTGGAAAAATGGGGTTAAAGAAAAAGCCTGTTCCCCATTCGAGTCCTGACATACGATATAGCCTTGGTGATATTTCTATATGCCAGTGATAGTCAAACATTATTGTACTCCAGTAGCCAGGTCTGTTAACCAAATTTGGAGCAGTATGTATAACTAATGTGTAAGGCGGAACAGAAAGTAATTTTGCAAGTTTTTTTAAAGCCTTGATTAAAGTTTCAGTTAAATCATTCATTTCTGTAGGATTTAGTTCTTCAAAAAGATGGTTGTGTTTCTTTGGTAAAATAAACATTTCATAAGGTGATAAAGCAGCAAAGGGGCTTATGACAATCATGTGTTCTGTTTCAAAAATTGTTCTTTCTTTCATCCTTATTTCTTGCTTAATTATATCGCAATAAAGGCATCGTTCTTTGTCGTTGTAATATTCTTTAGCTTGAATGAGTTCATCTTTAACCTTTCTTGGTGTTATAGGAGTCCCAAGTAGTTGGGAATGGGTGTGTTCCATACTTCCAAATGTACCCAAACCGAAATTCTTAAAGATAGTAATGTACTTTAAACGGCCATCTTTTTTTAAAGTTGCGATGCGTTCTTTATAACACCACAGTACATCCCTTACTTGATTAAAGGGAAGTTCTTCTAATTGTGTAACGTGTTTTGGAGTCTCAACAATTATCTCGTGGATACCAAAGCCTGTTGTTACATCATACATTCCAACGGGATGCCTATCGAGTTCTTCATCAGGTTGTAGAACAGCACCTTTGTTTTCAAAAACCCTTACCCACCAACCTGGTGTGTTTGGTTGTGTACCTGCGTGTCTATATGCAACAGATTCTCTGGGAGTTTCCTTCTCATTTTCTTCACAAAAACTACATTTTTCAAGTTTGGGTTGATCATAATGTCGTTCTTTCCAGAATTCAAAGATTTTATCTCTTAGTGTGGAGTTAAAAACTACCCAATGTCCTGTAAAAGGGTCTTTACGTATCTCTTTCATAGTGCACTCTCAATTTTTTTAAGTAAATTAGAAATATCTTCTAAAGGAATTGGTTTATTCATATATTCATAGGCACCCAAAGAGATAATATCGAAGTAATTCTGACAATCACCATAGGCTGTCATCATTATAAAAATGACGTTATTGTTTGTTTGTTTGCAATATTTTAAAAGTTCTTCGCCATCCATTTCTGGCATTTTTAAATCTGAAAATATGACATCTATTTTTTCTTTATTTAGAATGTTTTTTGCTTCAATGCCATTTCCAGCTTCAAAAACCGTGTAACCTATTTTGCGAAGGTATTGAACTATGCCCCATCGCGCATCAATTTCATCTTCTACAACAAGTATTTTTTCCACTTTCATAAAGGTAGTTTACTTTTTAGTATATAAATTGTCAACATCATCTATACTAATTTTCGATAACATATCTTTAAGTAGTTCCTGTAGTATTTTGGGGTTTGCCTTACCTGACGTTTTTTTCATCACTTGCCCAATAAAAAATGCAAACAGTTTTTCCTTACCCGAAAGGTACTCTTTGAGTTCCTTTTTGTTTTGTTTTAGTACTTCTTGAATAATTGTTTTTAATTGATCTGTGTCACTTATCTGTATTAACCCCATTTCTTCCATTAGCAATGATGGATTTTTACCTGTTTCTATCACTTTTGGTAATAGAGCCTTTGCACTGTTGTAATTTAGCTTGTTTTCATCTAATAGTTTGAAAATTTCAGCTATGTGTTCGGGTTTCAATTTTGTATCAGTGATAGAGCATTTTCTTTCATTTAGTTCTTTTTGTACTTCTGTCATGACAAAGTTGCTTATTGTCTTAGGGTTGTTATACAGCTTTACGCATGATTCATAAAAATCAGCAAGTGATCTATCTGTAGTAAGTATTTCTACATCATATTCGGGTAGATTATATGATTTCATAAACCTTTGCCGTTTTTCATAGGGGAGTTCAGGTAGTTTGTTTTTTATCTCTTTAATATATGAGTCATCAAGGAAAATAGGCATAAGGTCAGGTTCAGGGAAATATCGGTAATCATGGGCTTCTTCTTTGCTTCTCATAGGTAGTGTGATGCCTTTTGATGAGTCAAATAGCCTTGTTTCTTGTATAATTGTACCCCCCGATTCAATAATATCAATTTGTCTTTCGATTTCAAATTCCAGGGCTTTCTGTATAAATCTAAAGGAGTTGATATTTTTAAGCTCAGTCTTTGTTCCAAATTTAGTTTCTCCCTTTCTTCTTACAGAAATGTTGGCATCACACCTAAAACTGCCTTCTTCCATGTTACCGTCACAAATGCCTAAATATAGTAAAATCTGTCTAAGTTCTTTTAAATAGGAAACGGCTTCTTCTGGGGTTCTCATATCAGGTTCACTTACAATTTCAAGTAAAGGGGTACCTGTTCTATTTAAATCTACAAGGCTATAGGCGCCTTCATGGATAAGTTTTCCTGCATCTTCTTCCATATGTATTCTTGTAATTCCTATTTTTTTCTCACCATCCTTTGTTTTTATAATGATATAACCGTTACTGCAAATAGGTAGCTCATATTGTGAAATCTGGTAGCCTTTAGGCAAATCAGGATAGAAATAGTTTTTTCTTGCAAAATAGCTATTTTTGTTAATTGTACAGTGTGTTGCAAGACCGAGCATTATAGCAAAATCAACAACTTTCTTATTTAAGACAGGCAAAACACCTGGCAAACCCAAACATACAGGGCAGGTTTGAGAATTTGGCGTTGCACCAAATTCCGTTGAGCAACTGCAAAAAATCTTTGATTTAGTTAAAAGCTGAGCATGAACTTCAAGCCCTATGACTGCTTCGAACTCCATTTTTTGTCCTCCTCGAAGGGGCTGTATTTAAAACCACCAACATTTTGCTCAAAAGCGTATGAAAGATTAAGAATTTTTTGTTCTTCAAGGTAGTTGCCTATGATTTGCATCCCTATTGGTAAACCCTTTTTATCAAAGCCACAAGGTATTGAAATAGCAGGAATGCCAGCTAAATTAACATTTATGGTAAAAATATCGGAAAGATACATTTGGATGGGGTCTGAAGTCTTTTCACCTAGTTTAAAGGCTGTTGTTGGTGATGTGGGACACAATATTGCATCAACCTCTTCAAAGGCCTTTAAAAAGTCATTCTTTATTAATGTTCTTACTTTACTAGCCCTTTTATAATAAGCATCGTAATAACCTGATGCTAGTGAAAATGTACCAAGCATTATTCTCCTTTTTACTTCTTCTCCAAATCCTTCTTTTTTTGTTTTTATATATAAGTTTTTCAAATCATTTATATTTTCTGCTCTATAACCATATTTAACACCATCATAACGGGCTAAATTTGAACTTGCTTCTGCTGTGGCAATCAGGTAATAGACTGCTATACCGTAGGATGAATGGGGAAGGCTTATTTCTTTTATTTCTGTACCTAAGTCTTTGAAAATACTAATTGCATGTTCTATGTTTTTTACAATATCTTCTTCAACACCTTCTATAAAATACTCCTTTGGGATACCAATTTTTAAACCTTTTATATCTTTGCTAAGATTTTTATGATATGGCGGAACATCCACATTAATCGAAGTTGAGTCTTTTACGTCATATCCTGAAATACATTCTAGTAAAAGGGCACAATCTTCTATATTTCTTGAGAAAGGTCCAATTTGGTCTAAGGAAGAACCAAAAGCAATAAGTCCATATCTGCTAACTCTACCATAAGTTGGTTTTAACCCAACTACACCGCACAACGCAGCTGGTTGTCTTATGGAACCGCCTGTATCACTTCCTAAAGCAGCTGGTGCTTGTTTAGCAGAAATGGTAACAGCAGAACCACCACTGCTTCCACCTGGTATTCTTTCTAAGTCCCAGGGATTTCTTACAGGTCCAAAAAAAGATGTTTCATTGGAAGAACCCATAGCAAACTCATCCATATTGGTTTTGCCAAAAATAATCGCTCCTTCCGCTTTAAGTTTTTCCACTACAGTTGCGTCATAGGGTGGAATAAAATTGTGAAGTATTTTAGATGCACAGGTTGTTCGGATGCCCTTTGTGCAGATGTTGTCTTTTATCGCTACAGGTATACCTGCAAGCTTACCACTAAAGCCCTTTTCTAATTTCCTTTCTAGTTCTTTTACTTGTCCGATAATATTTTCTTCATCAAAAGAAATAAATGCATTCGTTTTCCCCTGGTACTTTTTAGCCTGCTTTATGTATAACTCAACTAATTCTTGTGGTTTGATGTCTTTTTTTTCAATAAGTATTTTTAATTGTGTGATAGATAGATTTAGTAGATTCATATTCTTACTCCACTGCCCTTGGTACTCTAAAAAAACTGTCTTTTTTGTCTGGTGCATTTTTAAGTACTTCTGATAGATCAAGAGATGGCTGAACAATATCTTCTCTCATAGTATTTTTGTTTATATTTACGTGATACGTAGGTGATACATCGTCGACATTTAACTCTTTTAATTGTTCTACATATTCAAGTATCCTTTTAAACTTGTTTGTAAAGTCATCAAGTTCATTTTCATCAAATTCCAATCGTGCTAGGCTTGCAACATATCTGACCAGTTCTTTGTTAATTTCTACCACCTTTTACCTCCTTTTGTTAATGTGAATATAATACTAAATTATGACACTATTGACAAAAAAAAAATTATATGTTTGAATATTTCACTAAGCCGGAGTGGTGGAACTGGCAGACGCGCTGGACTCAAAATCCAGTGAGGGCAACCTCGTGCGAGTTCGATTCTCGCCTCCGGCATTTAATAATTGAGACGGTACATATTTAGCAGAGCTTTTCTCGCTCCTTCAATCGTTTCTAATGGAATGTCTATCTCATCTTTTTCTTCTAAAAGTGCTGTATAAACATCTTCTATTCTTGTTAGTTTCATATTGGGACAGACAAGTCTTTCTGATGCAAGAATAAAGGTTTTTTGTGGATTTTCTTTTTTCAATCTATGGAGAATGCCCATTTCTGTGCCAATTATGAATGAATCAGTAGGATCTTTACTGCAGAAATTTATTATACCTGAAGTGCTCAGTGCTTTATCAGCAACATTAACAACCTCTGGTTTACATTCGGGATGAACAAGTACTTTTGCATTTGGGAATAGTGTTTTTTTTTCTAAAATATCCTTAACTTCAAGCCGTTCATGGGTTGGACAAAAACCTTGCCAGGGAAGTATATTTTTATTCACGAAGCGTGAAACGTAATGAGCTAAATTTCTATCAGGTACAAAAATTATATTATTCGACTCAATGTTCCTAACAACATTAATCGCATTTGAAGAAGTACAACAACTATCACTTATTGCCTTAACTGATGCTGGTGAGTTTACATAAGTCACAACTAAATAATTTCGGTATTTATCTTTTAATTCTTTAAGAGCTTCCACAGTAACCATATCTGCCATTGGACATCCTGCATCGATGCGAGGAAGGATTACTTTCTTTTCGGGTGATAGAATCTTAGCTGTTTCAGCCATAAAATGGACACCACAGAAGATAATAGTTTTTGCATCTGTATCTTTTGCCTTAGTACTTAATTCCAAGGAATCACCAACAAAGTCAGCTATATCTTGCACCTCTGGTCTTTGATAGTTGTGGGCAAGAATAATTGCTTTTTTTTCTTTTTTTAATTTTTCAATTTCCTTTATTAGCTTCTTTTCTTCCATGGGTCTCATCCAAAGTAAGTTTTTGTCTTTTTTAATGTAACATATATCAAAACCTTGTCAACAATTTTTATCTGTTTTTTTGGGATGTTTTTGGTTATAATATTATAAAAAGGAGGTATTATGATTACAAAAGACATGACATTTCAAGATGTAGTAAGGAAATATCCACAAACAATCCAAGTTTTTGTGAAATATGGTTTGGGTTGTATAGGCTGTCATGCTGCTCAATTTGAAAACATTGAACAGGGGGCGATGGTTCACGGTATTAACGTTGACCAGCTCATCAAAGAGTTAAACGAGGCAGCAGGGCTCAGTAAATAGTCTTACTTAACAATTTTTTTGATAATTTCTACAATTTTATTCGCTGCTATTTCTATTGTCGCTTTGCCTTTATAAGGTGATGCCTTTGTGGGGTCTCCCCATATCCCACTTTCCCAGTATTTTAATTTATTCGCTGTAATTTCTCCTGGGAAAAAGTTAGGTTCATCGGGTTTAAGTTTTTCTATAGGTTTTTTAACAAGGGAGTTGTCTATGTACAACATTCTAGATGTTTCTATCTCCCCTGCATGGGAATCATTTTTTGTTTCTATAATACCTTCTAAATCATTTTTTATAAGTTCAAGTTCTGAATAAACAAAAACTCTTACATCTTTGTGTTTCTTTACAAAAGTTTCACTTGCTTCTATAAGTGCATACATGTGTAGCTTGCCTGCATGGCCTGATATAAGGAAAAAGTATTTAAATCCTTGCTTTTTAAAGCTATCAAGTAAGTCTATAACAACAAGCCTTAGTGTTTGGGGACTGATACCAACAGTTCCAGGGTGTTCTTCGGTACTTCTACAAACACCATAATGAACTGGTGGTGCAATAAATACTGGGATTTTTTTCTCTACTAATTTAAGGATTTCCACCATTTGGATAGTGTCAGTTGAAAGAGGTAGGTGGGGGCCATGCTCCTCAACAGAACCAAAGGGAATTATTATGATTGGGTATTTATTTACATATTTAGTAAGTTCATCTTTTGTTATTTTTTCAATAAACATTTTTCACCAATGTATTTTAGGATGTCTTTTCTGCCTTCTTTGGTTAGGGCTGAAAAGTAAAATGGTTCAATAGTTGCATACTTTTCTTTGGTTTTAACAAGCTCATTTTTGCTTATTTTGTCAATTTTCGTAAAAACAATCTTATAGTCCTTTTTTAAGCTTTTTAACCAATCCATGAGCATTAACTCTTCTTCTTCAATACCTCTTCTAATGTCGGTTAGTATAAACACAGTATTTAGTCTTTTTGAGTGAGTTATATAATGCTCTATAAGTTTTTTCCAGTGAAGCATTGCTTCGATGGGAACCTTTGCATAACCGTATCCGGGCAGATCGACAATGGCATATTTGTCTTCAATTTTAAAAAGGTTTATAGTTTTTGTCTTACCTGGGGTTTTGCTCACCTTAGCTATATTACACATATAAAGTGTGTTGATTAATGATGATTTTCCTGCATTTGACCTGCCAGCAAAGGCAAATTCAATAAAGCCTGTGTCTTTATACTCTTTTGGGTCATAAAGGCATTTTAAAAGTTCTACCTTCATAGACTAACTTTTTTAATAGTACCATCTTTTTTCAGGTAAAGGAGCTCTTTTTTAGTAATGTCTATGTCAAAAGCCTTTATGTTTTCAGAAAGCTCGTAACTGCCTATCTCATTCAATCCATCTAGGTTATAGATTTTAATAAATAGCTTATGGTAAGTTCCTGCAAGGGGTACATCCTCTTCTTCTTCAGTATATAATGCTATTGTGTTAGACTTAACTTTTAAAATTGAGCTGGTTAATTGTATTGTTTTTTGTAAAGAGCCATTTTTATATAAAGAAAGGCCTTTTTCATTGCCTATTAAAGCTAATCCGTCGTTATAAAAATAAACATATTGTGTATCTTCTGGCATTAATATGGTTTTTAATGCCTCTGTGAATATCTTTTTTGTAAGTGGGTCAAAGTAACCATTAAAACCTGGTACTTTGTAGCCAATAATTTTCTTTGTTGTATCACCTTCTAAAATTGTTGTTTTACCTTTCTCATCCCAAATATAGATAATACCATTTTCTTCAAAAGCATAAACAGGTTTTTCAGTTAATGTAAGTGTAGCAACTTTGTTTTCGCAATCTGTACAATATATCTGTAACCCATCAACAACAAAGGTTTTACCTGTTTTGGAATGTTTTGTAATAAATGTATGAGTTGATATAATTGGCTTTGTTTTTAAAGTTTCAAGAGCTAGTGTGGGTTTTTGTGTTGGCTCTTTTGAAGCTGCAACACTTGTTGGCATTTGTATTGTGCTATCAATGCTAATATTGCCTATAGAAATAATCCTTTCTGTTGGAGAAAGGGTAGCTTTATAGCCGAAATTGTCTGGTTTAATCTTCTGTATAGAGAGCTTTACAAGCACTTTGGGATCTGGTTTGTCAAGGATCACTAAATCTTTTTCTTTTAATAAAGAAGCTAATAGAGGTGATATATCGTCGTTAGAAGTTATAAGCAGATGTAGCTTGTTTAATCCCATTATGACAGATTGTTGAGGTATTGCCTTAAATCTCTTTATAATAAAAACTTTTATATATTTTCCCTTAATGCTTTCTACTTCGCCATAAGCTACATCTTCATAGAGCTCTGGTGGTATATTGGATTGCATGTCAGGTTTTCCTTTTATAACAACAAAACCACCAACAGAAAAACTGCCTTCAGTAATTTCTCCAAAGGCAAAGTCCTGTGTATAACCAAAGAGATTAGCTTTACCGGTTGTAGAAAAAAAGATTGTTTTTAAATCTTTTATAAACTCCTGGTATGTAGCAGTGTAAGCAGTTTGAGCTAAAAGTACTAAGCAAAACGATGCTAATATGGTTTTTATTTTCATAACACTACTCCTTTAACCCTAATTGTTTTTTGTACCAATCATCATAATATCTTGAATATGCCCCACTTTTAATTCTCTCCCACCACCTTCTATTTTCTATATACCATTTAATTGTTTCTTCTAACGCTTCATCAAAAGTATAGGCAGGCTTATATCCTAATTCCTTTGTTATTTTTGTTGCATCTATAGCATATCTTCTATCATGGCCTGGCCTATCAGCAACAAATTTTATTAATGTGTGTGGTTTATTCATTATATCAAGAATCTTTTTAACAAGATCAATATTCGTAAGTTCGTGGGAGACACCAATGTTGTATATTTCTCCTATTTTACCCTTTTGCCAAACGAGTTCAATACCTCTTACGTGGTCAATAACATAAATCCAATCACGAACATTTTTTCCATCTCCATAGACAGGTATAGGTTTATCTTCAAGGGCATTTGTGATGACAAGGGGTATGAGTTTTTCTGGGAACTGGTAAGGTCCATAGTTATTACAGCAACGGGTTATTATAGCAGGGAAACCATAGGTCTTATAATATGCCCTTACCATTAAATCACCAGCTGCTTTACTTGCGGCATAGGGACTGTTGGGTTGGATTTTTGACTCTTCTGTGAAATAGCCTTCTTCACCTAAACTTCCATATACTTCATCTGTTGAGATCTGAATAAAGCGAGAGATTTCATGTTCTTTTGCGGCATTAAGTAGGTTGCAAACACCCATAAAATTTGTTTCTGCAAAGGCTAAAGGATTAAGAATACTCTTGTCTACGTGAGATTCTGCAGCAAAGTTAATTACCCATTTGAAGTTATATTTGTTAAAGATATAGTCCACTTCTTGTTTAGAAACGATATTACCTTTTACAAAAATATAATTTGGTTTACCTTCACAATCGATTAGATTTTCAAGATTACCTGCATAAGTAAGGGCATCAAAATTTACAATTAAAATATCAGGATATTTGTTAACAATATATCTCACAAAGTTTGAACCTATAAAGCCAGCTCCTCCTGTTACTAACATTGCATCCATAAGCTGCTCCTTATATATTTTGTTTTATTTCTCCTAGTCCATAAAGGTTGAGATTAAAAAGTATCAAATATTCTGTTGGCAATGTTCTTCTTACAAGATTAAGTGTCAAGCTGTAGCAATTTTTTTTCATTTCAGAGCCTATGGAAACTTCTCTTACATAACCATTCACTATGTCATATCTTAATTTACCAGTAAATGCCAATTGGTGCCCCATTTTTTGCCATAAATCTAAGGAAATAAACTCGCTCAGTTTATACTGGAAATTATATGATAATGAAATTTTTGTAAAATCGCTATTATAATTTGCTCCAAAAATGGCTTTTGCAACTCTGCCTGAAGCATGGCTATAATCAGCTTCTGAAAATAGGGAAAACGCTTTTTTTGTATATCTAACGGTTAGGTTTAAGTTAGATAAAGGTGTGTCTTGTTCTCTATCAGTTAAAACATAGGATTGGGATAGGAAGATATAGAAAAATTGTTCAAATGTTGCTAAATCATACCATTTCTCTTCAAAGTTAAGAATAATCTTTTTTGATTTTTCAAACATGTCCTTTTCATCAAGGTTTTTTACAGCATCTTCTGCAAATAAAAGGGGTATCTTTAAGAAAGGCTTAAAAGTATTCAAAACGATATATTTTTCATTAACTACATAACCTTTGTCAAACAAAGCAGATGGTATAAAGGTTAAACTACCTTTATTTGAAAACTCACCTTTTTCAATGCTTCTTGAATAGGCATTGTATTTTATTGATGTGTCCAGGGCTATTTTGAAATTGGGGAAAATTTTTATAAGAAAGTTTGTACCATTTATTGAAGCTCGCAAGTGTTGTTCATTCTGGCTATCACTAAAACCTGTTAGAGATAAATTGTAGTTATATAAAAAGCCTTTATAGTTTTGTATCAATCCTTGATTTTGTATTTCTAACTTCTGATAAGGTGATGCATCGCCAAGAATCAATGCTCTTTTGGTAAGCAAAAGGTCTGCTTCTAATATTTCTTGGTCTATTCTTTTTTCAATAAAAGCAGTGCTTCTTAAATAGGGGTTATTCCTTTTTGCAGAGTCATCTTCATACTCTCTAAAATATGTGTTGGGGTTGAAATATGTGATATCTGCATCAAATAGATACTGTTCATTTTTCCTGTGTTTCCAGTTCATAAGGTAAAAGAGTTTATGTTTATCGTAGTTATCAAGAAGATTGAAAATAAATTCTCCTTCTTCATTTGCTGAAAGCATATATCTGAACTGGTTTTCTAAACCAAAAGTATCCTTTGTTCTCAATCTTATATTAGAAGTTATATCTTTGCTGTCATCAATAACAATATATACAGGTTGTTTAAAAATAAAGCCGTGCTCTCCTGATAATCCAAATGTTGGAAAAAGTAAACCCGATTCTTTTTCTGTTTTTACAGGTGCAATAAAATAGGGGGTATAAAAAAGAGGAATATCATAAAACTTTAAAGTCACATGTTTACCTGTAAGGTATTGTCCTGCTTTAATCCTTAAATCTTTACCCTTTATATACCATTGCTTATCATCACCTTCACAGCTTGAAGCAATACCTTCTTGAATTAATGCAGATTCTCTGTCAAGAAGGGTTATATTGCTTCCTAAAAAAAATCTTCTTTTTGTAGGGTCGTCAGAAAATAAAAAGATAGAACCAACTTCTATATTACCCTTTTTTTCTTTAATGTTGTATATAAGACCTTTACCTTCTACAAGAATGTCTCTATACAGTTTAAAATTGCCAGGTATTGTTATTATTCCTGTTTCTTTATTGTAGATTATTTTATCAGTCCAGAGAATCACATCATCTTTTTTTGCATTAACATTTCCTTCTGCGATAATAATACCTGTCTCTTCATCTATATGAAAAGCATCAGCTTCAATATCAATATTTTGCTTAATTTCAGAAGCATAAGCGAGTTTTAATGATATGAAAATCAAGAAAAATAATAACTTTTTAAACATGTTTTAGAGCCTCTTTTGCTTCCCCAATACCATATAATGAACCTGTAAGAAGTATAGGTTTATCCGATTGGATACATTCTTTTATCACAGAAGGAATATTCTTTGCAAAACTAAAAATGCTATTATCTTTAAACATCTCTTTCAATTCTTCAATTTTATAGCTTCTTTCATTTTTGTTTGGAACTAAAACAATTTCACTTGCAAAGGGCATTATTTTTTTTACCATTTCGAAAATATCTTTGTCTTTTAATACAGTTAGGATGATTTTAAATTTATTTTCTGGGAAATAAGTCTTCAAATTTTCTGTAAGGGAATCAATACCCTGTGGATTATGTGCACCATCAATTATAAAAGGTGGAAAATGTCTAATTATTTCAAATCTTCCTGGCCAATATGTGTTTTTGATGCCATTATAAATGTTTTCATATGTCAGTTGAAAGCCTTTATCTTGAAGCAATTCAGCAACTGCTATGGCAACAGATGCATTGTAAAACTGGTTTTTACCTATGAGTCTTTCAAGGGTAAAAGTTTTTCCATGCATTTTAATGCCATTGTAAGAAAATTCATATTTTGAGAGAGGTAAACAGGAGAAATGTTTATCTATTTCATACAAGGGAGCTTTTTTTGAACGCGCCATATCTTTTATAACTTTAAGAGCAGGCATGTCCTTAACACCAGTTACACAGGGGGTATTTTCTTTAATTACAGAAGCTTTTTCAAAAGCAATATCTTCGAGGGTATTGCCTAAAAACTCTTTATGTTCTAATCCTATGGTTGTTATAACAGTTGCAAGTGGATTTATTGTATTTGTAGCATCGAGTCTACCACCAAGTCCAGCTTCAATGATTGCAATATCAACTTTTTGTTCAGCAAAATACTGGAAAGCCATAGCAGTGGTCACTTCGAAAAAAGTAAAAGGTCTTTTTGAATAGGGTGATTGTGCAATGACTGTTTTCATCATATGAGCTAGTCTTTCAATATCCGATTCAGGGATTGGTTTACCAGAGATGGTAATCCTTTCTGAGAAGTTTATTAAATGGGGGGATGTATACAGTCCTGTATTGTACCCATTGTTGATAAGTATAGAGTTGATAAATGATGCTGTAGAACCTTTACCATTAGTACCAACTATATGTATGGACTTAAATTTGTTTTGGGGATTGTCAATAAGAGACAAAAGAATTTTTATATTGTCTAGACCTAATAAAATACCATATTTCTCAAGACTGTAGAGGTATGAATATGTCTCATTCATCTATCTCAACCACATCTCCGTCTTTCAGAATATAAACATTATTAAGCTTAAGTGCTTTAATTTCTTTTTTGATTACCTTTAAAAAATGAGGCTTTATATGAAAGATATAGAACTTAATATTTTTGAGGTTTTTAAGTTGCTTAATTTCTGATAAAAAAAGTTCAGCAGTAAGATGGCCTGTGATTTTTGCTAAATCTTTAAGTTTATTGGGAAAAGATATTTCTATAAAAACAGCCTTTAAATGTTTAAGTTTGTTTAACCTTTTCCAAAGTGATGGACAAGGCCCTGTATCACCTGTATATACTATCTGGATGCCCTTTTTTTCGATTATAAATCCCGATGAATCACAGGAGTGGCATGTTTCAACAGCTTCTATAAATAAGTTTTCACCAAAGGTGTATTTTTTCCCCATTTCAACAGGTACAAGCTTAAGTACGCTATCTCCTTTGCTACCTTTAATTTCAAAAAAATCTGGCCAGATTTTATTGTTCATAATGTATCTTTTTAACATAGTTAATACTGGTTCAATGCCATAAACCTTGATGGGGCCTTGGGGATTTCCTGTTAAAATGAGGTTGTCTGATAAAAAACAAAGGTCTTTTATATGGTCTAAATGGCAATGGGTTATGCAGATAGATTCAATATTTTTTTGTTTTTCTATGCTAATTTCTTTTACTATTGTACCTGCATCAAGCAAGTATTTTTCATCTATAAGTAAGGTTACGGGATTATGGTTTGGGTCAACACCACCATAACAGCCAAGCACTTTAATCCTCATTATCTTGTCTCCGATTTTGGGATATTATTTTACCCCTTTCATAAGCAGATATAAAGGCACTTACTACAAGTGGATCTAATTGGTAACCTGCCTGTTTTTTTATTTCTGAAATTGCTACATTGTCATCAAGTCCTTTTCTATAAGGCCTATTTGAAGTCATAGCATCAAAAGTGTCACATACAGCTATTATTCTTCCTATTAGGGGTATTTCTTCTTCCTTTAAACCTTTTGGATAACCTGTCCCATCAAATTTTTCATGATGAGAAAAAGCTCCTTCTACTATATTGGATAAGTGTTTCACTTTGTTTAAGATTTCAACTCCTATGGAAGTGTGCCTTTTCATAATTTCAAATTCTTCTTTTGTAAGTGGTGATGGTTTTCTCAAAATATAATCATCTATGCCTATTTTTCCTATATCGTGGAGTATGGCTGCAAGTTCTAAGTTTTCTTTTTTTTCTTTGTCTAAATTTAGCTCCTCTGCGACAGCAAGACAGTACTCAGTTACTCGTTTTATATGCCCGCCTGTATAGGGATCTCTTTTTTCTACTGCTTCTGCAAGGGCAAAGGCGGTTTGATAGAATGTTTCTTTCAATCTTGTATAAAGATTGGCATTTTCAATGGCAATTGAAACAATGTTTGCAAAGGATTCAAAAAGTTCAAGGTCTTTGTAGTCAAAAATATCGTTATTCTTTTTATTTATAGCTTGAATGACACCTAAAAGCTTGTTTTTATAAATTAATGGTGAACATAGTATCGATTTTGTAACAAAGCCTGACTTTTCATCAGCTTTTTTAAAGAAACGAGGGTCTTTACTTACATCATTTACTATAAGACTCTTTCTTTCAAGTGCAACATAACCAGCGATTCCTTCTCCAAGTTTTAAACGTATTTGTTTTATTAACTCACCTTTCTCACCGAGGGCTACATCAAAGAAAAGCTCCTTTTTTTCTTCATCGAATAGAAGAAGGGAACCAACTTCTGCGTTTACGATCTCTGTTATCCCTTCAATGGTCTTTTCATGAACAACTTGAGGTTCTAATGAAGAGTTTAGAATCAATGTTATGGATAGAAGTTTTTTATGCCTGTCCAATTCTTTTTTATAATCAATGCTATTCATGACAAGCCTTTGAAAGGGAGTTTATAAATTGTACAAGTTCTTCCTTTTTTTGTGTATCATTAAAAGCTTCTTCCCATTTTTTAACAATAGCACTACCAACAACGAAGCCATCTGCATAGTTATAAAAAGCTTTAATTGTTTCTGGTTTAGATACGCCAAAGCCTAAAACGATGGGGATGTTAAGATAAACTTTTAGCATTTTCAATTTATTTGATATTTCAAAAGGTAAAGCATCTCTGATACCTGTAACTCCTGTTACAGAAACAAAATATAAAAACCCATTAGCAAATTTTTTTATGACGTTTACCCTTTTTAAATCTGTTGTAGGGGTTGCAAGGAATATTTGTGTTAGCTTATACTTTTTGATAATGCTATGATATTCATCAGCTTCTTCAGGTGGTAGATCTACAATTAAAACCCCATCTATCCCTGCATTTTTAGCATCCCTTGCAAATGTCTCAAATCCATAGGCATGAAAAGGGTTCAAATATCCCATTAGAATAATTGGAATGTTATATTTACTTTTAAAAGTGGATACAATTTCTAATGTTTTTTTTAGTGTTGTGCCAGATTTTAAAGCTCTTTCCATTGCTTTCTGTATAACAGGCCCATCAGCCATTGGATCTGAAAAGGGAACACCTACTTCAATAATATCAGCACCAAATTCTGCAAGAATACCTAAAATTTCATAGGTTTTTTCTATGTTAGGGTCTCCTGCAGTAATATATGGGATAAAGGCTTTTTTGTTGCTTTTTTTCAATTGAGAAAAAACTATTTTTATACTATTTCTCATTTTTTTTCTTTTAACTCCCTTACCTGCATAACATCTTTGTCTCCCCTGCCTGATAGATTTACAATAACAATTTTGTCTTTAAAGTATTTTGCATTTTTAAAGACATAGGCAAGGGCATGACTGCTTTCAAGAGCAGGGATTATCCCTTCTTCCTTTGAAAGAATGTAAAAAGCTTCTAAAGCATCATTATCAAAGACATAAGTATATTTAACCCTTCCTGTCTCATATAAGTAACTATGTTCTGGTCCCACGCTTGTATAATCAAGACCTGCAGAAATTGAATGAGTAGTAAGTATTTGTCCATCATCATCTTGAAGAACATAGCTTTTTGTTCCTTGAAATATACCAACTCTACCGCCAGCAAATCTTGCAGCATGTTTGCCAGGTTCAATTGCTATACCACCTGCTTCAACACCAATTAATTCAACATTTTTGTTTTCTAAAAAGGGATAGAAAATACCCATAGCGTTACTACCACCACCAACGCAAGCAACTATGGAGTGAGGAAGCTTCCCTTCCATTTTTTTAATCTGTTTAATAGCTTCTTTCCCTATAACTGAAACAAAGTACTTTACCATATCGGGATAGGGATGAGGTCCAAATACTGTACCCAAAACATAATGGGTGTCATATACATTGGTTACCCAATCCCTTAAAGCTTCATTTATTGCATCTTTTAGTGTTTTACTGCCACTATCTACACCAACTACTTCAGCACCAAGTAGCTCCATTCTGAATACATTTAATGCTTGCCTTCTCATGTCTTCAGTTCCCATATATATTCTACACTTAAGCCCTAATAAAGCTGATGCGGTAGCTGTTGCAACGCCATGTTGACCTGCGCCTGTTTCAGCAATTATGCGTTTTTTGCCCATCTTTTTTGCAAGTAGTACCTGTCCTATAGCGTTGTTAATCTTATGTGCACCTGTATGGCAGAGGTCTTCCCTTTTTAAGTAAAGCTTAAAACCATATTTTTTTGAGATATTTTCAGCGTAATATAATGGAGTTGGTCTTCCAACGTATTGGTTTAGATAGTAATTGAATTGTTTTATAAACCGTCTTTCAGAGGCATATTTATAAAAAGCTTGCTTTAATTCCTTTAATGCTGGTATTAATGTTTCTGGTACATAAGTCCCACCAAATTTACCAAAGTAGCCTTTTTCAATAAAATGCTTATCTCTTTTCATCATATATACTCAGTTGATTTTCTCTTATTTTTTTAAAAAATTCAAACATCTTTTTGGCATCCTTGATCCCTGGTTTGCTTTCTAAACCGGAAGCTACATCAATTGCATAGGGTTTATATTTTAATGCATCTATAATATTGTCACAGTTAATTCCACCAGCAAGGATATAGGGTTTTTTGTAATCTTTTAACAATTCCCAGTTAAAAGTCTTGCCTGTGCCACCATGAAGTTGTTGGTGATAGGTATCAAAAAGGGGTAAAATGTCAAATGTTTTTGCAAGTTCTAAGTCATCCTTATCTTTTACTCTAAAAACTGCAACTGTATATGTTTTATCAAACTGTTCATATAGTTTTTTGTTATCATAATAAACTTGTATCCTGTCTAACTTACAAAATGTTCTAATATTATTTATTGTGCTAATATCTTCATTAACAAAAACACCTACTTTGATAATAAAAGTAGATAGCTCTTTAATGATGTTTAATGCATTTTCAGGGCTTATGTACCTTTTGCTTCCTTTGTAAAAGATAAATCCTAATGCGTGGGCCCCAAGTTCTTCAGCAAGTTTTGCATCTTCAAACCTTGTTATTCCACAAACTTTGATCCTGACCATTTTTACATGCCTCTTAATGCCTTAAGTAAACTTATAGGGTCATGGGATGCCATAAGGGCTGATCCTATTAGGAAGCCAGAAACACCCAATTGTAAGAATTTCTCAATATTTTCACGGTTTTCTATGCCGCTTTCTATGATTATAGGTATGTCCTCTGGAATGGCTTTTAAAATATTAAGGCCTATGTTCAGGTCAATTTCTAAAGTTTCTAAATTTCTATTGTTTACTCCAAGCAAGAATAAATCCTTGTAATCATAGAAAGTTTCAAACATTTTAAGACTATGTATTTCGAAAAGTACATCTAAGTTTAGCTCCTTTGCACAAAAAAGAAGGTCAACTAAATGGTTCTTTTCAAGCGCTTCTGCGATAAGTAGAACAGCATCTGCTCCAAAAACATAAGCTTCATATAATTCATATTCATCTACTATAAAATCTTTCCTTAAAACAGGCAGTTTAACTGATTTTTTTACTGCTTCAAGGTCTTTTATGTTTCCCAAAAAAAACTTCTGTTCTGTAATCACAGATATTGCATAGGCTCCACCAGTAACATATTTTTTTGCCTGATTTACAACATCAATGTCTATTTTAAAGTTTTTTTTAGAAGGTGAAGCCTTTTTGATTTCAGCGATTATCCTTGTTTCAGTAGTAGTTCTTGATGCAAAAATATTTCTAAAGGGAAGCTTTTCGTAGGGTCGTTCCTTTTTTTTTAACTCTCTTAGTGGAGTTTTTGTTTTTTGTTCTTTTACAAAATATTTTTTTTCTTCAACAACTTTTTTTAGAAACATCATTCATTGCTCATTATTATAAGTTTTTCAAGTTTTTCTAAAGCTTTACCTGTATCAATTACTTTATTTGCTAGGCTTATCCCTTCTTTTATTGTATTTGCTTTTCCTGCTAAATAAAAAGCAGCACCTGCATTTAAACACACAATATCCCTTTTTGCACCTTTTTCTTTACCTTCGAGTATGTTTCTGATAATTTTTGCGTTGTCTTCTGCATTACCACCTTTTAAGTCATTAAAGCTGTAGATTGGTATATCAAAGTGGGTAGGATTTATATAATACGTTTTAACCTCGCCATCTTTCAATTCAGCTACAAAAGTGTCTTTTGTAACAGTAATTTCATCCATACCATCCATACCATGTACCACCATCGCTCTTTTAGTACCAAGTTTCTGAAGGACTAATGCAAGAATCTTGCAAAGGTCTTGTTTATAGACTCCAAGTAATTGATATTTTGCATTAGCAGGGTTTGTAAGTGGTCCTAAGATATTGAAAATTGTTCTAATACCAATCTCTCTTCTTGGGCCAATTGCGTATTTCATAGCACCGTGAAAAGTTGGTGCGAAAAGGAAACCTATGCCAATTTTTTTTATGCATTTTGCAACTGTTTCAGGGGTTGCTTCAATGTTAACTTTTAACTCTTTTAAAACATCGGCACTTCCACACACACTTGATACCGAACGGTTACCATGTTTAGCTACAGTTACGCCACCACCTGCAACTACAAAGGCTGTTGCAGTAGAAATATTAAAGGTAAGTGTGCCATCACCACCAGTGCCGCAGGTATCTAAAATAGTTTCTCTATCAATATTTATGTCATCTCTGTCTAAATCAATAACAACACTTTCAATAGGAATTTTTGTGGCTTTAGCTCTCATAACCTTTGCTGCACCTGTAATTTCATCAACTGTCTCACCTTTCATTCTTAAAGCTGTTATAAAAGCTCCTATTTGTGCTGGTGTTGCTTCTCCTGTCATTATTTCTTCCATTACTACTATCATTTCTTCTTCTTCAAGGTCTATTCTGTCTACCACTTTATGAATGGCTTCTTTAATCATTTTTTGACCTCCAGAAATTATAGGATAGGTTTATGAAGTTTTTAAGAATCTTTTTCCCTTCTTTTGTTAAGATTGATTCGGGATGAAACTGTATACCCTCGAGAAGAAACTTTTTGTGCCTTACGCCCATAATTTCTCCATCAACAGTCCATGCGGAGATAATAAAATCGTTAGCAAGGCTTTCTTTTTTTATTGCCAATGAGTGGTAACGTGTTGCTTCAAAGGGATTTTCTATATGTTTAAAAATTGTCTTGCCATCATGGAAAATTAGTGAAGTTTTGCCGTGCATCAAACATTTTGCACGAACAATTTCAGCTCCAAAAGCATAACCAATTGACTGGTGGCCTAAACAAACACCAAGTATGGGAATATTGCCTGAAAAATGTTTTATAACCTCAACAGATATACCAGCTTCTTTTGGAGAGCATGGCCCAGGTGAAATTACAATCATATGTGGTTTTAGTTGTTCAATCTCTTTTATTGTAATCTCATCATTTCTATAAACAACAACATCTTCGCCTAACTCACCAAAATACTGCACTAAGTTGTATGTAAAGGAATCATAATTGTCTATCATAAGAAGCATTTTGTTACCTCACAATTACTCTAAAATTTCTTTAAGTTCAACGATTGATTTTGTCAAAGCTTTAGCTTTATTTATTGTTTCCATATACTCATTTTCAGGTATGGAATCTGCGACAATGCCTGCACCTGCCTGTATATATACATTGTTTCCTTTTTTTAGCATAGTTCTTATGGTAATGCAAAAATCCATATTCCCATTAAAACTAAAATAACCTACTCCACCTGCGTAGAATTCCCTTTTTTCATGTTCTAGCTCTTCAATAATTTCCATAGCCCGGATTTTTGGAGCACCCGTAACCGTTCCTGCTGGAAATGTTGCTTTAAAAACGTCAAAAGCATCTAGACCGTCTCTTAAGATACCCTTGACAGAAGATACAATATGCATTACATGGGAATACTTTTCTATTACCATAAACTCTGGGACAGAAACACTCCCTGTTTTCGCTATTCTTCCTATGTCATTCCTGCCTAAATCTACAAGCATAACATGCTCTGCTCTTTCTTTGCTGTCATTTAAAAGTTCTTCTTGTAGTTTTAAATCTTCTTCGTAGGTTTCTCCCCTTTTTCTTGTGCCCGCAATTGGTCTAATTTCAACTTCATTATTTTCAAGTCTAACAAGTATTTCAGGTGATGACCCTATCAAGTTGTAGTCTATAAAATCTAAATAAAACATATAGGGAGAAGGGTTTATAACTCTCAATGCTCTATATAAATCCAAACCTTCAGCCCTAACTTCAGCTTTAAACCTTTGAGATAATACAACCTGGATTATATCGCCACTACAAATGTACTCTTTTGCCTTTTTTACCATCTCTTCAAATTCTTCTTTTTTTAATAAATATTTGAGTTCTTTAAAAATGAGCGTCTGTTTTTTGTTGATTTTTATCGGCTTCTTAAGTATCTCATATAGTAAGTTAAGACTGCTGTTGTTCTTTGATTTTTTATCATAAGAAAGGCTTACAAGAGTCATTTTATGTGAAAAGTTATCAAAAATAATAAGTTTAGTTGGTATTATGAAGTACATATCAGAAATATCTAAGTTGTAAGGTTTTTCATCAGGTAATTTTTCAAAGAATCTTACCATGTCATAACCTATATAACCTACAGCTCCACCAGAAAATCTAAGCTCCTTCATAATTATGTCAGGATGAAAAAGTTTCATGAAATCTCTTAGAACTTCAAAAGGGTTTTCAGCGGTAAAAGTTTTATTTATTGCGCCTTCAATAATAACCTTTTTACCCTTTGTTTTAAAAGTGCAATAAGGGTCAAAACCTATAAAGGAAAATCTTCCAAGCCTACCTGCAGATTCAACACTTTCAAGGAGAAAGGAAGGTGAGTCGGGAAATGCGGTTTTAAGTTTATAGTAGCAAGATAAAGGTGTTTCAAGGTCTGCTAATACTGTTTTGTAAAAAGGAAAAACTTCTTTCTTTGTTTTTAAAATATACGCATCCATAAAATGTTAAAAAAGGTATTCAAAAATTATATTTTCATCTCTTTCCGCACCTATCGAAACAATTGATATTTTGGTCTCTAAAAAGTCTTCTATGAATTTCAGGTAATCTTTAGCTTCCACTGGTAAATCTAAACCATCCCTTATATTTGAGATATTCTTTTTCCATCCTCTAAACTCTCTATATATGGGAGTGCATATATCAAGTTGGTTTAAACCATAAGGCATTATATCTGTTTCTTTATTATTATATTTGTAGGCAACGCATACCTTAATAGTTTCAAGTTCATTTAAAACATCGAGCTTTGTAATAACTAGTCTGTCAATGCCGTTTAGCATAACTGCTCTTTTTAGAGCTACAAGATCAATCCAACCACATCTTCTAGGCCTGCCTGTGGTTGCACCATATTCTCCGCCTTTTTTCCTGAGATAATCACCAATTTCTGAAGTTTCTTCGGTTGGAAATGGTCCATTGCCAACTCTTGTAGTATAAGCTTTTACAACACCAACGACTTTTGTAATAGCAGAAAGTGGTACACCACTGCCGATAGCAGCATTTCCTGCAACTGTGTTTGATGATGTTACAAAGGGATATGTCCCGTGGTCTATATCAAGCATTGTACCCTGTGCACCTTCGAAAAGTATGTTTTTTCGATCCCTTGTAAGCTTATGCATTAATTCTACAGTATCACAAATATAGGGATGCATTTTTTCTCCAAAGGAAACTACATCTTCATAAACTTCCTTAAAATCAAGGGGGTTACCCTTTAGAACTTTAGTAATATATTGGTTTTTTTCCTCTAAGATGTATTTAAGCCTATCCTTAAGAAGGTCAGGGAAAAGTAAGTCTCCAACCCTTATACCAATTCTTGCTACTTTATCTTCGTAAGCAGGTCCAATACCCCTTCCAGTTGTTCCGATCTTTGTTGGGGTTAGGGTTTCCCTTATGGAATCAATTATTTTGTGGTAGGGCATTATTATATGGGCAGATGAACTTATATAAATTTTTGTACTTTCAGGTAGTAATTTGTTATTTTTTAGCTGGTTTAATTCATCAAAGAATACCTTTGGGTCTATAACAACACCATTACCGATTATGCAGATTTTATTTTCTCTAAGAGCACCAGAAGGGATAATATGAAGTATGATTTTTTTGTCTTTTATAACTAATGTATGGCCAGCATTATTACCCCCTTGAAAACGGACTATTACATCAGCATTTTCAGATAAAAGGTCAACAATTTTACCCTTACCTTCATCACCCCATTGTGCGCCTATAAGAACAATCCCACTCATTTATTGCTCCTTTCTAGGTAGAATAGCTCATTTATGTTTCCGTTTATTAAGTCATTCCACGTAATTTTAGACACTTTTCTTTTTTTGCAATTTTTTAAAAATAACATATTATTATTGTCCAAAATCAAAATATAATCAAACTTGTTTTTTAAGTGTCTTTCTTTATAATCGCTTATGATTGTTACTCGGATTCCTTTTCCCCTTAGTATTTCTGCAACCTTAAAGGCTTTGTC
>Ga0272449_1000741_pt1 | contig 37240 bp, 35 predicted proteins | sample YNPCB0241_FD_198679 | JGI IMG/M metagenome (GOLD analysis project Ga0272449, IMG submission 198679) | Hot spring sediment microbial communities from Yellowstone National Park, WY, United States - YNP-CB-024-1 | ecosystem: Environmental > Aquatic > Thermal springs > Hot (42-90C) > Sediment...
TGAAGTCTTAGAAATTAATATTTACTTACAGCGAGAGAACTTACGCCGTACAAAATGGAAAAATGGAGTTCCCAGTATTAGAAAATGCATCAATAACATAACCCAACTTTACAACTTACGTTATAAAGTGGAAACACAAAATTCTTGACAAGTCTCCTCTTTTCTTTGACCATGAGAAAAATTCTCCCCAGTTTTCTTCTGATTCGCTGTCTCCCATCATAACTTCCAGTATTTCTCTATAACCTTCTTCATTTACACCTACACCAATTAGAAGACTTCTCTGTCGAACACGACCTGCTTCTCTTATCTTTGCAACCATTGCATAAGCTTACACAAAAGTAAACTTCTTTTCTCCTAAAGACCTCGAATTCCACTGACTAATTACAGGGTCAAGATTTTTGCAAAGCTCTGAAATAGTGGATTTTGAAAACTCAGTCCCACATAACTCATAAGTAATTTCTTCAATCTTTCGTGTGGATACTCCATTTACCACCATCTCACTAAATAGCTAATAAAAGCGCTTGTTCACTTCGCTGATAACGTTCAAAAAGGTCGCAAGTCAAATTTACCATTTACGCAGTCTTGGTACTTTCAAAGTCAAAGTCCCTACCCTGGTAATTAAATTCCTGGAATAATAACCATTACGATAATCTTGTCTTTCCTCTGTCCTGTCGATAGGCTTAAGCCTTAATTTGTCCGGTAGCAAGATACGCTAAAATTTGATTAAGTATTGATTCTAATAACTCGGCTAATTTCTCGTTTTTTGTGCCTGTTGTAAAAAGGTAATGTAAAATTTAAGAATCTATGGTAATATTATTATCCAAGCCATTCCTCATCCCTCCTGAAAGAATTTGGTTTTTGGTTCTTCTTAATTTCTTTTCTAACCAGAGGGTGAGGGGTGGCTCAATCCCTTTTTACACAATTATATAGACTCAATTTTGTTTAATACAAAAATACCTTATAATTAAAGGCAATATCATAATTCTATAAACAACTATATAGCTTTTTTCTATTGATTTAATCTTAACTGCATAAACATTTTTGAAAACTAAAAAATTTCTGTAAATCAAGAGCTACAATGAACTTAATAAAAGTTTTACCTTTTGAAAAACAAAACCCTCTCTGGCATTGAATTATTCTCATTGCACAAATTTAAAACTTGCCATATGCCAGAGAGGGTTACAAGAGTATTCTGTGTAGGAGTAATTAAGTCTACCTTATCACCATCTCAACCAAATCACAAACCCTGCTCACCTGAGCACCGTTTAAGCGGATTTTGTACTCCTTATCAGGTCTTACAAAGATAAAATTCTCTTCAATATCCTTATCAGCTTCAATTATAAGACAAATTGCAGGAGTTTTGGGTTTTATTATAATATAGTCATCTTTTATTTCGTACTCAAACTGACAGGGTTTTAGTTCAAGGTTTACTGGTTTTTCAAATACAAAGTAGTTTTCATATTCAACTCCATCAACAAAAAGGCTTACAAAAACTATGCTCTCTAAAAGCCCTCTGTCCACCTTATTCCCAATTACAGCTGTCTCAACATGTTTGGGTATATACAACCATTCATCCTTTAAAATATTCAAGTTTTCTACTTTTTTAGAAAATGCCTCAACCACACCATTTTCAGGAATTTCTATAGCAAGGTTTTTCTCGTATAACTTTTGTCCATCAAAGTTCCAGATAGCAATATTGAGCTGACCCTGTTTTGGCACAAGTTCATCACTAACAACATAAACCTGTAGTTTTCCATTCTCATATTCAACCACTGGCAAGAACTTTGTAAATATCCTTTTTGATTCATAATAAAGCGCTTTTCTTCTTTTTAGATAGTCAATTGACGACCATGAGATGACTGGCCAGCAGTCATTTAGCTGCCAGTAAAGAGCCCCTGCTGTTCTGAACTTATTTTTCCTGTAGTGCTCAACTGCAAGCTTTATAGCCTCTTTTTGAACAAACTGTGACAAATACACAAAAGAGTCAAAGTCTTTTGGAAGACCAACTGAACCTGCCATATACCTTATTAATCTTTCCAAGCCTTCTTCTTGTTTTTCGTGCATTCTCAAAGTCTTTGAAAAGATTGTCTGGTCTTTAAGAGGAATGTATTTTTTCATTGTGTCAAGGTGTGCAGCTGCCTGAAAACCAAACTCGCTCACAAACCTTGCATTGTCGTGCTTGTAGTAAATATAGTCTTTCCAGCCAGACCAGATATCCCATGTATGCTTGTCGCCAGCTTCTTCGCTATTTGGATGCTCACCACCATACGGGCTTGAGATATGGTACGGTCTTGTTGGGTCAAGTTCTGATAGAATCTGTGGCAAAACCTTCTTGTAAATTCTATTTCCCAAAAATTCTGGGTCGCCGATGTGCCACCAGTCCACAAAGCCCCAGTTGTTTTCGTTATTTCCACACCAAAGCACTATACATGGGTGGTTCCTTAAGCGTTTTATCTGATATTCTGCTTCTTTTTTGAAATTCTCAACAAAAAAGTCAAACTCATCAGGATAGATGGCACATGCAAACATGAAATCCTGCCACACCATTATACCGTTTTTGTCACACTCGCTATAGAACCAGTCATACTCATAGATTCCGCCGCCCCAGACTCTGAGCATGTTCATGTTCGCATCTTTTGCCATCCTTATGAGCTGTTTGTAATCATCCTCTGTGAGTCTTGGAAGAATTGAGTCTGCAGGTATCCAGTTTGCCCCCTTTGCAAACACTTTAATGCCGTTTATTTCAAATATAAAGCTCTCTCCATATCTATCCTTTTCTTTTATTATCCTAACAGTCCTAAGACCAGTTGTTACTATTTTTGTTGCCTCTTCATTTGATGTTTGGGCCACAATTTTGAAAGTATATAAATTTGGATCACCATAGCCATTTGGAAACCACAGTTTTGGGTTTTCTATTTCAACCCTCTCTTCAATAAAATACCCTTCTTTTGACTTGTAGACATCTGGTATAACTTTTTTAACATATCCCCCATCAGAGATTTCTATTTCAACACTTCTTGGCTTTTCAAATGAATTTATCTTTGCAAAAACTTTGACCACTGCCAAATTTTCTGATAAGTGTTCTGTTTTGATAAACTCATCTGTTATCTCAAGACCGTTGTTTAGATCTAAATACACACTCTTCCAGATACCTATTTGAAGAATCCTCGGGCCCCAATCCCAGCCGTACGAATATTGAGCTTTTCTTATCCAGCTTCTGTGAGGGTACTCGTACTTTGATTGGTAAATTTTTTTAAGTCTTTCTGCTTCTTTGATTGGTGAGTAAAGAATTACTTTTAAAATGTTCTTTCCCTCTCTCAAAGTAGTTGACACATCAAATTCATATTTCAAAAACATGTTATCTGTCCTGCCCAAGTAAAAGTCGTTCAAATAAACATCAGCGACTGTATCAATCCCTTCAAACACAAGCTTTTTGACCTGCCAGTCAAGATTTTCAACATAAAACTCTTTTACATACTCAAAGTCCTTTTCTTCAAGAGAATAAAACAAAACTTCATTTACTCCATAAAATGGCTCTGGAAGCTTGCCAAGGTTGATTAAATCAAGTTGAACACACCCTGGAACTGTGCCATCGAAATATTCAAGGCTACCCACTTCTCTAAATTTCCATTTTCCATCAAGACTTATCTTCAACGTAAACTCCCCCTGTTTTTCTTTTTTAGCAACATGTTTTGTCTAAGATTATATTATAATACTTTACACATTTGCTTTATCTGCCTGTATTTTTACTCTTTATCTCATAATTTTAGAAAATAAATAAGGGTGAAAGATTATCACCCTTTGACAGCACCAGCGACAAGCCCTTGTATAACCTTTTTGTTAAAGGCAAGATACGTTATGATTACTGGAAGTATAGCAATTGTTATTGCTGCCATGAGTTGAGTGTATTTTACAGTATACTGAGATGAAAAGTTTGTAAGCCCCACAGGCAGTGTTTTTAACGCATCGCTTTTTATCAGAACAAGAGCAAATGAAAACTCGTTCCAAGTGGACAAAGCGCTTAAAATTACAACTGTTGAGATTATAGGCTTGCAAATAGGAAGAATTATTCTAAACAAAGTCTGAGTCAAAGTCGCACCATCGATATAAGCTGCTTCTTCTATCTCATGCGGAATATCTCTTATGAAGTTTTCCATCAAAAATATTGCCATTGGAAGACCCAAACCAACATAAGGAAAAATTAGTGTAATTCTTCTGTCCAAAAGTCCAAAGACTTTAAACTGAACAAACAATGGCACCAAAAGCGCATGAATAGGGATTAGCATTCCTGCCAAAAACATTGTATATAGGAGTGTTCTTCCTTTAAATTGATACCTTGCAAAAAAGTACCCCACAATAAAGCTAAATATTACAATCAGGATAACGGAGATAACTGTTGTGAATAGGCTGTTGAAAAAGTATATATGCATTTTTGCTGTCTTTATCGCATTTACATAGTTTTCAAATGTAGGGTGTGCAGGCAGCGATGCAATGCTCAAAGCAAACTCTCTTTCAGTTTTAAGTGATGAGTAAATAAGCCACACAATTGGAAATATAGCTGAAAGAGAAAGTATCATAACCAATATGTTGAGAATTAGCGCCCCAATTTTGAAAGCAATCTTTTTTATATTCATTTTTCACTTCCTCCCATAAGTTTTCGCGAAAGCAGAATTATTACAAGGCTAAGTACTAGTATTCCCACAGAGATTGTAGAACCATAACCAAGCTTGAACATTATAAACGAATTATTGTAAGCATACTGGGCCATTACCATTGAACTTTTGCCTGGCCCACCACCTGTCATGACGTATATATGGTCAAACACCTTCATATTTCCTGCAATACAAAGCATAATTGAAACCTTTAACGTATCTGACAGAAGCGGCAATATAACATAGATGGTTCTTTTAAATCCATCTGCACCGTCAATTTCTGCGGCCTCAAATATCTCCTTAGGAATTGATTGAAGCGATGCCATAAGTATAACAAGATAAAAACCTATATACTGCCAAATAAGTGGCACAGAAACAGAGTATATGACAAGCTTTGGATCATCAAGCCATGGCTTCACAAGTGTGCCCAAGCCAATCGCTCTTAACACCCAGTTCAAAATGCCTATCTGCTGGTTGTACATCAGCATCCAAATAAAGCCTATTACAACAGGTGAGAGCACAACAGGTAAGAATATAACTGTTCTGTGAAACTCTTTGAATTTTAAAGCCTGTGTTGTCATCAGCGCTGCCAGAATAAAGGCAATCCCAATCTGACCTATTATACAAAGCAGGGTTATTATGAGGTTGTTTTTAAAAGAAAACCAAAAGTCATAGTCATGTATAAGCTGGATGTAGTTAGAAAGCCCGACAAACTTCATCTTTGGCCCACCAGACCACTCATAAAGGCTGTATCTTATTGCCAGCACAAGTGGCACTACTACAACAAACAAATACCATAAAACAGGTAGTGAAAGATAAGCAATAAATATCCTTGCCCTTGGTTTAAATAGCTGTCTTTCCATGCTGAAAATCTCTCCTTTTTTGAATTCAAATTTATGTAAAAACTATATTGGTAGACAAAAGAGGGGGAGTTAAAAAGGCTTTCCCCCTCTTTTTCTTTTGCAAAATTTTTAAAATTACTTTGCTTCTCTTTCGTACTCCTGTTGAATCTTTTGAGCAAGCTTTTCAGGTGTAAGCGTGCCTATTATCATGTCCTGAAGATCGCTGTTCATCACCTCGATCACACCGGGTGACAGCTGAACATCATAAACAGGAACATATTTTATATTCTTTGCAAGCTGTTGATACTTTTTCGCAAGAGTAGAAAGCTTACTTTCGTCATAATTTGTAACCTTTGTTGCTGGGAAACCACCTTTTTCAAGCATTGGCCTTGAATATGCATCGCTCGAAAGCGCTTTTAAGAGTTCAATTGCAGCATTTTTTCTGCTCCCATCAAGCTTTGCATTTATTTGAAACGCCCAGCCAGCACCGCCTGAAACTGTATTAGGTTTGCCTTTCCCACCTGGCACAGGCGGAATTATAGCAAGCTCTGTTGCATCCAAAACATCCTTTGGAGCTTCGTTTGTCACAAGCGAAATTGCCCAGCCGCCTTCAAAGAACATTGCAGCTTTTTTGGTATAGTAAAGACTTCTTTGCTGGTTGTTGTCAAGTGAATTGATGTCGCTGTTGAAAGCCTTCATCTTAACAAGCTCATCAATTGCCCTGAGTGCTGCCACAAATTCAGGGTCTGTAAACTTTGCACCTTTGCGGTCTCTTATTGACACAAACCAGTCTGTCCCTGTAAACCTGTCACCAAGAGTGCTTAGAATACACGACTCAACAAGACATTTTCCTTTGTTTCCTGCAGTGATTGGAATATACCCTTTTGCTCTGAGTTTTTTGATAGCATCTTTAAACTCATTCCAATCTTTTGGAAATTCATTTATGCCTGCTTCTTTGAAAATCTGCTTGTTATAGAAAATTAGGGAGGTTGGCTGAACCTGGATTGGTATTCCTAAGATTTTATCTCCTCTTTTGAAATCGTCAAACGCACCTTCAACAAAGCTATTTTTCCATGCCATGTCTTTGTCAAGGGCATCATTTAAAGGCGCAATTTGACCGTTGTTGTAAAACGGGTCAACCATTGAACCTTTTATAACAAACACATCTGGAAGCTCTCCACCGGCAGCCAGTGTCTTTATCTTTGTCTCATAAGTGTCATGCGACAAAGCTTCCTGTTTTATTGTCACGTTTGGATGTGTTTTTTTGTACTCATTTAGTGCATTGTAAAAACCAGTACTTATTGCACTGCCATCGTTTGTAAACATGTGAGTAAACGTTAAAGTAATTTTTTCTTCTATATTTTTGTTCTGGCTGTTCTGCTGTGGTTGCTCAGTTGTCTTTTTCTTGCAGGCAGCAAGCGAAAACACAAGTCCAAAAACCACTAAAATAGCTAAAATTCTTTTCATAAATCTTGAGCTTTTCACACAATTTACCTCCTTCTTTTTCTTGATTTTTATTTCTACTGTCAATTATACAAATTTGATTATGCAATTTGTAGGTAACAATCTTATTAAAACTTCTATTATTTTAACACATTTGCTGTTTTATTATTCGTTTAAGATTGTCTCCAAACAAATATTCGAAAATTATAAATTTTTATTTTTTCGGAACCTTTTGCCCTTGTTATTTAAGTATTTTCTGTGCTATTTTAATCTTAAAAGATTTTTATATTAGAAAGGAATCGGTAAAGTGAAAAAGATATCAAGTAGTCTTCAGTTTAAGATTATGGTATGTACAATCTTTCTGATTGTTCTTTCAAGCTTCCCGATTGGAATAGCTTCATATATAAAATCTGTCAAAATAGTGGAAAGCAAATTCGCATTTTCACATCTTCACACTGTAAAACAGATTGCAAGCTCTCTTGAGCTTATTACAAACGATATAAGAGAAGCGTCGCTTTACTTTATTCAGAGCGGTGATTTGAGACAGCTTTTGAAATCTAACCTTGAAACCAACCTACAGGAGCTTGAAAAGGCAAGAGTACATGTAAATGATTTTTTAACATACCTTGTGGGCGAAAAACCATATATTCATTCCATCTACATAATGGGGAAAAATAATACCATATTTGACACATATGGAATCAAAGATCAGACTTTAAATCTTTCTAATATCAACGTCCAGAGCTTTGAATGGTTTCCTAATGTCATAACAAGCAGGGCAGGAATATTAACGTATGTAATTTCCCTTGTTCGTCCTATAAGAGACATCAACAACTTCAAAAAACTGATTGGGTATTTAGAGATAAACATTGATGAAAAAAGCTTGTTTGAGGAGGTAATAAGCCTTAGCTCAAATTTTTCTGAAAACTTTGTTATCTGTAACCAGAACTATTTTATTCTAAGCTCAACAGAAAAGACTTTAATCGGAAAGAATCTTGCCAAGATGATTTCTACAAAACCCATGGAAAATTTTGAGCAGGGCTTTTTTTACACAAAACTGTCTGGCAAAACCTTTCTTATTACATACTCTACCATAAAACCTCTTGGATGGAAGGTTGTAAGCTTTGTAGAAAAGGACAGGCTTGTTGCTGAAAACAGAGCTATACAAAGCTATCTTTTTATTACTATCCTTCTTGCCCTTTTTGCTGCATTTATTTTTCTTGTTTTCTTTCAAAACACTATCCTCTATCCGCTCAAACAGTTAAGAATTCTTATTGATCACATTTCAAACCAGAACTTCGATGTGTATATGCAGCCAAGAGGAAATGATGAGGTGTCAAAGCTAATTCAAGCATTCAACAGTATGTCTGCAAAACTCAATGAGCTTATGAACCAGGTTTACATTGCAACAATAAAGCAAAAAGAGGCAGAGTTAAAAGCCCTGCAAGAAAGAATCAATCCCCACTTTCTATACAACACACTTGATACAATATACTGGACAGCCCGACTTGAAGGTGCAAAAAATGCTTGCATCCTTGTTGAGGCACTCTCAAAACTTTTCAGGTCCATATTAGCAAATAAAAGTAACATCATAACTGTGAAAGAAGAGATAGAACATCTTAATAGTTATATCCTAATACAAAAGGTCAGGTACCAGGACTTGATAGAATTTTCGTTAAACGTTCAAAGTCAAGCTCTATGCTATAAAACAGTAAAGCTTGTTCTGCAACCAATTGTAGAAAATGCAATCTATCATGGTATAGAAAAAAGCGGGAAGAAGGGAAAAATCAGTATTGAAGTGTTTACAAAAGAGGAAAAGCTTTATTTTATCGTGTTCGATACAGGAGCTGGTGCTCCAAAAGAGGTGTTTGAAAGTGCCCTGAAGAATGACAGTCCAAATGGTAAGATAGGACTTAAAAATGTCAATGACAGAATAAAACTTGCGTTTGGGAATGAATATGGCATGGAAATTGAAAGCACACCAGGGCTTGGAACAAAGGTGACTGTTGTACAGCCAGCTTTAAGAGAAGGTGATTTGAGATGATTAAAATGCTTGTTGCTGATGATGAAAGAGTAATCCGAAAAGGAATAATATCTTCAATTGACTGGACATCATACGGAATTGAAATAGTAGGAGAAGCATCAAATGGTCAGGAGGCAGCACAGCTTTGCTTTTCAAAACAGCCAGACATAGTCCTTTTGGACATTAGAATGCCCATTTTAGACGGACTTGAGGCTGCAAAGATTATAAAGCAGAGCCTGCCGAATATAAAGATTGTGTTTCTTACAGGTTATGACGATGTGGAATACTTAAAGACTGCCCTAAAAGTTCGTGCATCTGATTATCTTCTAAAGCCTGTAAGCGCAGATGAGCTGATCAAGGTAGTTGTTGGGTTAAAAGAATCTATTATTGAGGAGCAGAAAAAGTCTTTCGAGACTTTGCTGTACAAAAACATCGTGGAAGAGAACATATATGTTTTGAGGTCCTCGTTTTTAAAAAGTCTGTTTGCAAACCCCGAAATAGTACTTGACCCTGTGAAAGAAAGGCTTTTGAAAATCCCCTTAGAAGGTCCTTACTTTCAGGTAATTTTGGTTGTGGTTGAAGACATTTTTATGTTAATGGAATCTTCTGTGAACAAGAACAAAGAGTTTGTGTTAAATTTACTTTCAAACCTAATTGAAGAGGACATCCAGGAAAAGTATCGTGGATTTGTATTTTACGGTAACTTTGGTGACAATACCTTGATTTTGATAGTAAACTTGAGTGAACCAAAAGAGATAGATGAAAAGCTTCTAAATCAAATAAAATCTAATGCCAAGAAATATCTTAACGTTAAAATTTCATTTTCAAAAGGAATTGTTGTCTCAAGCAAAAAGGAGCTGCATCTATCTTTAAAAGGTGCAACAGATAGTAAGTTTATTCTATCTCAGCTGACTGAAGACGAGGTCGAGCTTTTAAATGCTTTTATGACTCTTGATAAGGAAAAGACAACCTTGCTGGTAAATAAGATTTTTGAAAAACTGGAAGATCAAGGTGATAAAAACTCTTTGGAAAACAGTTACAAGAAGCTTTCTGACCTTATTTTGACAAAGGCAAAAGAAATCTGCCCTGTTTTAAAAGATGAGTTTGTCAAAAGCACAGCCTTTTTTCTTAATATGCAAGAAAGTAAAAATATGAAAAAGAGCCTAACAGATTTTGTCCTCTTTTGCATTGATAAGATTCAGAATGTAAAAGAAAGCAGGCACAAAAAAATCATAAAAGATGCTATAACTTACATTGAAAAAAACTATGCAAACCAAATATTACTTTCTGATATTGCTGAGGTATGCGGAATTTCTCCAAATTATTTTTGTAAAATATTTAAAGAAGAAACTGGTAAAAGTTTTGTGGACTTTTTGAATGAGCTGAGGATAAACAAAGCAAAAGAGCTTCTCCTTTCAACAAACCTAAAATCTTATGAGGTTGCCGAAAAGGTTGGGTTTAGCGACTATAAATATTTTTCAATGATATTCAAAAAATACACAGGATTTTCTCCAAGGAAGTTCAAAGAAGAAGAGCAAAAATAAAAGCGCTTTTTTCTTTTTTGTGATATAATTTTATGAAAGAGTTTGAAAAAAGCATGTGTGGATGTGTTATGGAACAAGAAAAAGTTATAAACCTGGCAAGGGAGTTTGTTGAGAAGATAAGCAAAGAATATGCAATAAAATTTGCATATTTGTTCGGCTCATTTGCAAAAGGAACATTTAACAATATGAGTGACGTTGACATTGCTGTTATGTTCGAAGAAGATTTACCTTTACTTGATGAATCTATATTAAGAGGACTTTTGATGGAAGAGGGAAAAGCTCTGTTTAAAAGAGATGTTGATATTGTGAACTTGAAAAATGCTAATATTTTTTTAAAGTACAGCATAATCAAGGATGGAATAATTCTAAAGGACCATGAAGAAAGAAGCTTGTTTGAAGCAAGTGTGCTCAGAGAATATCTTGATTTTAGCTATTATTCTGAAATATACAATCAGAAGATTCTTGAAAGTATAAAAAATAAAGAATTTTTTAGAAAAGACTAGAAGGATATTTAGCACAAAGAAGGTGGAAAATGTGAAGATTTTGCTTTGCCAGATAAATTCCATTGTTGGAGATATTGAGGGCAATACAAAAAAGATAATTGAAATTATAAAATCGCACAGAGATGCAAAAATTCTTATATTTCCGGAGTTATCAATCTGCGGCTATCCTCCAAAAGACCTTTTGTTCCAAAAAGACTTTATAGATGCAGTTGAAAAAGCAATTGAAAAAATTGCAAAGGTAGTTGAAGATAGCTTTGTAATTGTAGGTAGTCCAACAAAAAGCCACCATATTTCAAAACTTTTCAACAGTGCTATTATTCTCCATCAGGGTAAAATAGAAAAGGTTATACACAAGACTCTTTTGCCGTCCTATGACGTATTTGATGAAAACAGATATTTTATACCAAGCCTTGCAAGAGAAGTTGTGACTATTGAAGGGATAAACTTTGGTATAAGTATATGTGAGGATATCTGGAATATAAACAATGATGAAAATGCATTGTATGACATAAATGTGCTCGATGAACTTTATCAAAAGGGTGCAAAGGTGTTTATAAACCTTTCAGCATCACCCTACCACTACACAAAACTCGAAACTCAGAGGCTAAAAGTTTTGAAAGAGGCTGCAACAAAGTATGGTATTCCTGTTATATATGTGAATCAGGTTGGCGGAAATGACGAGCTGATATTTGACGGAAACAGTGTTGTGCTCAGTTCAAGCGGCAAAGTTGTGGCAAAAACAAAAGAATTTGAAGAGGATATATTGGAAATTGAGCTTGAAAAGATTGACAAGATGCCCGAAGTTGAAATACATGAAGACATCTCATGGATAAAAAAAGCACTTGTACTTGGCATAAGAGACTACTTTGAAAAGACAGGAATAACCAAAAAGGCAGTAGTAGGACTTTCCGGTGGAATTGATTCGTCAGTTGTTTGCTGTTTGGCAACAGAAGCGCTTGGGAAAGAAAATGTGCTTGGTGTTGCCATGCCATCTCGATATTCTTCAGAACATAGTTTAAAAGACGCAAAACAGCTTGCAGAAAACCTTGGTATAGAATTTAGGGTTTACTCTATTGAAGAGCCATTTAAAGCATACCTTAGAATGTTCAATGGAAGCGAAGTTGCTCTGCAGGACCTTGCAGAAGAAAACATTCAGGCGCGAATTCGCGGAAATATCCTAATGTTTATATCAAACAGGGAAAACCGTTTAGTTCTTACCACAGGTAACAAGTCTGAGCTTGCAGTCGGATATTGCACTCTTTACGGTGATATGGCAGGCGGACTTGCAGTTATATCAGATCTGCCAAAAATGCTTGTGTATGAGCTTGCAAGGTATATAAATAGGGAAAGAGAAATAATACCACATAACGTTTTAGTAAAACCACCGTCTGCAGAGCTTCGACCAAATCAAAAAGACCAGGATACTCTCCCACCGTATGAAGTGCTTGACCCAATACTTGTTGCATATATAGAAGAACAAAAGAGCATAGACGAAATAGTGGAAATGGGATACCCAAAAGATCTTGTACTCAAAGTAATAAAAATGGTGGAAAGAGCAGAATACAAACGAAAACAGGCAGCACCGGGCTTGAAAGTAACATCAAAAGCGTTTGGTTTTGGCAGGCGCATGCCAATTGTCCAGAGGTGGGTGTAGATGATATAAATATAAGATTCTTTGAAAATTTTTTTGTATTGTAAATAACTTTTGATATTGACATTTTTTTTTTTTTTTTTTATAATTAAAGGAGAAGAAATTAGTATAGGGTTGGAGGGGTAGGCATGAAAAAACATTTTTCTATCTTAATTGCATTTTTGATTGGTATTTCTTTATTGTTAGTTTCAACTCAAGTAAAAGCTGATGTATACGCTTCTAAGAGTGAGACTACAGTGGTTTTTTGGTTTCTAAGAGCAGGTAATTTAGCAGCTCCGGTACCTCAAGCTATTACAAACATTATAGGCTATAGTTATAATCAAACTTCTTCAACACAACGTTATGTAACAAAATTGGACCTTTGCATTATTGCTCATAATGGAAGAGACTTATACTATCATACTTTCTGTTGGCAAGCCCTTGGGCTTACTAATTTAAGCTGTTATCGCAATGGAAGTCTTATAAATAGCTTTTCAGGTGCACAGTTAACATACGGCCCTGCAATTGTTCCAACTTCAGATCTTTATCGATATGGTTATAGAACTTGCAATTACTTGTATAATCCTTTAACAGATTCTTGGAATGTTAGCGGGAGTACCTACATATATTTTGACGCAGCTATTAATAGTTGGATGACATTTAATATATACTATTAAAAAGTTAGGAGGTTGATAATAATGAAAAGAAAAAGTATTAATATATTGGTATTTGTGGTTTTAATAATAACAATTGCTAGCGGAATTTTGCTAAAAAAAACTGTTCTTTCAGGTGAAGACAGCCTAAGCTACACAGTTAAAAAAACATTGGAAATAGAAAAGAGTAATAATAGCGACATTATTGCTAAGGTTGATGGTATTCCTATTTATAAAAAGGATCTTGAAATTGCTGAACTGTATGAAAAGGTTCGATTTGATAATCTGGCAAAATTAGGAGCTATAACTAAACAAAATACTTTAGTTACTTCTTATCAAAAAACCAAAAAAGAACTTCTTAATGAACTCATCGAAAGAAAAGCCTTAATGGAATCTGCAAAAAAAGAAGGATATTTAGTATCAAAGGAAGAAGCTGAAGCCTACTTTAATAATGTGAAAAAAACAATAGATGATGTTTTAAGTGGGAAGATAAAAGGTTATATTGAAAATGCTAAGCAAGCTAAAGAAGTGTTAGATATGTACAAAACACAGCTTTCTGAAAATGAATTTAATGAAAAAATCATTAGTGCTTATCAGGAAATATTAACTATAAGCAAATATTTAAAAGCAAAAGCTGAACAATATGTAAAGGAACATCCTAATGCAACACATGATGAAGTAAATAAATTCATAAATGATTTTAAAAATAAAGTTAAATCAAATTCAAAAATTGAAATTATAAATTCTGAATTGCAATAAACGTTTTTCCTCTATCTTTTTTAAGAAATACAGTCAAAAATAACAGAGGATTGGACTTTTTTTAATTGTCCAATCCTCTAAAATTTTCTACACTCATCTGTTCAGTAATTTTTATATATCCTCACAAAACCTTTTAGGTTTGTTATATTAATAGTATTTCTCCCTGAATCAAGGTCTATATAGTAGCTATTTCCTGTCTTTGTAAAATCAAAGTCAGATTTTATTTTTCCTTGTGTTAACACCTTAACTTGTGCCCTGACATCTTTTCCTACATCAAATGTAATGTCTCCTTCACCTACATTTATAAAAGATGAATTTCCATACCCACTTGTTCTGTTTATCTTTAGCACAACATTTCCTTTTGTTTGTAAAACTTTAAAACTACCGGTATTTTCAATTTTAAGGTTTATGTTCCCTTTTCCATTTGTAACGTGAAAATCTCCGCTGATATAGTCAAGCTTAATATCACCTTCACCATTTTTAATGTCAAGCGGCGCATCTGTGTTTGTCACTGCAATGTTTCCCACTCCATTTACTATGTAAACAGAACCGTCTTTAATATCCGAGACACTTACATTGCCGCTGTTGTTTTGAACAACTACTTTGCAGTCCTGCGGAAGGAAAACCTCAAATTCAAATTCTCTCTTTGGATTTGAAACCTTGTTGGCTAAAACTGCCTCAGCAGTGCCGTACGCCCTTGCTTTTACATAAACCCTGTCAAACTCATTTTCAATACTAGCATCCATGTCATCGAAAATCTTCTGAACTTCCTTCTCATTAGGCTCTCCAGTATTGCTGCTGGTTTCATTATATGTCCATATTACTTTTTTGACGTACCTAACAGTAATATCAGATGTGACTTTCCCTCTGATGATAATAGAAGAACTGTCACAGTCAAGGACAAAAGCCTTTCCTTTACAATCTAAAACCACCCACCTTCCTGACTGGGAATATTCTCTTGTTTTTGACTTCTGAGGTGTACATGACACAAGCATAAAAAGAATTGCCAGTAAAATAGTTATCAATTTGAACTTCATAAAAATCCCCCTTGAGTTCTCAAAAAAGAAAAGCCAAAACAATTTTTTATATAGAAATTGTATAATAAATGTTCCTTTTTGTATACTACCCGACAAACAACTTTGTGAAGTTTCCCTAAAATCTCAAGGGGTACTATTGTCAAATCTCAACAGTCCACGCATACTCATTTTTGTGAATAAAAACATATAGTTTGCTGTTGCCTTTTTCCACAACCTCTGTGGTTATATCGCCATCTTTGAGGCTAAGTTTTGTAAAATAGTCCACAATCAAGTGTTTTGCCACATTTGTGTTTTGAGAGATCTTTTCCACAAGGCAGTCTATATATATCTGGTCATTTTGATAAAGTATTTTATCGCAAAGGCTTGTTGTCTCTTTTACATCCACTATATCCTCTTTCTTGACATGTGATACAATCAAAACCTCTGGCACTCTGTACTCCCCAAACCTATACTTTTTTATATTCACAATAGACGCAATGTACATCTTATTAAAAACCTCATTTTTTGAAAGCTTGTAAGCAATCCAAAGATCATGGTTTGCAATGTATGCTCTTTGGGTATCCACATTTACCGCAACACAGTCTGCTGCTATATGTTTAGGTGTTAAAAATCCCGATATGCACTTGACATACACGCCCCAAAGCCCGATTTTCTTGTTATAGTCTTTTTCAATATTCATCCCATTTTCAAGTATCATCTTTTTCTTGTTCAGGTCTACCGGAACATAGATAATCACGTTCAAACCCCTCCACAATCTTTTGTATTTTCTCTGCAAGTTCTTTCAGTTTAAAAGGCTGTTTTTTTAGTTTTTCACACAGCATTTTAAGCTGAAGAACATTTCCAAATACCAAACAGTCACTCTTTTGGACTGAGTGGTCTATAGAGCCCTTGTTGACAACAGCGTCTGAGCCAATGGAAAGCATTGTCTGTTTTATTATATTTGCCTGTGTGGGTGTCAGGTCTTCTATATATATGTGAAGATACACCATTTTTCTAAGAAGATACTCATTTGCGTACCTGTCAGGCCCTACTTTTTTAATGTACTTTTTTAGCTTTTCAATATTATTTTCCACCAAATAACAGTTCAATTTTAAATTTCTCCTTTCTCAAATTACCCTATATTTTTTTCACTATCTATATTTTAACCTACAAATCTTGACATTTTGATAGTAATAAAGAAGAATCTGCTTGTAATTTTTCCCTTGCCGTGCAAGATAGTTTGCTCCCCACTGGCTCATCCCAAGCCCATGCCCATACCCTCTTGTGTGGATTCTTACTCCCCTTTTGTCAGGGTAAATCCAAAATTCTGTCGAATAAAGCCCAAAGATGTTTCTGAACTGGTTTCCACTCAAAACGGTATTCCCTACTTTTACAGATTTTACCCGTCCAGCTCTTGTTCTTTCAACTACCTTAATCTGGGAAGATATATTTGAGCTGTCTATTCTCAGCCCGGGAAAATAGGATTTTAATCTTTTTACAAACTCATCATAGGTAAAATAAAACTCACCTGAGAACTTAGGACAGCTTTCCTCGCCACGGCTCACAACACTTTTTAAGTATGGGATGGCCTCTCCAAACACCTCTTTAGCATCCTCAGTTTTCCCGCCAGATGCGGCATGAAACAGACTATCTATAATCTGACCTTCGTAAACCAGCACTTGTCCTTTTGTTTCTTCCACAGCCATGCGTATCTTCTTATAGTACCTTTCAAAGTTTTTACCCCACCTTCTCTTCATCTCATCCCTGTCAATGTATGCCTGGCAGTGGGAAAAATCGTCGCAAAGATAGACCTTTTTTTCTTCATATCCTTTGTGCAAAGCTTTACCTACAATCTTTCGCGCAGCATATGTTCTTGAAGCAACTGCCTGGGCTTTTAAAGCCTCCAAGTTAAACTCGGCAGGCATCTCTGCTGCTACAACGCCTACAACATATTCTTCAAGCGAAATCCTTTCAATCCTGTTCTTATTTTTTCTTAGAAGATTTATATAAATATCATCTTTTTGATTTTTGTTCTGTAGCAAAGTGAATGCAGATGGCACGTTCTTGAAATCATCTTTTGAAGGTCTGGCAACAACATTTGCAATCAAAAACACCAAGGTGGCAAGCAGCATCAAAGTTGTGTCAAGCCAAAATGTCTCAAAATTTCTTTTCTTCACTTCTTTTTTCAAGTGCACCTCCAATTTTAAGTACAATTATGGTTACATCGTCTTTAATTAAAAACGAATTAGAAGTAGCCCATTCAAAAATCTGTTTTGAAGCGCTCTGAGTTGAAACAAACTGGTTTTTGGCAATAAATTCTTTCAAAATCCTGTCGCCATCCTCGCCCAACAACTCAAAAAGTCCGTCAGAGAACATAAATATCATGTCACCTTTCTGAAGCTTACAAGTTGAAAAATCAAACTGGGTTTCCGCTTCTATCCCAACCGGAAGAGAGTTTGACTCTACAGTTAAAACTTCATCCCCCCTTTTTATGAACGTTGGCATTGCCCCGGCTTTTAAAAACTCGGACGCAAGAGTAAACCTATCTATGCACACAACGTCAACAGATGCAAATTGTTCAGCGTTTCTTATACTAAGAAGCGAGTTTATAAACTTTATGGCAACTTTTCTGTCAAATCCAAGCGACGAGAATTTTTTAAGAGCATCTATCACAATAAAGCTGTTTTCCGAAGCTGTCTTCCCGGTGCCCATACCGTCTGATATGCAGGCTAAAAATTTTCCGTTTTTGAGCTGCAAAAAGCACACCCTGTCACCGTTTATGTTTTCTTTACTCTTTGAATATATAGAATAATCTATCTGCACGTTTGGCTTTTTGATAATGGAAACTGTATATCCCCCTGATATTTTTGGCACCTCTGATATAATTTCTATGTCACAGCCTACAACTCCTTTCACAATCTCTTCTATCTCCATTTTTCGCGGAGCTTTAAACCCATCTCTGAGATCTATATCTATTTGGAAATAGTGATCGTATACAACATAGTCTACCTTCTCAACCTCATAGCCAAACCGCACAAGTTCAAGCTCAATCTCTTTTGATGTGCCCCTATCTTTCTTCATCTCATTTTCAGCCATCTTTGCCGCATCCATCACAATGTCCTTTAAAATTTCTATATGTGTCTTGAATACATTTTCCTTGGGGCTTGATGTCTTTTGAACAAGCTTTGAATATTTCAAAGATTCCAAAAATCCATTTATAACTATTATAAACTCTTTCCATCTTACACACAAAAACTTAAATTCTTTTAAATCTCCCTCTTCAACCCTGCCTTTTTTCAATATTATATTCTTTATCTCATTTAAGCTATGATTTATCCTGTAATAATCTATGTTCCAGCACACATTGGAATTGCTACAATCTAAACAAAGTTTTTGGCACGTACTTTGAACAATGTTTTTTGCTTCCTCTTTGCAAATTAAAACTGCTGGTTTGTCACAAGCATTTTGTTCTATATTTTCAAGCACAGACGCAACCCCAAAGATCTTTTCCTTTATCATTCTTTGTACCTCCCTCTCGTCAGTACTTTGTAATTTTACAATCTTTTCTAACGGAAACAGGCAGAACAACACGGCAGATATCAAAATCTCACGAAATCTAAGTGTCGGGTTTGACGATATGTAAAACATTGATATGATATATCCGCAAAACCCGCCCAAAGCAATTCCAAGCTTGCCAAACCCTTTCATTAGACCTGCCAGAAGGCTTGAGAATGCAAAAACGCATGCCATTTCAATGCTTCTGCACTCTTTTATGCTTTCTAAAAGCCCAATTACAAAACCCATTGCAGTAGACATTATCATTCCGTGAAAAAGTGATACCGAAAAAAGAAGAATAAAAAACAATATATTCTGAATACTCAACAGCGAATCGAGTCCACTTGAAAGTCCCAAAAAGCCCAAAGCCAGAACTACAACTATAACCACCGTCTGATTAGCTGTATATGCTTTTTGGGAATAAATTGCGGCAAAAAACCTCTCAAACATAATTACAGCCCAAAAACACCCAATCATCTCAAGTACAAGATACAAAAATTCTATCGGTGCTTTAGAAAACAGAAAAATAGAAATGCTACCGCTGCTTCCCACACTCAAAGCGCAGAACAGTGCCTTTGAATAAATGTTCAGGTCAAAAAAATGGTTTATTGTAGTTATCAAAAGAATGGAAAGCACATATTTTAATATTGAGCTTTTATCTGAGCATGAAATTATCCCGAAGATGGAAAAAATTGAGGCTAAATAGTACATGTAATCCCTTTTTTTGAAACTTGCAACATACGCACATGAAAAGAAGCTTCTTGAAAACAGGCTGCATCTTCCAAGCAAAAAGGCTAAAATTAGAACAAAAAATTGTTCTGTTCCAAACACCAAAAATCGGTCTGATATGCTGTTCCTTGAAGTTTTGACTTGGTCTCTTTTAAACTGTAAAACCTCAAGTCTTTCCAAGGCAACATCATCTCCTTTTGTATAAATTCTCAAAAGTCTTTTGTAAACTAATCACCTGCACAATTTATTCTACTTGTCCTCTTGAGTATTTTTTGTTGTAAATAGTAAGATGATCAGAAAATTTTTTACGACAAAAAATAAAAAAAGGGTGCAAAGGTTTTAAAAACCTTTGCACCAACTTCAAAGAGTCTGCTGACCTGTAAAAAATCTTTCTTTTACTTGCCCATCTTCTCTTTCAGCATTTTTAGCTCATTTAAAATGTCCTCATCGCCATTTTCAAGCTCCTTGAACCTATCTTCCAATGTTTTTGAAGCATTTAAAAGCTCTTCATGCGCCTGTGCCCTTGCCTCTTTCTGTTCAATCTTCTGCGCGTACTTTTCAAACGACTCAAAGGCAGAGGTGTCTGTTAGTTTGCTCATGGTCTGTGTGATTGTAACCTGAGCGTCAGCCCTTTTTGACTTGGCAATGAGCAAATCCCTTCTTCTCTTTGCCTCTTCAATCTTGTCTTCCAGCATCTTAAGCCCGCTCTTTAATTTTTCCACAGCCTCGTGCTGCGCTTCATACTGTTTCTGGTACTCATTTGCAAGTCTCTCATACTCTCTCTTTCTCCTGAGCGCCTCTACTGCAAGCTCATCCTCGCCTTTTGAAACTGCAAGCTCAGCCTTTTTCTGCCACTCTTCAGCAGCCTTTTTGTTTTCTTCAACCTTCTTTTGTAAAATCTTTTCATCTGCAAGAGCGTTTGCAACCTCAGCCCTTGCTTTTTGCAGCTGGTCTTCCATGTCTTCAATCAGCTGATTGAGCATCTTTTCAGGGTCAGCCGCCTTTTCAATAAGATCATTTATGTTTGCCTTGAGAAGCTGGGCAATCTTTTGAAATATCCCCATAGCAGTAAAACCTCCTAAAAATGTAATATTTTATTTTTATCCAAAAAACTCATCAAAAAGGTCTTTTATGACCTTTTTAATTGTATCGTTTGAAGTTGAAAATGAAGATGACTTAAAAAGCGCATCTGAGACAGCATTCTGGTATTCTATATAGCGTTTTTTGAACTCGTTAAAGTTACATTCATATAAAAGCTCTTTTAAGTTTTTATAATATGAATCAAAAAGATTAGACGACAGGCTAATCTTTAGCCTATTTTTTGCCTCTTCCAAAAATCTTTTAAAATTTTCAAGAAGTCTTCTGCACTCTGAAAACTCTCGTGAAAAGGTAAAAATGGTGTTTTCAAGCTCAGATATCTCTTTTTCTAACTCTTCATTGCTATCACAACTTTCAAGCAAACTTTTCACACGTTCAATCTCAAGGTCTATTTTGTAAAATCTAAAACCCACATTGTCGTAAATTGATACAATTTTTTCAAACCTGTCGACAAGTTCTTTTTGAGGTCTCATCTTTTTCTGAAAATCCTGTGATATTTCATTTTCAATCTGCATAAGTTTTCCTAAAAAGTCTTCTGCCAGGACAATTTTTTCAAAGTCGCTTGACACCTGAAGTTTTAAGAGCAAATCATCAAACTCTTTTTGAAGTTCTAAAGCCTTAGAAGAAGATTTTGAGAGAATTAGCGGATACTTTTCTTCAAACCTCTTTGTTAAAAGCTGGATCATTGTATTTATATATTCGTTTTTCTTGTCATCACCAAGGCTCTTGAAATATTCTATTTTCTCATCAATTCTTTTTATACCCTCAACAGCACTTTTCAAATCATCATCAGAAAGTCTTCTTGTAAGCAGATCATTTATCTTTTGCTTTAGAACCTCCTTATTTTTAACCCCATCTACAGCTATTTCTACCTTTTTAATGTACTCTATCTGTTCTTGTAGTGCCTTTTCAGAATCTTTTAAAACCTTTTCCAGAAAATCTAAATCACTCTTGAGTATGTTGTAGATTGTCAAAAAGGTTTTAAACTCACTGTCTGAATAGCTCTTTTTTATCCCTTCATAGTACTCTTTAAGATTTTTAAAATTTATGGTAACCTCTTCAAACTTGCTCTCAAGTTTTCGCCCATCATCAAGTAACTTAAAAAACTTTGCCTTGTCCTCTAAGTTCAAGATCCTGTTTGAAATTGCTTCAAAATACTCTTCCACCCTCTGCAAGTTTTTAAGCCTTCTCATCTTCTCAGCTTTTTTTCTCTTGATAGCAACAGTTGCCACAATCAGAGCAATTATAAAGAAAAGCCCGAGCAAAAACCACAAAAGCTGTGCCCACAACAATTTTGAAAAGTCTATTTCAACTTTATAAAACCCACCCCACATATTTTAAAGCCTCTCTTTTTTATTTTTAGAAATTGAACACATTCTCTATGTCAAATTCCAGGTTTTCAAATACAGCTGACTTTATAATCCCTTTTTGAGACAGTGCAGCATATTCTATATATACTCCATTATCTAAAACGAAAACCTGGACAGATTTGTTACGCGGATTTACAATCCAGTACTCACAAACACCAAAGTAGCTGTAAAGCTGCATCTTTTTTATATAGTCAACAGAAGCACTTGATGGTGAGAGCACCTCAACAATCAGTTTTGGCACACCTTTGTATCCTTTTTCTGTGATGAATTTCTTGTTGCATATTACCACAATGTCCGGCTGTACAACGTGAATGTCTCCTGTCTTTTCATCTTCAAAAATCACATCAAACGGAGAGATTACAGGGATGCACTCTTTCCCCTCAAAATATCTCATAAATTCAAGGTTCAGCTTTGATATTGTCATCTGGTGCTCAAACGAAGGCGACGCTAAAAGATAGATACTTCCGTCTATAAACTCTGCTCTTTTTTCCTGCGAAATTTTTAAAAACTCCTCATATGTTGCTCTTTTCTTTTCAGGAATCATCACTGTTTACCTACCTTTTTGATATTTTTTACTCCTCATAAATCATCTTAACTGTCATACCACCGTCAACAATTAGATTTGTGCCTGTGATAAATGAGCTTTTCTCAGATGACAAAAACAATATGGCGTTTGCAATGTCTTCGGGCATACCCACCCTTCCTGCTGGATGCTGAAGATGATCAATGCTTCTGAGCTCAGGTTCACGACGATATTTTCTTTTTTTGTACTTTGATGTTTCTATCCAACCGGGACTTATCGCGTTTACTCTTATTTTTTTGTGTGAAAGTGACACTGCTAAAGAGTGTGTAAGTGCAAGTATACCGCCTTTTGACGCTGAATATGGCTCTGTGTTTGGCTCTGACATCAAAGCTCTTGTTGATGCTATGTTTACAATAGAAGCACCTTCTTTTAAATACGGCAGGAGAAATTTTACCATTAAATATGGTGCTCTCAAGTTAACATTTATCACTTCATCCCACTCATCAACGCTTCTTTCTTCAATCCACTTTGTTGAGCCTATGCCTGCATTGTTGACAAGAACATCTATTTTGCCAGCAACATCACCAATCTTCTGGCAGACAAGCTCAATCTCTTTTGCGTCTGCCAAGTCACACTCAAAAAAGGTTATCCTGTCTTTGAACTTATCAAAAAAGTCTTGAGAAGCATCTTCAATTGCTTCTCTGTCTTTATCAATAGCAAACACTTTTGCTCCATTTTCCAGAAAAGAAAGTGCTGTGACAAGACCAATTCCCTGGGCAGCGCCTGTTATAACTACATTTTTTTCTTTAAACTCGGCTATCGAAAGAAAAGGTAAGTTCCCCACTTTTTATCATTCCTTTCTTGAAGAAATTAGCTGAGTGTAAAGCTCATACACGCTCTTTTTCAGCACCGGATGGACAAAATCCTTTTCAATTTCGCAAAGAGGCTCAAGTACAAATAGTCTTTTGTGAAGTTCTGGATGGGGGATTTTGAGATTTTCAGTATCTATTATAAGATCATCATAAAAAAGAATATCAATATCGATGTTTCTCGGTCCCCATTTAAAAAGCCTTTTTCTCCCCATTTTATTTTCTATATCAAGCACAAACTCAAGAAGTTCAAACGGTGAAAGTACCGTTGTGCCTTTTAAAACACAGTTTAAAAACTTTGGCTGATCTACAAATCCATATGGTTCTGTCTCAATTATACTCGAAACTTTTTCAATTCTTATCTTGCTTTTAAGGTATTCAATTGCTTTTTTTATATTCTCACCTCTATCACCAAGATTACTCCCAAGTCCTAAAAATACAACATTTTCAGCCATATTCTATCATTCGCCCTCTTCCTTTAAACTTTCAAAAAGATCTTTTATACTTTCATTTCTCTTCTGAGTTTCCTTATCATCTACTGAAATCAAAATCACATCGCCCTCTTTTGCACACTCAGGTAAAATCTCTCTTGGAACACTTACCATCTTCCTGTTTTGAAGCTCAATAATAGCAAAGTCACCTTCAAACCTGTCTATAATAGCTTTTTTGGTCACTATATAACACCTCTTTTTCTAAAAAAGTTTTGCCTCAGCAAAATATTGCCTGTGTCATCAAGATAGCTCTTTTGTTTTCTTTTACGTCATGTACTCTAACAAATTCTATCTTCTTCTGAGCACATATTACAGAGACAGCAACAGTACCTTCCAGTCTCTCCTCAGGTCCAAGATTACCAAGCACATAACCAATCACCGATTTTCTGGATGCCCCAATCAAAATTGGTCTTCCTAAAACCTTGAACTCTTCACACCTTCGCAGTATTTCCAAATTGTCCTCAGGTCTTTTCCCAAAGCCAATGCCAGGGTCCAAAATGATGTTTTCAAGTTTTACACCAGCTTTTAGCGCCTGTTCAATCCTTTCCTCAAAAAACTGTAAAATCTCTTCAATCACATCTTCATAGTAAGGATTTTTCTGCATATCCTTTGGCGTGCCTTTGATGTGCATAATTATGATAGGAACATTATACTGTGCTGCCACGTAAAACATGTCTTTGTCAAACGTCCCGCCGCTGATATCATTTATAATGTCAGCACCGGCTTCTATCGCTTTTTGAGCCACCCTGCTCTTGTATGTATCAATCGAAATTGGAATGTTCTTATCCACTTTTCTTATCGCTTCAATTGCAGGAATTACTCTTTTTAGTTCTTCTTCCTCACAAACCGGGTCTGAAAAAGGTCTTGTCGACTCACCTCCAATATCAATGACATCTGCACCATCTTGAATCATCTGCAGTGCTCTCTGAGTCACTTTATCAACCTGGACCCTTGAACTCTCATAAAACGAGTCAGGTGTAACGTTTATAATCCCCATAACATTTGTCTTCAAAAGACTTATTTGCTTATCTTTTGCCAGCAAGCACCTTTGCGAAATGGTAAAATCTGTATCAAAACTACACTCTATCCCTTCCTCTGCCAGGACACATCTTGTCTTTTCAAAGTTGTAAAGTGATGTTGTTGCAAAGCATATATTGCTGTTTGTGATTGTAAAATAACCAAGGTTTGAAAGAAGCTGGACAAACCTTGATGGATTTTTCACATCATCAAATCCTAAGATTATTGAGTTTGCTTTTTTCTCAAATTCCAAAATGTCTTTTTCATCAAAACCTTTTTGATACAAAATCCTTTTTAAATTTGCATCTTTTGAAATCAACCTCAAGTTTTATCATCCCCTTTTAAAATCTTATGGTAACCTCTCCACTTGAAATCTCTACTATCTTCCCATCCTTTTCACATACAAGCTCTCCATTTTTGCCAATGTCTTTGCAAAGCATCCTCTCACCATTTACCAAAATCTCTTTTCCAAGATTTATGCAAAAGCTTTTATATTCATCCCTGAAATACGAAAACCCATACTTCTCAAAGTTGGAAAGCTCTCTTTCAAATTCTTTTAAAATGTCAATTATTAACCTTGTTCTGTCAAAATCATGTAATGTCTCAGCTTTCAAGGTTGTTGCAATGTCTTTTATTTCCTCTGGCACGTTTTTTGCATTGACATTGATTCCTATACCAATTATAATACTGCCAAACCCCTCAACCTCACCTGAAAGCTCTGACAAAATACCACAAACTTTTTTGCCGTTCAAATATATATCGTTTGACCATTTTATAAAACTCTCAACTCCATGTTTTCTCAAAACCCTGTTTATCACAAGCCCGGTGAAAAGTGTAAACGGGACAATCTTTTCTAAATCCAGCAAAAGAAGTTTCAATAATATAGACATTTTTATGCCCTTGTCAAGGTCCACCCACCTGCGTGAAAATCTGCCTCTTCCCTGAGTCTGCCTCTCAGCATACACAAGTGTAGCGTTTGGAAGATACTGCTGGTTTTGTTTTACATACGCATTTGTTGAGTCCACTTCGTTAAGATATATAAACCCTTTAAAAAGGTTTGAAGATTGGATGTGCCCTTCTATCTCCCAAATTCTTATCAAATCTTTGTCCACAAGCATATATCCTTTTTTCTTGGCAGACTCAATCCTGTAGCCCAGAGCTTGTAACGATTTTATTCTCTTGTTTATTGCCATCCGGCTAACATGTAGTAAAGAGGCAAGTTCCTCACCTGAAATATACTCATTTTCATACAGCTTTTTTAATATACAGATGTCCTTTTCATCCATTTTTCCACAAGTCCTTTCTATAAAAGCTTTCTTTGCAAAAACCAAGGGCAAACCATTCACATGTTCGGCAGATGCTTTCGAGGTGCTGTGGCAAAACTTTTTTCAAAGCGCTGTAAGCTTCAGAAGGCAGCACATTTTCTAAATCAGAAAGCCCATAGAACTTTAAAAGCTCAACTACTTTTGCATCATACTTTTTGCCCTTCTGTTCAAACTTGCACTCTGTAGCAGCTAAGTTTGGGCAGCACCTGCAAATTTCATCTGGAAATGACACAATCTTTATAGGTAAATTTTCAAGATAAACGCTTTTATAAACTCTTTCAAAATTTTCAACAAACTCCTTGCTATACCCTGCTCCTCTAAAGCCCAGAAAACATAAAAGATGATGTGCTCTGAGTATAATTGGCATTTTATTTCTATTCATTTTCTCTCATCAAAACAAGCTTTTTAACTTAATTATACCACAACTTTTCAGCAGTGTGAGAGAAAAACCCCCTTCTCACACTCTTTTTATTTTCCCGCCAAGGCTTGTGATATTTTTCTCAAATTCAAAATATCCTCTATCGATGTGACAAGCACCTTCAATTTCAGTAACACCCTCTGCAGCAAGCGCTGCCAAAACAAGTGCAGCACCGCCCCGCAAATCTTTTGCCTCAATCTTTGCGCCTTTTAGTTTTTTAACCCCCTCAATTACTGCTACTCTCCCCTCAACTTTTATATTTGCGCCCATCTTGACAAGTTCACCAACATGGAGGAATCTGTTTTCAAATATTGTTTCAATAACAACGCTTGTACCTTTTGCTATACTTAGCATGCTCATCATGGGCGCCTGCATATCCGTTGGAAAGCCAGGGTAAGGCAGTGTTTTTATGTCTGTTGCTAAAATCCTGTCCGGTGCCTCAACGCGTACAGTATTTTCCCCTTCATAGATTTTCACACCACTCTCTTTGAACTTGGCAATAACAGGTCTTATATGCTCACAAATTACATTTGTAAGTTCAAGCTCACCACCACACATTGCAGCCATTGCCATGTACGTTCCCGCTTCAATCCTGTCTGAGATTGGAACAAATGAACAGCCTGAAAGCTTTTTTCCTCCCAAAATTCTGATTGTATCAGTGCCAGCACCCATCACTTTTGCACCCATTGAGTTTAAAAAATTTGCAAGACATACAACCTCAGGTTCAGTCGCAGCATTTTCTATTATAGTTTCCCCTTCTGCAAAAACGGCTGCTATCATGATATTTTCTGTTGCTCCAACAGACGGAAAATCCAGATACACTTTTGCACCTTTTAATTTTTTAACTTTCGCTTCAATGTAACCCTGATTGAGTTTAATCTCTGCGCCAAGCTGGGAAAGCCCTTTTACGTGAAGGTCAATCGGGCGTGTGCCGATATTGCACCCACCTGGCATCCCCAGCACAACCTTTTTCCCGCATGCAAGTAAACTTCCCAGAAGAAGTATTGAAGCTCTGAGTTTGTTCACCCCATCTACATCTATATCCCCGTTTTTGATATCAGGAGTGATTTGCAGTTTGCTACCTTCAATCTTTACATCGCACCCGCAGTGGGAAAGAAGATGCAAAAGCACTTTTATATCTTCCAGTAAAGGAACATCTAAAATTTCAATCGGTTCACTTGACAGCAAGGATGCAGCCAAAAGTGGCAGTATTGCATTTTTTGAACTGTGAACCTTTATACTTCCTGAAAGCTTATTTGCACCTTCTATTACAAATTTCGACATTTGTTTTTCTTCTCCGTCCTAAAATTTTGCTTATTATAGTAGTATTGAAATCTTTTTGTGGCTTTAGACAAAAAGTTTTGTATAATTTTTAGACATATTTTTTAAAAGAAATATTAGCAAAAAGGGCACATCTTGTATTATAATAGAAATAACTAAAGAAATTTTTGGGTAAAAGGAGTGAAATTAATGCCACCAAAAAACCAACAAAATGGTGTTGTCAAAAAAGGAGTTTTAAATCTTACATATGTAGCAGTCGCATTTATAATTGTACTTGACATTTTGCTCGGAATTGCTATGCCACCAAAATTCAAGTTATACTCTATCTTGGTTGCCACAATCACATTTATCCTAACACTTTCACTTACAGCTTTCATGATCAGGTATGAGATGAACAAAATGATTGCAAAACTTGAAGATGTTCTCGAAAAAATCAAAAACGGAGATTACAGCAAACTTATTTCATCAAAAGAATTTGGTAATATCCAGAGAGTTGCATCAAGCGTAAACATTGTTCTTTCGGATATAAAGACATTGATTGAAAGCTTTTTTGACCTGTCAAACGCAATTGTAGGTGCATCTAAAAAGGTCACAAAGACGTCTGAGGAAGCTGCTGCTGCAATTGAAGAGATCGCAAAGACCATTGAGGAGATCGCAAAAGGTGCTTCCCAGCAGGCTGAAGAGGCTCAGCATGGTGTTCTGCTTGTAAATAACCTTTCTGAACAGATAAATGCTGTTTCTGAAAGTTATAATGCTGTGATTGACGAAGCTAACAAAATAGATAGCCTTAACAAAGAAGGAATAGAAAAGATGAGTGCACTTCGTGAAAAGGCTGAAATTGCTGTGACCACTGCTGAAAATGTTATAAATACTATTACTTCATTTATAGAAAGAATTAAAAATATCTCAAACTTTGTTGAAGTGATAAACACTATTGCTGAGCAGACAAACCTCTTGGCACTCAACGCTGCAATTGAGGCAGCAAGAGCAGGTGAAGCTGGCAGAGGATTTGCAGTTGTTGCAGATGAGGTAAGAAAACTTGCTGACCAGAGTAAAAAAGCTGCAGACGAAATCAATTCAATTGTTGATGTTATACTTGGCGAAACCGAAAATACAATCAAAATAATAGACGAAATAAAATCTGCTGCGTTTGGTCAAAAAGATGCTGTTATTGAGTCTCAACAGTCATTTGCAAAAATTTCTGATGAGATAAATGCAATTGTTGAAAAAACTTATATTGTTAAGGATGCTCTTGTCAGAATGGAAGATGCAAGAAATGCAGTTATCAAAGCAATTGAAAGTATATCATCTGTATCTGAGGAGACAGCTGCAGCATCACAGGAAGTTGCAGCAACTGTTGAAAATCAGCTAAATTCTATAAATGAGATGAAATACTCTGCACAGTCACTTCAAAAACTTGTTGATGAGCTTGAAAAGAAACTTAAAAAATACAAGATAAGATAATTTAAAATTTAAAATAAGATAAAAAAGAGGGGTTGTCCTTTGAACTTTTCCAAAGGGTAACCCCTTGTTTTTTGGTGTATTTGGGCATATATTCTCAGGTATCAGACAATTGTGAATGAATACAATAAACGTTGTCCAATAAAAGATTAACAAGACTTTCGAGCTTTTCTATTTTGCAATCAAGTTCTTTTTGAAGTTCTTTGTGCTGCTTTTCGTTTTTCCATTTCAGAAGTTCTTGATGAACTCTTCCTAAAATTTCTATTTTTAAAAGTGATTTTTCGTTTATTTTATAACTTTCATCCAATAAAAACTTTAAATTTTCCACACTCGAACATATAGAAAACATCTGCTGGTGGAGTGCCCATACTACTTGTGTAAGATTTTTAATTTCTTTTTTCAAATTTTCTATTTCTATAGCTATTTTATTTTCACTGTTCACTTTTTACATTCCTCCTTTTTAGCTGACTATCACTTTACTTTCTATTTCTATCTTTTGTAACTCAAAAAGATATAAAAACAACTCTCCTTTTCTTTCCACTCGATTGTAAAGAACAGGTGTTATATACCCATCAACAACAATTTTTACTAAACTATCTTCAATTTTTATTCCTTTTATTTGGATTTCTTCATCTGAATAATCAAAACTGTCTGCAAGTCTTAAAATTGCACTCAATACAAGAACCACATTTTTGTCTTTCGATTTCAATTTAAATGTCTTCGATTTAACTTTCTGTCGATGGTTATAACATATCAAAGCTAAAATTTTTTTGTATTCTTTTGGATACTCCTTCAAGGCAAGATCATTTTTAATGATATAATATGAATGTTTATGATGTTTCTTTTCATTAATAAACATACCAATATCATGCAAGATACAAGCATGCTCTAAAAGTTTTCTTTCAGTATTTGAAAAATTATGAAGATTTACAGTACTGTCAAATAAAAACAAAGCCTGGTCTTTTACAAAATTTGCATGGCGTGTATCACATCCATATTTTTGGGCAAGTTGAAGTATATTATGGTCAAACAATTCCAACTGATTCATTTTTTCTCCTCCTCTCGTAGTATTTTTAATATTTCTTCTCTAATTCTTTTTTGTATGATGCCAGCACCCTGATTACCATCAATAACAACAAAATTATATTCTTTTGCCATTTCTTCATATTCTTTTTTAAGTAAAAAATGATACTTTTTAAAACTTTCAAACATATCAGCAGAAAGTTGAATATCCATTCCAGATTCCCAGTAATCAAGATGACCATACTTCTGAAATGTTCTGGCAAGCAAAATATCTATACTGACATCAAGATATATTATGAGGTCTGGAACTGGAGCAAAGCCTAAAAGTTTTTTAAGCCATTCCTTATCTGCTCCTCTAACAATATCACGAGCCATAAGTGTAAAGATATACCTGTCTGCAAGAACAATATAACCTGCAGACAGAGCAGGTATTATCTGATTTTCAAGCTGATCAGCAAAATCGCAACAGTAAAGAAGACTCAAAGTAGTCTTACCAAGGGTATTACCCTTTTTAGCTTTTTCTATAACATCACCCAGCAGTCTTGACCTTTTCAGTCCAGTATTCAGCACCGCATAACCGCTTGCTTCAAGCCATTCCTTCAAAAGCTCTATCTGGGTTGATCTTCCGGAACAATCTGGTCCTTCTATTACAATCAATTTTCCTTGCTTTTGTAACAATTCAAAATTTGGAAGTGCAAATCCATAGAATTTTACTTCAGTTGCCATCTAGTTTCACCTTCTCTATTAAAAGTACTCAATATCCACTTCTGAGCCGGGGGCTTATAATCATGAAGATATCTTTGAACAATTTCTCTGACCATCTTTTGTTGTTGTCTTATAGAAAGAGTCCCATCAATTGTAATAAACCCCTCTTGTTCAGCAAGTATATCATACATCTGAATAATTTTTGACTGATAAAGTTTAAAACTTTCAACAGTATCAGAGCTCAACCTTAAGTCCATTCCTGCTTCATAATACTTTATTTGAGTTCGTCCCGTCAAAACCCTGTCAATTGCTACGTCAACTGGTACTTTAAAGTAAAATGTAACTGTTGGCTTTACTGCAAAATCATATACTGTCTTTACCCACTCTGGATTGCAACCTCTTGCAATGTCCCGTGCATAGGCTGTATAGATGTACCTATCACACAACACTATATATCCTGCCCGCAAATGAGGAAGTATAAGTCTTTCATATCTATCAGCAAAATCACAAGCATGCAAAAGAGAAAAAGTAGTTGGAGTTAATAAATTTTTCTTTTTTGCCTTTTTTGTTGCATTCTTTACTAAATCAGATGAATTCCATTCGGTAAAGAATACAGTATATCCTAAAAACTCTAACCACTTTTTTAAAAGATGAACCTGAGTAGATTTACCAGAACCATCGCACCCTTCAACAACAAATAGTCTTCCTTCATACGTTTTTGTAAGTCCCAAACCTCTTATTTCCTTAAACATCATTGGAATATTTCATCCCCTTTTACATATTGTTTTTTATAATAAGTTGTTTACCAAATATTTTTTCAAATTGAGGTTTTAATCTCTCTGCAAGAGACATTTCAACTTCAATATTTGACTTTGAATATATCCTTAAAACCACTTTTTCACATTCTTGCTCACATCTTATAGAGGTAACAAGTCCATTTTCCCTTTTATCAAGTATCTCTGCCAGCTTTAATATAAATGCAAGCGGCTTTATCTTTTTTACTCTGTCAGGACTTAATACCTTTATATATCTTGCCAAAAAAGGTGCTTTTGAATTTGAATTTTCGTGAAAAGACACAATTTGTGCAGTAAGTATTATGTCCTGGTGTGAAAGTCCAAAGAGCGGCAAATTCAAAATAACATAAGCTGAATGCTGAGCATGTTGATAAAAACTGAGATAAGTCCCTATATCATGAAGCAAAGCAGCTGCTTTTAAAATAATTCTGTCTTCTTTAGCAAAGTAATTTGGAAAAAACAATATAAGTTGGTCAAACAGCATGGTAGCATATCTGCATACATTTTTGGCATGTTTTTTATTAAAACTAAAGAAGTTAAGATAATTATTTATACTGTATTCTAATAATATTTCAGACGAATAAGTTACTGAATTTGCATCTTTGAATAAACTTTCAAATAATATACCTTCGCGCAGTCCATATGAACTGATATAAAGCTGCTGAGATTTTACCCTATCAAACAGTACTTTCAATATCAAAAAAGCACCTAAAATGATATCAGCTCTTTTCTGAGAAAGCCCGGGTATATTAATTCGTTTTTCAACCTCCATACTTTGAAGCATATTGTAAACTTCAATAAATTCATGATATAAAATCGAAAAGTTGTGTAAAGTAGTAATGGGATAATCCTTCTTATATTGAATAATTCTGCCAAGATTTCTTATGCTCCCACCAATTCCTATAAGGTTTACATTGTTTAGATCTTCCATCCACTTATATTTTTCAAAAATTGAAATTACTTCAGCTTCTGCTTTTTCAAGCGATAAAGAGGATTGCAAAATTTGCGAGATCATTTTTGAACAATTTACAGCGCCAAGTTTGACTGAACCCCAATGCTTTAAATTTTTATCTTTGAAATAAACAAATTCAGTACTTCCTCCGCCAATATCAACCAAAAGTCCCTCTTGATAGTTTAAAGAACATTTAACTGCCCATAGGTTGTAATTTGCCTCTTCGAATTCTGAAAGTACTTTAATTTCTAATTCGGTATACTTTATTATGTTTTCTAATACTTCTGTTTTATTACTTGCATATCTTATAGCAGCGGTAGCAACTGCTAATATATCCTGTTTAGCAACTCCGTTCATTTTGCAAAGTCCTATAAAAAAGTTGAGCACTTCAATCAAATGTAAAACTTTATAAGAAGGAATCTGACCTTTTTCATCATATTCCGCAAGTCTTAATGCTATACTCTCATCTTCAATCAATCTAAAAAATATTCCCTTATCAATCTCATACACAACAAGCCTTACTGTATTCGAACCAATATCAATAATCCCTATTCTTTTTCTCATGGTCCACCTTCCCATATTATATAGCAGCTGGTATTTTTCTGCTTGCAAAGTTTTTTGACTTCAGAAAGACGATTTGAAATCTCTTCAATATTGGAAAATTTTTCAGGTACAACTTTTACACAAGCCACTGATAAGCTCATAAGTCCAAACTTTTCTATCTCTCCTTTCCTGTTTTTAGCTTCAATATATCCTCTGGCAAGATCGCTATGGTGGTAAAAATACTGGATTGTAGAATCAAATACCTCAACTATTTTTTTAGCAATTATTTCAGCTTCTTTTTTACCATATACAACCATAATAAAATCATCGCCGCCTATATGTCCAACAAACACCTTTTCCTGCCAGTTCGTTTGTATTTCTTTTAAGATTGATGCAAGGTGCAAAATAACTCTGTCGCCCTTTTCAAACCCGTAATAATCGTTAAAAGGCTTAAAATTATCAATATCAATATAGAAGATGTAAAATTCTTTCCCACTTTCTATAGCACTATTTATTTGTTTTTCAATCAATAAATTACCTGGGAGATTAGTAAGCGGATTTAGGTGTTTTGCAAAACTTATTTCTATCTGGGTTGACTTTCTTAGCAAATCCTTTATTGTAACCACACCCTCATACATCCCATTTTTCGTAATTATTATATAATCATGAATGTCCTCACCCTCCCGGGCAGAAAGTTCTTTAATAACATCATACAGAGAAGTATTGTATTCTACTATAATTGGATTTGTATCCATTAAAAGTGTAATGGGTCTTTTTGAATAAATTGCAAATCCATACATTGTAGATAAATTTAACAAGAACCTATCTCTTTTTAACAACCCTTCTACTTTGCCGTCTTTTGTAACAACAAGACCATGTAGCTTTGGATTTTTTTCTAAAATTTCAAGAGCTTCTTCACATAACATGTGTGGGCCAACAGAAGGAATTTTTATACAAAGCGTTCCAATATGAATACTTGAAGAGGAAAGAAAATAATGTTTTCTTTGCTCTTCTATTATCTCCATTAAAAGTTCTTTTATATCATTAGACACTGAGGTTTTAAGTTCCATACTTGGAGGCATAATAAAATATCCTTGTAAATATTCAATTCCAATTTCCAATAGTCTTAAAAATTCTTCTATTTTTTCAATCATGGTTGCAATAACCTTTATCCGACAGTCATCACAAAATTCTAAAAATGAATGTAAGTATTTACTTTTTATAGAATCCATAGCTATATCACGGTATACCTCCCTGCCAACTTTAACGTAGGTGGGTTTTGAAACAGAAATGAAATCTAGAAAAAATTTAAGTGAATTTATGTCCTCTACAGAAAATTCAAATCCTTGTTTTTTTAGCACTCTAATTGCCTTGTGCAAATCATTCACAAATAAATTTTCACATGTTCTTAAACTTATTTCAAATATAATATTTTTTGTAATCAATGGATTGACGGAAAGAATACCACTTACAAATGTAACAAAATCGTCGCTCATAAGAGATACCGGTGAAACGTTCACAAAGAGCTTTTTGTTTTCAAAAATACTTTTATTCTCATTTAAAATTTCTGAAATTTTCTTAACAACTATTTTGTCAATTTTTACAATAAGGTTGTTTTCTTTCAAAATATCAAACAAAAATTTTAAATCAATATAACCAGCTTCATACGGATTTATGAGAAATACTTCCCACCCAATTATCTGGGCAGTAGGAGCAAATAACAATGGTTGATAAGAAAACTCTATGGATTGTCTTTCCAACAAAAAAACTAAATAATCAAGTTTGCCCGACATTTTTTTCTTCACCATTTTCCACTATTTTAATTTCTTCATTACTATTTGTTTTAAAAGCTGTGTTATCCCACTTCCACTCATGTTTTAAAAGTCCTGTAAGTTTATACACAATCCACTCTGCTATATTTGTTGCATGATCAGCTATTCTTTCTATATATTTCATAATAAGAATAAGTAAAACACATTGAGATGTAAAATCAGGCTTTTCTTTTATTGTCTTCTCGGTTTGTTCTAAAAGATACCTGAACATCTGGTCAACTTTGTCATCCATGGCTTTTACTTTTTTGGCCATTTCTATGTCCGAAAGCATATACGCTTCCATTACATCTTTAAACATCATTTTTGCAAGTTCTGACATATAAGGTATTTCTTTGCTAACATCTACAAGTTGTTGTCCTTCAAGCTTTAGCACAAGTTTGGAAATATCAGAAGCATGGTCAGCTATTCTTTCAATATCATTTGCTATCCTGGTAGCTGAAATTAAAAGTCTTAAATCACTTGCCATAGGCTGTTGAGTTGCTATGACAACAGTACACTTTTTTTCTAATTCCTCTATCATATTGTCAATATCAGTATCGTTCTTGATAACCTCTGTTGCTAAAACTACATCCTGTTCTGTAAATGCTTCAATTGCTTTTTCAATCGCTTCAAGTGCAAGACTTGCAATTTTGTAAACCTCTAAGTTTATTTCTTTTAACTCTCTTAAAAAGGCCGAGCGTAACATCTTATATCTACCTCATCCCCAAAAACAAATTTAAGTGTTAGCCAAACCTTCCAGATATATAGTCATCTGTCCTTTTGTCTTTTGGTGCATGAAAAATATCTATTGTTCTACCAAATTCAACAAGCTCACCATTTAAGAAAAAACCTGTATAATCAGAAATTCTTGCTGCCTGTTGCATGTTGTGTGTAACTATCACTATAGTATAAAACTCTTTCAGTTCAATCAGGAGTTCTTCAATACGAAGGGTAGAAAGAGGATCAAGTGCTGAGGTCGGCTCATCAAGGAGAAGAATCTGTGGCTCCACTGCAAGTGCCCGGGCAATACAAAGCCTTTGTTGCTGACCACCAGAAAGCGACAAAGCACTTTTTGAAAGTCTATCTTTTACCTCTTGCCAAAGGCCTGCTCTTATAAGACATTTTTCAACAATTTCGTCCAATCTTCTCTTATCCTTTACTCCATGAATCCTTGGACCATATGCAACATTTTCGTAAATACTCATAGGAAAAGGATTTGGATGTTGAAAAATCATACCCACTTTCTTCCGAAGTTCCATAAGGTTAACACTATCCGCATAAATGTCAGTACCATCAATAAAAACTTTCCCCCAGAACTTGACTCCGTCTATTAAATCGTTCATTCTGTTTAATGTTCTCAAAAAAGTAGATTTGCCACATCCAGACGGTCCTATTAAAGCTGTAATTGCTTTTTCGGGAATTGATATGTTTACATTCTTGAGAGCTTGTTCATTTCCATAAAAAAGGTTTAAATCAATAGTTTCTATCTTACCGCCTTTATAGTCCATAAATATACAATCCCTTCTACTCCTTGACAAAATATTCTTTTTTCTTATTTTTTTCGATTTATATATTACCATTTCTTTATTAAATTCAAATTATATATACGTTAAATATTTGTTAAACTCTGCTTTGATTTTACAAGCCTCAAACTTATTGAAAAGCTAAACATTCTTTTTTGGTTATTAGTCATATTATACACCAAAGAAGTTTGCACATTTTAAAAACAGTTCTGAGGCATAAAACATTTACATGTTATTCTCCTCCATTTTCCTTTTTCCCATACCTGTATATACCATGTTCAATCTTTTACATTGCTTCAGGTGACAAGTATTATTTGATTTTTCCTTCTTTTACTTCTAATTATGTGAAATTAAAAAGAAAAAATCCACAGGCTGTTTTTAGCTGCCTGTGGCTGCAATGTTTTCAATTCGCAAGCTCTTTTCTCAGTTTTCTTATCTCTTCAATAGCAAGCTCTGTTACCTCTGCTATGTCCTCATCACTCTCTCCTTTTAATATCAACTTTTTTGCTATTTCAACCTTTGTTCTATACTCTCCCTGTTGAATTCCTTGTTGAATTCCCTCGTTAAACTTCCTTTCTAATGACCCATCGGGAGTTAAAATAAAATTGTGTCCACTGTATAATTAGTATTGAAATAATCATCAAAGGGGGTTATTTAAAATGAATAAAAACGAAATTTACGAAACTG
>Ga0272449_1000742_pt1 | contig 37231 bp, 30 predicted proteins | sample YNPCB0241_FD_198679 | JGI IMG/M metagenome (GOLD analysis project Ga0272449, IMG submission 198679) | Hot spring sediment microbial communities from Yellowstone National Park, WY, United States - YNP-CB-024-1 | ecosystem: Environmental > Aquatic > Thermal springs > Hot (42-90C) > Sediment...
GTGTTTGTGATAAAGTAAAAGGGACCCACCTGAGGGGCCAGTGATAAAGAAAAAGGGGACCACCCTTAACACAAGGAACCCCTATTGCCGAGCTACTCACAGGCAACGGGGGTCGAGAAAGAGGTGTTAAGGATGGTCCAAGTCGAGTATATTCGGTGGCTGTACTATCAGCAACACGAATCTATTCGGAGCATAGCCCGCAAACTCGGGCATTCTCGGAAAACGGTGCGCAAGGTTCTTAGGCTGGAAGATCCACGGGAGCACAGGTACCCTCGGGGTCTCGTGAAGCCGCGGCCGGTAATGGGCCCGGTGGAACACATCATCGAAACCTGGGTTAAAGCAGACCAGGACCAGCCGCGCAAGCAGCGGCATACCGCCCGGCGCATTTACCAGCGTCTCAAGGAAGAATACGGCTTTCGGGGCAGTGAAGGGAGCGTCAGGCGTGCGGTAAGGCTGATCAAGCAGCGCTTTGCGGAAAGTGAAAAGACGGCCTGCATCCCCCTGGAATTCGCCCTGGGCGAGGCGGCCCAGTGCGACTGGGGCGAAGCCTGGGTGATGCTGGCCGGCCACCTCACAAAGGTATACCTCTTTTGCATGCGGCTTTGCGCCAGCCGGGTCATCTTTGTTCGCGCCTACCTCTACCCGCGGCAGGAAGCCTTCTTTGAGGGGCACCGCCTGGCCTTCGAGTTCTTTGGCGGCGTGCCCAAGCGCGTGATCTACGACAACTTAAAAACGGCGGTAAAGAAGGTGCTGGAGGGCACCAGGCGCGAGGAGCAGGAGGCCTTTGTAGCCCTGCGCTCCCACTATGTTTTCGCGGCCGATTTCACCAACGTCCGCCGGGCCAACGAAAACGGCCGGGTGGAGAACGGGGTCGGCTTTGTCCGGCGCAACTTCTTCGTGCCGGTGCCCGAGTGCGGTTCGCTGGACGAGCTCAACGCCCACCTCCTCCGCGCCTGCCTGAAGTACGCGCAGGAAAACAAGGTGCCGGGCCTGGATGTCACCGTGGCCTCCCTGTGGGAGGAAGAGAAGAGAGCCCTTTTACCCCTGCCGTCCAGGCCCTTTGCCTGTTGCCGCACCGTGCACGTCAAGAGCGACCGCTATGCGCGCGTATGTTTTGAAACCAATCACTACTCCGTGCCCACCGCCTATGCCGGTTTCCTGCTCGTCTTGCACGCCTACGTGGACCGCGTGGAGGTGTGGCGCGGCAGCGAAATGATCGCCCGCCATGCCAGGAGCTACGGCCGGGGCGAGGAAATCCTCGACCCCTGCCACTACCTGCCGGAGTTGGCCAGGAAACCGCGCGCCTGGGCGAATGCCCGTCCCCTGAAGAGGGGCAGGCTGCCGGCGGCGTACGCCGAGGCTCTGGAAAGGCTGGCCGCCAGAGGCAGCGAGGGCGTGAAGGAGTTGGCCAGGATCATGCAGCTAGAGAAGTTCTTTGGCCGCAAGGTACTGACCGGGGCGCTGGAGGAAGCCCTCCGCCGGGACATGCTGACCCTGGCCGCCGTGCGGGAGCTGGCGGCAGGGCTCGTGCGGGGCAGCGAGCCCGCTTCGGCAAAGGCACCCTCGCCGGCCGGCCCCGGCTTGGCCGTGTCGGTGGCCCACTTCAACGCCCTTCTTAAGGCGGGGAGGTGAGGGTATGGAGCGGCATCTGCTTCTCGAAAGCTACCTGAAAAGGCTAAGGCTGCCGGCGGTCAGCAGAAGCTACCTGGCCGTGGCCCGCGAGGCTGCCGAGCGGAATCAGAACTATGTAGAGTTCCTGCTGGCCCTGGTGGAGCAGGAAATCATCAACCGGGAGGAGCAGAGCCTCAGGCGCCGCCTGAGAAACGCCCGCTTTCCTTTCGTGAAGGGCCTGGAGGATTATGATTTTACACTGACGCCCTCCCTGAACAAGAACAAGCTACTGGCCTTGAGCCAGGGGGAGTTCATCGCCAAGAAGGAAACGGTCATTTTCGTGGGCAACTGCGGCACGGGCAAAACCCACCTGGCCATCGCCCTGGGGCTGTGCGCCCTGCGCAAGGGCTACAAGGTGCGTTTCTACACCGCCGCGAGCCTGGCCAACGAACTTCTGGAGGCGCAACAGGAATACCGACTGCAAAAACTCGAGAGGCAGTGGCTGGCCTACGACCTGGTTATCCTGGACGAGGTGGGGTACGTGCCCTTTACCAGGACCGGCGCCGAGCTTCTCTACCAGTTCTGTGCCAGCCGGTACGAAAGAGGAAGCATCGTTATCACGACCAACCTGGAATTTTCCCAATGGCCGGAGGTGTTCGGGGATGAAAGAATGACGGCCGCTCTTTTGGATCGGCTCACCCACCGGGCGCACATCTTCGTGATGACCGGCGAGAGCTACCGGTTCCATGAGAGCTTGAGAAGACGGGAGCTGGAACGTGAAAAATTGAGGGAGCCTGCCTAAGAATAACCAAAACCAAGGTGGTCCCCTTTCTGATTATCACAATGGTCCCCTTTTTGATTGCCACAAACACCTACCTATGAGGAATTGAAACTGGAGTGCCCCGAGCTTCATCTCAACAACACGGTGGACTGCGAGCCTACCTATGAGGAATTGAAACGCTCCTTGTCCGCGCCAACCTCCTCCTCACTCTTCCTTGCGAGCCTACCTATGAGGAATTGAAACGGACTTCGGGGGAGGCGAAGCTGGAGCCCGGCGACAACTGCGAGTCTACCTATGAGGAATTGAAACAGTGGTGGCGCGAGGCTCTGGAGGTGAGAGCCCCAGATTGCGAGCCTACCTAACCAATGAGGCATGGAAACCCGGTCGGCTTACACTACCTCGGTGTCCTGTTTCGACTGCGGGACTACCTGTGAGGAACTGATACTTGAAACCGAGAAGATTATCGGGCAAAATTGGGCGTGCGGTCCGGCCAGGCCATTCGCAGTGTCTCAGCTGCGGGACTATCGCAAACCTGGAATGGTTCGAGGGAAAGAGGACGTACGTGTGGATTTGGTTTACCTAATTCTGTTGGCGTTGGTGATTGCCTGGCTCTGCAGGAGGTGAAGTAAGTGGAGCTGCTGGGTATCACAATGATGGCCTTACGCGCGTGTCTCCTCGTGAAGGGTTGAAAGGGTTGTTTGGGCGAAAGCAGCCGAGGTTGGGTGATGTGGCGATCTTTGTAGGGGTATTGGTGGCCTGCCTCACCGGTAGTGGTTTTCGGTGGTGCACAGGGAAGCCTGGAGCTACGGTGGAGGCGTGCGAAGGGGTGTAGGTTGTGGCCGTGTCGGGTTCGTTGGACGGAAAGCTGTTGGAGCTGGAGCGCCTCGCCGGGGAGTGGGAAGCCATGCCGCGGAACACCCTTGCCGAGCACGAGGTGGCCGAGGCTTTCTATCTCGACCGAATTATGCCCTTGCTCAAAGAGGTGTTCGTGGAGCGGGAGGGCCACAAGGTCCACAGGGAGTACGAGGGGTTGATCATGTCGGTCGGGGACTCGTATCCGCCGCTGGTGCTCTCGGTGGTCACCTTGCGGCCCAGGAGGGTCTGCTTTTTGTATACGGAGCAAACCGAGCCTTACCTGGACACGATCGTGATTCTGACCGGCCTGCGGCCCAGCCAGTACGATAAGAAGAAAGTCGTGAAGGACGATGCCCTGGGAATCTATCAGGCCATCAAGGATGTCTACGAGAGTTGGGGACGCCCGGCCAGCGTGGCCGTGGACTTTACCGGGGGTACCAAGGTCATGTCCACGGGGGCGGCCATGGCGGGCGTGATCATCAATGCGGATTTCGTTTATATCGCTAGTTCCCGGTATTCGAGCCGTCTAAGGCGTCCCTACCCCGGGTCCGAATCCCTCGAGTTCATCTCCAATCCTTACGAGGTGATGGGAGACCTGGAGGAAGCGCAGGGACTGGAGTTGATGCGCCTGCACGATTACGCGGGTGCCCGCCGCGTGTTCGCCAGATTGAGGGAGCGGGTGCCCGAGCCCCGCAGGTACGAGGTCCTGGAATTGCTGGCCCGGGCCTGCGAGGAGTGGGATAACCTGGAATTGGAGCGTGCGGAGACACATCTGGGCGAGCTCATCGGGTTGGTGGGGCGCTACGGTCGCACAGGAAGGGATTTTGTGCTTTGGGAGCGGCTGGCCCACCTGGATCAACAGCACCGGGCGCTAAGAACGCTGCGCGAGGGCTTGGAGCAGCTTCGGGGGGCGGTGAGGCGGGAGGGTGGGACCGCGGCGGAGGTCCTGAGCCGGAAAGAGTTCGTACAGGCCCTGATGGGGACCCTCTACTGCAACGCTTTGCGGCGCGAGGAGCAGAACAAGCTGGACATGGCCGCGCTCTTGCTATACCGGCTGCTGGAGCTCGTGGAACAGGCGGCCCTGGCCGGGTACGGGCTGGATACGGCGGCCCCCGATTACTCCGTGGTGGATATGGGGGCGGATGAATTGGCGGCCCGTTTTACCGGTCTGCGCGCCGGGGTATACGGTCGGGAGGCGGGCGCGCAGGGGTTGCCGGCCCGGATCTCTCTTGTGGACGGGTACGTTCTTCTCGCGGCGCTGGGCGATCCTCTGACCGAGAACCTCGACTGGCAGCGCCTGCGTGGCCTGGTGGACCAGCGCAACTTCGGGATCTTTGCCCATGGGTTCGACTTCATCAGGAGGAAGGATTACGAAGCCTTTAAGAAACTGGTGCGAGAGCTGGTGGACCGGTACCTGGAGCGTTTCGGTACGGACCTCGCCCGGCTAGCCGAACGGTTTGGATTTGTGAGCTTATAGTTTGAGCCCCGTGGTGGGGACCGGCCCTGCGGTCGCGAAACCGGTCGCGGGTGGTGTTACGGTTTCGACCTTTGGATACGAATTAGGGGGTGCTCTTTTGGCCGAGTGGTTAGACGTATATACCGGACGCAAATACTGTTTCACCGCCCAAGGGCTGAGCAAGGCACGGGCCCACGTGGCGGGGCTGCTGGCCGGCGCCATGGCCGGGAAGGCCGGGGTGCGCGAGATGGCGGATGCGGCGGCGGAGTTCTGGGCCCGGGATTACTACGAACTGGTGTTTCCCCTGGGCTTCGGCGGGGTGGCAGAGGGGGGTGTCGTGCGTGGCTGTGTCTTGCCCTCAGGGCCGGAGGTGGAGGTGGACCGTAGCGCGGAGTTCCGCCGCGGCCCGCTGGACGGCGCGGCCCTCCCTCCGGTGCTGCCGGCGGGAGGGGAGGCCGCGGCGGAGGTCCTGCTGGCGGATCTGGTCTTGGTGCGTGCGGCCCTCATCAACGTTCTGCTTCGCAGGCGCGGCCTGGGAGGTGAGCGTTTGCACCGGATGCGCCTGGCGTGCCTCACGTCGCCCCTTTGGGAGGAATTGCGCGCGTGCGGTGTCGGGCTGCCCCGGGAGGTGGAGTCCCTGGTGGCCTTCTTGCGGGGGGCGGGCGGTCCCCCGGCCGACCCTGACGGTGACCTGGTGCGTGCCGTCTGGGAGGCGGTGGAGTCCCCCGGTGCGGCGGGGAAGCTGGCGGAGGATGTGTGCGTCACCCTCGTGGTGGGCGCGGTGGCCCGCGTCAAGCAGTACGTTTTCGAGACCCCGGGCCTCAACGAGATCCGCGGGGCCTCGGAACTGCTGGAGCGGGTCACGCGGGAGCTGGGCCGAAGGGTGGCCGGGGAGCTCGGGCCGGAGGTGGTCCTGCGCGCCGCGGGGTCCCAGCTGGAGTTCCTGGCCCCGGCGGGGCGGGCCGCGGACGGGGAAGAGTGGGCGGCGCGCGTCCGGAAGGCCTTTCTCGGGGCCACCGGCGGCGTGCCGGTAACGGCGGTGGCCGTTCCCCTGAAGGTGAGGGACCTGCTGTGCGATTTCTCCGGGGTCATGGCCGAAGTCCACCGGGAACTGGAGGCCGCCCGCAGCAAAGCGATCGCGGGGCAGGTGGAAACCCTGCCTTTTGAGGAGCGGTGCTCCATCTGCCGCCGGCGGGCGGCCGAGGGCTGGTTCGTGACCCCGGAACGGGTGCCGGAGCCGGCCTGCCGCCGCTGCGTCACCAAGCGTGAGGCGGGACGGGCCGCGCGGCGGGAAAAGACGCGCGAACTGGCAAAGTTGCTGGGAGCCGACGCCGATCCGTGGGGCCTGCAGCGCGGCACCCAACATCCCCAATCCCTCGACGACCTGGTGCCGCGCGATCGCCGGCGGCGCCTGGTGGCGGTGGTGTACGGCGACGGCAACAACTTCGGGGCCGTGGCGCAGCGCCAGCGGAGTCTGGCCGAGGCCCTGCAGTGGACGCGCCGGGTGGCATCGGTCACGCGGTCCGCGGCGGCCCTGGCCCTGGCGGAGGCCGTGGCCGAAAGCGCGGTTGATGGCGGCCGAAGGGAGGGTGGTTCGGAGGCGGAATTCCTGCCCTTCCAGGTGCTGGCGCTGGGCGGGGAGGACGTGAGCCTTTTTGCGTGGGGCCCGGTGGGCATGCGCTTCGCGCAGCGGTTTGTGGAGCTGACCGACCGGGAATTCGAACCCGCTGCCGGGGCGACGGGGGAGGAACGGGTGTGCTTTTCCCTGGGCGTGCTGGTGACGGACGAGAAGGCGCCCGTGCGCAGGACCGTGGATTTCGCGGAAGAGGAGCTGCTGAAGTGGGCCAAGCGCGCGGCCAGGGAGGCCCGTTACCGGTACGGCGGCACCGTGGCCTTCCTGGTGGTACCGTCGGTGGAGCAGATTCCGGGGGACCTCGAGGCCTACCGGCGCCAGATGTACCTCCGGCGGGGGAGCACCTTTGACCTGTGCCTTACCTTGCGGCCGGTCACGGCGGCCGAACTGGGCTTCTTGCTTCAGAAGGCCGCGCGGCTGCAGGAGGAGGGTCACGCGGGCCACGTGGAGCGCCTGGCGGCGGCCTTTTTGCGGGGCGAGCCGCGGGTGGCGGTTCTGTACTACGTGTACCAGAAGGCCCGCGAACGCAAGGAAGCTGCCGGTGCCGGGTTCACGTCAGTGCTGGAAGAGGCCTCGGCAGCGCCGTCCACTCTCGGAGGCTTGGCGTACCCGACGGGGTTGTTGCCGGGCCGGGAACCCTTCGGGGAGGAAGTCGTACCCGGGCAAGAAGTCCTGTTCTCGCCGTTGGCGGACCTGGCGGAATTGATAAAGGTCTGGCAGTAGGAGGGGGGGAGTTGTCGGCGCTGTTCCGGTTGGAAACAGAGGTGGTCCTCAGGGGGATGTTACACGTGGCGGGGCTGGGCCGACCCAAGCCCCTGGTGGACCGGTGCGTGGCCGTGGACGAGCACGGGGTGCCCTACCTGCCGGCCTCTTCGGTTAGGGGGCGGGTGCGGGCCCACCTGGAGCGGCTCCTGCGGGCCTGGGGTTTTCCGGTGTGCGTGCCGCCGCGACCGGAAGGCATGTGTCCCCACGCCTGTCTGGAGGACGCGGAGGACGGCTATTGCCTGGCGTGCCGGTTGTTCGGCAGTCCCTGGCGGGACGCCGCGGTGGTGTGCGAGGATTTCCGCCCGCCGGGCGCGCCCGGTCCCGGCGGGCCGGAGCCCCACACGTGGGACCGGTTGATGGTGCTCAGGACCGGTGTGGGCATCGGCAGGAAGCTGGGCACGGTCCGGGAGGAGCGGCTCTTTTTCACCGAGGCCCTGCCCCGCGTGATTGCGGGCGAGGGGTTGCGGTTCGCCGGCACAATGGAAGTGCGGGCCGAGCCCTCGGAACTGGGCTGGCTGGTAGCCGCCATGCGCCTGGTGACCCACTTGGGCGGTCAGAAGGGGCGGGGACTCGGGCGTGTGGAACTGAGGGTACGCGGGGTGGAGCGTTGGGACGGTCAAAACTGGGTCTCGGAGGACCCCGTCCGGTTTTGCGAGGAGGTGGTGGGCCTTGCGCTGTCAGGTGGTGCTGCGCGTTGAGGGGCCGCTGCTGGTGGGAAGCGGGCCCGCGGCCCAGATGGTGCAGCTCGGGCGCGACTTCGTGCCCGGGAGCGCCTGGCGGGGCGCGCTGGCCGACGCGGTCCTGCGCCACTTCGGGGCCAAGGCACCGGGTGCCGCGGCGGCGGGGAGGTGGCCTGACTTCGAGGCCGCTTTCGGCCCGGGGGTGCGCTTCGGTTTCCTGTACCCGGTGCCGGACCGGGCCTGGGACCCCTTCCCCCTCCCTCTCACGGCACGTTCCTGCAAGGCCGCGCCGGGTTTCGGACCGCTGGACGACGATGGCGGGTCCACCGGGGGCCACGGCCTTCGGGATACGTTGCTGCCGCGCCTGCGCCGGTTTGCGGGCGTCGGTGGCAGAGGCACCTGGAGTTGCCGGTGCGGAGAGCGGCTGGACCGCCGGCGGGGCCTGGCGGCCCGTAAGTATCTCCCCGAGGCGGACCGGTTTGCCTACCGGGAGGTCAAGGTGCGCCGGAGGCTGATGGTCCGGGTGGGGCTCGACCGCCGGACCGAGACCGCGGCCGAGGGGGTCTTGTACGCCCTGGACGCCGCGGTCCCGGGACCGCAGGGGATCTTGTGGTTTACCGGTGGCTGGTGGGGAGACCGGGACCGGCTGGAGGCATTGCGGGGCCTGCTGAGGGCGGCCTGTCCTCCGGCGGACGAGGGTTGGGCCTTACGTCTGGGTACGGGCCGGGCCAGGGGTCTGGGACGACTGGCTGGCGCAGCAGGTGTGGGACCGCTCCTGCCGCGTGTGCCGGGTCTTCGGCAGTCCCTGGGTGGCCTCGCGGGTCAGGATCGCGGACCTCTTCTGCTCCAACGGCGCCCGCCCCGTGGTGCGGGACGGGGTGGCCATCGACCGCGAAAAGGAAGCTGTGCGTAACAAGTTCGATTTCGAGGTGGTGCCGCCGGGCAGCCGCTTCGGGCTGGAGATCGTGGCCGAAAACCTGGCTCCGGAGGAACGGGGCCTGCTCTGGCTGGGCCTCCGGGAGCTGGAGGCCGGCCGCATCCCGGTGGGCGGGTTTAAGGGCCGGGGCCTGGGCCGGGTGGTTTTGGAGGGGTTGCAGGCCCGGTACGTGGACGCCGCGGACCCGGAGGCCCTGAGGCGGTACCTGTTGCAGGGTGAGATGCGGGATGCCACCGCGGAGATGCTCGACGGATGGCTGGAGGCGTTGCTGCAACAGTGCGGGGGTGGGGAGGATGCATAGTCGCTTTTTCAACGAGGCCCTTTTCGCGGTGCGGCTGCGGCCGCGCACGCCCTTGCTCATCAAGGCCGGCGGCGAGGGGGCGGCGGCCTTGGACCCCACGGTGCCCGACATGAGCTTCGTGCGCCTGCGGCGGCCCGACGGAGGGGAGATGCTGTACATCCCCGGCTCGTCGCTGCGCGGCCACGCGGAGCGGCTGTTGCGCTCGGTGCGTGCGGACGCCGCCTGCGATCCCCTGGCCCACGGGGAGGGCGAGACGAGCTACGGCCTGAAACGCGCCTGCCGCTTTAAGGACGACCTTTCCGGCGACGAGGCCTACCGCAAAGCCTGCCACGCCTGCCGCCTCTTCGGCGCCACGGGTCTGGCCAGCCGGGTACGGGTGAGCGACCTCTACCCGGACGGCCCGGTGCTGCGCGACACCCGGTACGGCGTGGCCATCGACCGCGTTACCGGCGCCGTGGCTCACGGCCCCTTTGAGCTGGAGATCGTCACCGACGGAACGTTCTCCGGCTCCATCACAATGCGCAACTTCACCCTGGGTCAGTTCGGCCTCCTGGCCGCTGCTTTACTCGACGTGGCCGACGGGCTGGTGCCGCTGGGCTACGGCAAATCCCGCGGCCTCGGCCGCGTGGACCTGCAGGTCACCCGCCTCGCGGTGCGCACCCTGCGGGGCCCGCAAGGGGCCCTGGTGGGCGTGGGCGCCCTCTGCGACGACCGCACCCGGCAGGCCTTTGCGCTCCCCGCGGCCGAGCGGGAGTGCCTGGGCCTGGGGGTCGCGTCCCGAGCCGAAAAGGGCTTCTTCGTGGTGGAAGCCGAAGGGTCCGAGGCGCGGCGCTGGCTGGAGGCCGCGGCCCCGCGCTGGGTGGAGGAGATCACATGAAGGGGTACGTGCTCACCTTCGCCGGTGAAAGGGCGCGGGAGGTCTTCGCCGCGTGCGCGGACCTGGGGTTCTGGCCGCAAGGCGCTACCTGGTGGTTTGCCTGGAACGAGCTGGAGATCAGTCTGCCCGCGCCCCTGGCGGACGCGGCCCCGTTTTTCGAGGACCGGTGGGACGTGGCGCGCGTCTTTTCCGCGGCGGCGGAGCTCCGCCTGGAGCTGTGGGGCCGGAGGCGGATCGTCAGGCTGCTGGTCGAGGACGGGTCACGCGGTCTGCTGCCCGCAGGTCTGGTGTCGCGCGCGGCCGAGGAATCCTTTGTGGCCGAGAAGGGCCTCAGGCTCCTGGCCGGGGCCCGGCTGCGGTTGCCCGGCGGCCCGGCGCGCGGGCGGGTGGAGTTTCCGCGGCCCCTCGGATACGGGGTTGCGGACGACCCCGACCACCCGCTGGCCGTTGTGGCTTACGTTTACCGCGACGGGGAGGGCGGCGTGAGGCTGGTGCGGTATGCCGAATTGCTGCGCGTGCCGAAGGACCGGCGGGACGCGGACCCCTGGCGCGCGCGGCCTTTTGCTCATGGGGACTTGGAACGTCAACCGGGAGGGGAGTGAAACCATGGCGGTGGAACGGTCACCGGAAAAACCCTACTCTTTCGTGCCGCTCCCCGAGCGGGCCGCACGGGGCCCGTGCGCAGGGCACCACCTTTTCGCGCCCGGCACGGAAACGGGGAGTCTGGAGTGCCGGCTGGTCCTACTGCGGCCGGTGCAGGTGGCCGCGGGTTTGCTGGACCTCATACGCGGCCCGCGGGGCGAGGAGCAAATGGCGGCCCTCCCGGCCGGGGTGCTCCGGGCCGGCCGCAGGGTCTACGTGCTACCGGGCTCCTCGCTGAAAGGGGCGCTGAGGAGCCTGGCGGAGGCCGTTTCGTGGTCGTGCGTGGGCGTGGTGTCAAACAGGGTTCGCGGCCACATCCCCGAAGAACTGCGCCGCTGCACCCGCCTGGAGCAGCTCTGTCCTGCGTGCCGGCTTTTCGGTACGAGCGGGGCGGGCCGCCAGAGCTACATGGGGAGCGTGCACGTGACCGACGCGGAGCTGCCAGCGGAGGGCCGGGTGGTTGTGGTGCGCACGCCCCTGCTCTGGGTTCCGGCCCGCGGCGGCCGCCTTCCCGGTCTGTACCTGCAGGGAAGACGGGTGCGCGGCCGCAAGTTCTACTACCACGGCCGGGTGGCCGCCGGGCCCGACGTCCGGGTGGTCCTTCCGGAGGGCGAGAGCCTTCCAGCCGCGGTTTACTTCGACAACCTGAGTCCGGGCCTGCTGGGCGTGCTGCTGGCGGCCATGGGACTCCACCCGGCGCACGGGTTTCCCATCCAGCTGGGCGGGGGCAAGCCTGTGGGTATGGGCAGCCTGGAGGTGCGGCCGGTGGCCGCGGTACTGCGTGGCGCCGTGGCGGCCGGGGGGCGCCTGGGTGCGGGGGAGCGCCGCCTGACCGGCGGCGAACTGCGGCGGTGGGTGGCCGAGCGCTGCCGGGCCGCGGAGGAGGAAGAACTGCTTTACCGCGAAGGTCTGGAAAGGCTGGCTGCCATCCTGGCCCCTCGCGGGCTGGAGACCAGGCCCATGCCCTCCGGACCCTATTGAGGGAGGGAACCTTATGAATTGGGACCGGCTGATGGCAGAGGCCGAGGAAATGGCGCGGCGTCTCGCTCAGACCGGCGTGGACCTCAGCGAGGCGGAGAAGGCCCTGACGTATTACGTGTACAAGGGCTTTGACGAACAGGCCATGCGGCGCTACCTGGAGCTCATGGCCACCAGGCCACCCCTGCGCAGCAGGAAGACGCAGGCCCATTACCGTAAGATGCGCGACCTGTGGCTGAGCTGGCGCACCGGCCTCCGCGGTGAGGACAAGGGCCGCGCCTGGGGCTGGGCCGTGCGCCTGGCCCGCGCTACCACACCTTCCCCAGGTCCAGGGCCAGGTCGGGGAAGCAGCGGGTGCGGCAGGTAACGCCGCCCTGGTAGGTGGCGATGCGGGTGTAGGTCCCGCCCTGGAGTTGGTATTCCTCCAGGGTTTCGCCCTCGGGATCGACCAGCCAGTAATGCTCCACGCCGTGGCGAGCGTAAACCTGGGCCTTCAGACCGCGGTCGGTGTGGGCGCTGGAAGCCGAAACGATTTCGACCACCAGGTCCGGCGGCCCGGCAATGTTTTTTTCGGTGACGATGTGGCGGCGCTTTTCGCTGACGAACACTATGTCGGGCTGCACCACGTTGTACGGGCTAAGCACCACGTCAATGGGGGAGCAGAATACCTCTCCCAGTCCCTGCGCTTCTACGTGCAGGCTTATCAAGACCAGCAGGCGGCGCGAGACCCGCTGGTGCCTGGTGGTGGGGGCCGGGGTCACGTGTAGCACTCCCTCTATGATCTCATAACGCTTGCCATCGTAGGGCAGGGCGCAGTAGTCCTCGTAGGTGAGGAGGATGGGTCCTGCGGGCCGCGCGGGCCAGGCCATGTCTGATGCCCCCTTGCGAGCTTGGTCGGCGTCTTGCACTATACTCTAACACGCGGCCGGCGGGACGGTCAACCGTTGTCCGGCAGTAAGGCGTGGCGTTCGCTTTGGTTGGGAAAAAGGAGGACGGGGGAGAGGGCCGGCCTTGCGGAATCCAAATAAAAACCACCGGCAGCTCGGTTTTGCTGCCGGTGGCCTTTGCGGTCAGCTGCCCAGGGTCGCCACCATGACGGCCTTCATGGTGTGCACCCTGTTTTCGGCCTGATCCCAGACGATGGAGGCTTCGGATTCGAAGACCTCTTCGGTGACCTCCATGCTCTCCAGGCCGAACTTCCGGTAGATTTCCTCCCCGATGGTCGTCTCCCGGTTGTGGAAGGCCGGCAGGCAGTGCAGGAACTTGACCTTCGGGTTGCCGGTGAGCCTCATGGCTTCGGCGTTCACCTGGTAGGGCTTCAGGAGGGCGATCCTTTCCCTCCAGATTTCGTCCGGCTCGCCCATGGATACCCACACGTCCGTGTACAGGAAGTCGCAGTCCTTCACGCCCTGCTCCAGGTCCTCCGTGACGGTGATACGGGCCCCGGTCTGGGCCGCCATCTTCCTGGCCATTTCCACCAGCTCCGGCGCGGGGTGCAGGCTTTTTGGCCCTACGGCGCGGTAGTCCATGCCCATCATGGCCGCACCGACGAGCAGGGTGTTGGCCACGTTGTTGCGCGTGTCGCCGAGGAAGGCGAAGCTGATCTGGGTCAGGGGTTTTTCGGTGTGCTCCATCATGGTAAGGATGTCCGCCAGCACCTGGGTGGGATGCCATTCGTCCGTGAGCCCGTTCCAGACCGGCACGTTGGAGTACCTGGCCAGGGCTTCCACCAGTTCCTGCCCGAACCCGCGGTAGCCGATGCCGTCGTACATCCGACCCAGCACCCGGGCCGTGTCCTTCAGGGACTCCTTCTTGCCCAGCTGGGAGCTCGAGGGATCGAGGTAGGTCACGTGGGCGCCCTGGTCGTAGGCCGCGACCTCGAAGGCGCACCTGGTCCTGGTGGAGGTCTTCTCGAAGATCAGGGCGATGTTCTTGCCGCGCAGCCTGGGCTGCTCGGTGCCGGCGTACTTGGCCCTTTTGAGTTCGGCAGAGAGGTCCAGCAAGAAGCGAATCTCCTGGGGCGTGAAGTCCTGGAGTTTCAGAAAGCTCCGGTTTCTGAGGTTGAACGCCATGCTCTGCGCCTCCTTAGTTTTTTAACCGGTGCCGACGCGGGGGTTTGGCGCCGCGGACCGGCCCGGGTTTGGTTGCGGGTGCCGGGTGGCACGCCCGCCGGCGGCGGGCGTGCCTGCCGGGTTACGGAACGATGCGCGTACCCGTTCTTCCCTCCAGGGCGTCTATGGCCCGGTGCAGGGAGGTGATGATGGCCTCCTTGTTGCTCCAGCGGACGAAGCGGATGCAGGCCTTCACCTTCGGGCCCATGGAGCCCATGAGGAAGTGCCCCTCGTTCAAGTATTTTTCTGCCTCATCGGCGCTTAAGGTGTCAAGGGTCTTTTGCTCCGGCTTGCCGTAGTTCAGGTAGGCCTTTTCCACGTCCGTCAGGATAACGAACTTGTCGGCCTGCACCACCTGGGCCAGCTTGAAGCCGGCCAGGTCCTTGTCGATGACCGCGTCGACCCCGGAGTAACTCCCGTCCTCGTTGCGCTTGACCGGAATACCTCCGCCGCCGGAGGCGATGACTATGACCCCCTGCTTGACCAGTCGGCTGATGGCCTCCTTTTCCACGATGTCGATGGGTTCCGGGGAGGGCACCACCCGGCGCCAGCCCTTCTCTTTGCCGGGCCGGACCTCCTTGACGATGTAGCCCCATTCCCGCACCAGGTCCATGGCCTCCTCCTTGGTGTAGAAGGGGCCCACGGGCTTGGAGGGGTCCTGGAAGTCCGGGTCGGAATCGTCTACCACGACCTGGGTGACGACGGTGCACACGGGCTTGTCGATTCCCTGGAGGGCCAGGTGGTGCTGCAACCGGTTCTGGATCATCCAGCCGATCTGACCCTGGGTCATGGCCCCGCAGAGGTACAGGGTTTTGGGGGGCACGTACTCCTGGGCCTCCTCCTGCTGGATCAGCAGGTCCCCCACCTGGGGTCCGTTACCGTGGGTGACCACCAGGTCGTAGCCCATCTTGATGAGCTTGACGAGTTCCGAAGCCGTCGCGTCGACGTTCCGGAGTTGCTCTTCGGTTGTGCCCTTTTCGTCGGGCTGCTTGATGGCGTTGCCGCCGAGGGCCACCACAATCAGTTCGCGGGTCATGTCAAAGCTCCCGTCTCCTTTACTCGAGATTGAAGGGCTAAAGCTCCAACACGAGACCGGTTTCGTCGCACTCGTAATACTTCGGACAGCAGCTGCACTCGCCCCAGAGCTTGGAGGGCAACTCCTCCCTCGGCTTGGGGGTAAAGCCGAACTTGGTAAAGAAGTCCACCTCCTTGGCAAAGGCAAAGACCCTCTTGATGCCCAGTTCCCGGGCGTCTTCTATGAGGCGTCGCAGGATCTGCGCTCCCAGCCCCTTTCGCCGGAATTGCGGGTGGACGGCCAAAGAGCGTATTTCCGCGATGTCCATCCAGAGTACGCTCAGGCTCCCGCAGGCCACGACCTGCCGCCTGCCGTCCGCCGAGGTGTATTCGGCCACCACGAAGTCCCGGATGTTCTCGTAAAGGTACTTCGGGCCCCGGGGGAGCATCAGTCCCAGCCGGGCGTAGCCGTTGATGAGTTCGAGCATCTCCTCCACATCGGGGATGCGGGCCCTTCTCACAGTCAGGGCTCCCGCGGTGGCCTCGGCTTCCCGCGCTGTACCGCGATCAATCTGTTTATCAGTCTCTTTATCAGTGCCGGCCATGGCTCACCCGCACAACCCGCAAGTAATTTGTCAACGCTCCGCGGACAGCACCAGTTCGTCGCTCGGGGTTTCATAGATCACCTCGTGGTTTGCCGGATACCGTTTCTGGGTCAGCAGGCTGACGGGCACCATGACAAGCAGGGAGACCACAGGGGGTATCATGGTGTCCAGCCCGGCCAGGTGCTCGGGGATGGTAAAGTACAGTACCAGCCGCGTCAGGGAACCCACGATAACGGCCGCCAGGGCCCCCGGCGTGTTGGCCTTCTTCCAGAAGAGCCCCAGGGTCAGGGGCACGAAGCAGCCGGCGAAGACCACGTCGAAGGCCAGGACCAGCATAATGCCCGGCTCGGGCTTGAAGTAGGCCAGGGTGATGGCCGCGGCCATGACGGGGATGCCCATGAGCCGGGTGTACACCAGGAGCTTGTAGTCGAAGCGCTTCATTTCTTCTTCGCCCATCTTTTCCCTTTTGGTGCGCAGGATGTTGCGCTGCAGGATGTTACGGGCGAAGACCGCGCACACCGCCAGGAGACCACCGTTGGCGGTGGACAATCCGGCGCCGACCACGCCGGCCAGGGTGAAGAGGCCCAGGATGAAGGGCAGGACCGTCATGGACATCTGGGGCAGGACTTCCCTGGAATCGGCTATGTCGGGGAAGAGGGATAGTCCCATGAGCCCCATGAAGGAGGCGCAGAGGCCGATGACCAGGGTCCAGAAAGCCCCCCAGAAGCAACCCTTACGCGCCGTATCGGGGCTGTCCGCCGCGAAGACCCGCTCCATGAAGTCCAGGGCGATGACGTCTCCCAGGCCCAGGGCCAGGATGCCGGCCCAGTTGAGCAGGGCCCCGTTCTCCACGCTGGTCAGGCCGCTGAAGTCCAGAAACCCCGGGGGAATGGCCTGGGCGAAAAAGTCCCAGCCGAAATGGGAGAGCAGCCAGATGGTCGAGCCGATGAACGCCAGAATGGCCGGGTAGAGCTGGATGATGTCGGTGGCCACGCAGGAGAAGAGCCCGCCGGCCAGGGTGTAGACGAACACGATGCCGGCCATGATGAGCATGCCCTCGACCAGGCTGATGGGGAAGACGGTGCTCAGGATCCATCCGCAACCCGCGATGTTACCGGCGACCAGGATGATGAAGCTGAAGGCCATGAGAAGGGAGACGAGAATTTCGGTGGTGTTGCCGTACCTTCGGAAGTAAAAATCGGGCAGCGTAATGAGGTTCATGCGGTGGAGGGGCTTGGCGTACCAGATGCCCACCACCACCAGGCAGAGGGCCAGGCCCAGTGGGAACTGGAAGCCGCTCCAGAAGCCGCCCGCGTACACCGCGGCCGCGTTGCCCAGGGTGGAGTTGGCGTCCGTGGCCTGGGCCAGGAACATGGTGCCGATGAAGATGAAGGGGAGGCTGCGGCCCGCGATGATAAAGCGCTTGCCGCTTCTCTGGACCAGGATGTAGGTGGAGATCCCGGCCAGGGCGAAGATCAGGATCAGGACCGCCAGGCCGATTTGGAAGTTCAGCATGTTCTTCGTTCCTCCCAGTTATTTTTTGGTAGGTTTAAACTATATCCCAGCGATGCCAACCGCGACGCGATTGCCGTCGTACGGTCCGCCTCCTGGGAGGAAGGGGGGCGAGGGGGGAGGGGCTACGGCCCTCGCACGCCCGTTTGCGGGGATGCGGTCCTTCGGCGGGAGGATAACGGTAGCACGGGGTGGGCCCCCGGCCGGGAGGTCGGACCGGCTCCCGGCCGGGGTGGCCCTGGGGTCCCGGTTTGCCGTCCCAGGTGCGATCAGTAGCCCGGAATCTGCTTCGGGAAGTAGTCTTCGCACTTGCCCTCGCGGTAGACGTCCAGGGTGGTGCAGTGGAGGGCACCGCCGAAGGGGATCACCTTCTCGTACGGGATGGGAATGACGTTGAACCCGAGCTTGTCAAGCTGCTCGCAGAAGTCGGTCTCGTGGGCCTCCACGCAGACCGTCTTCGGGTCCAGGGACAGGACGTTCATGGAGATCCAGGACTTGCCCTCGTACAGGCCGGTGAGGTAGACCTTGTTCCTGTGGACGTAGACCGGCCTGGCCGCCGGGATGAGCTCCCAGTCGTTCTTCTTGAACAGTTCCCAGAACTCCGGCGTGCGCGGGGCCCAGTCGGGGTTGTACAGGCACAAGCCCGGACGGAGCGGCGCCAGGTTGACGTCGATGTGCCAGGGGTGATAGTTGTTGGGCTTGTCCGGGTCCCGCGGGGTGTCGAACTGGACCACGTGCACGCGGAAGCCGAGGGCGCCGAAGAAGCGCTTGATCCAGTCGAAGCCGGGCCGGTTCGTCACGCAGGAGGCCTGGACGAAGAGGTCCTTGCCGAAGCGCATGACGTCCGCCGCGTCCCAGAGGGGCTCCTTATCGGTGAGCTGGAACTCCCAGTTGTAGAGGCGCTGCCGCTTCTCCTCGTCGGTCCACACGTGGTTGAAGTAGTAGTAGTAGTTTTTCACGTAGGACTCGTCGGTGAGGCGCGGCTTGGGGGCCGCCACGTGCACGACCTCGGGATCTTCCTTGAAGTAGCGCTCGAAGATGGGCCGCAGGTTCAGGTACTCGTACCAGCGGGAGCGCCGGCAGGTGGTGGCCTCGACGATGTAGTTGCCGTGGATCAGGGTGACGTCGCGTACGTTGTTGACGCCGTGGCAGTTGAGCTGGGTCCAGTCCGGGGTGGACACGGGCTTGTTGTACATGCAGGGATGGATTTCCACGCGGTCAACCACGATGCCCCGGCTCTGGAGCACCGAGATGAAGTAATCCATCTGCTCGTTGGCCGCGTCCACCATTTCCTGCGGGAACGGTCCCCAGGAGCCCAGGGGATAGCCGCCCAGCGGAAGGTCGTACCACCAGGCGGGTTCCGGAGCCGGCACGTTGGTACCCTCAGGCCGGCCCACGATCACGCGCTTTAAGGGATCCCACTCGTTCCAGGAGTTTACGATTTTAGGCATAGCTGTTCACTACCTCCTTGGTGAGCTGGTTTGGTGTGCGATTGTCCTTTCCACGGCCGGAAGCATCTGGAAGGTGCGCGGTTCGGCCACTCCGCTACAGTTCCGAGCCCCTAGGCGTCGGTAACTCACCTCCCCGCGTGATGTGGCGATTTCGTACGCACCTGTTGCGGCACATCACCTCCCCTAACCTTTGTATAGGAGACTTCGACGTCGGGCAAAGCTCTCCTTTCTTATGTGCTCTATTTCGCAATCAGGTTGTGCTTCTTTACGAACTCCGTGAGTATCTCGTCGAGGTTGGGGGACCCGATTTCCTGGAGCCTGTAGTATACCCTGGTATGTGGTTTGTTCATCTTGATAAGGCGCCCGAGGTCAATGGGGGTGGCTACCACCACCGCGTCGCATTCTGTTCTGTTAATGATTGCCTCCAGTTCCTCGAGCTGGCGCTTGTTGTATCCTATTGCCGGAAGAAGCGGTCCCATGTGGGGATAGAGTTCGAGGATCTCGGCTATCCTGCCCGTAACGTAGGGCTTCGGATCCACGATTTCGGCCGCACCCCACCGCCTGGCGGCGACCGTCCCCACGCCGTAGCTCATTTCGCCGTGGGTCAAGGTGGGGCCGTCTTCGATGACCAGCACCCGCTTGCCTTTGATTATCTCAGGATCGTCCACGGTATAGGGCGAAGCAGCCTCGACGATGGTGGCTTTAGGGTTGACCTTGAGTACGTTTTCGCGTACCCTGTCGATATTTTCGGGCGGAGCAGAATCGATCTTGTTGATGACCACGACATTGGCCAGGCGCAACGTAATCTCGCCGGGATAGTATGTTAGTTCGTGGCCGGGCCGGTGCGGATCGACCACGGTTACCATCAGATCGGGCCTGAAGAAGGGGAAGTCGTTGTTGCCGCCGTCCCAGAGGATGACGTCGCAGCCCTTGGGGTCCTCCTCCACGGCCTGCAGGATGGCCTCATAGTCCACACCCGCGTAGATCACGTTGCCGCGCACGATGTGCGGCTCGAACTCTTCGGCCTCTTCGACGGTGCAGTTGTACCTTTCCAGGTCGCTCAATTCCGCAAAGCGCATTACCCGTTGGGCGGCCAGATCGCCATAAGCCATGGGGTGACGGACCGCCACGACCCGGATTCCTTTTTCGTTCAGGATTTCGGCTATCCGTCTCGAGGTCTGGCTTTTGCCCGCGCCGGTCCTCACCGCACCCACAGCCACGACGGGCTTGCGGCTCTTGAGCATCGTGCTGTCGGGTCCCAGCATCATGTAGTTCGCGCCGGCCGCGATGCAAATGGCCCCGATGGACATTACGTGCTGGTAGGAAACGTCACTGTAAGCGAAGACGCAGTCGGTGACGTTCAGCTCCTTTATGAGTCGGGGCAGGTCCTTTTCCTCGTAGATGGGAATCCCGTCAGGGTACAATTTTCCGGCCAGTTCGGGCGGGTACTTCCTCCCGTAGATGTCGGGTACCTGCTCGGCTGCGGTAAAGCCCACCACGTTGAACTCTTCGTTGTCCCTGAAGTACATGTTGAAGTTGTGAAAGTCCCTTCCGCCGGCCCCGATGATCAGCACGTTTTTTCTTTGTGACGTACGACGCACATTAATCCTCCTTACCGGTTGTGCGGGTTTGTAACACGCTGGGTTGGGTGTGCTTTCGCAGGCACATCACGTCGACATTGACCACCCCCTTGCGGTATCTTGTGCACGGGATGTGCATCTTTCCGGCTTCCGTACCGAGCCCGTCCAGTTTGGAGGTACTTTGATAGTACTACGGGACCACCGGGACGGCAATTTCGCCTTAGTGCTGGGGTCGCGTTTCTCGGCCAGGTACCTTTATGGTTTGCGCCGGAGCGACATCGAATGCAATGTACCGCAGGATTGTTCGGGTGCGGGGATTCGGGAAATCCCCGCGGCCCCCGCCCGTCTGGCAGGAGCACCGGAGGCGCCGTGGCAGAGCCCGCGCCGGTACTGGCTTATACGGCGCGGGTACGCCCGCGGGTTGGTTGGATACGGAAACGCATTGTTACGCCGGGCGCCTATAGTTATGCAACGATATTGTATAAATATACAGAAAATTTCACTTGCCATCACTTTCACCTGGGCTTGCCCTAGCGATCGCAGAACTCCCGGTTGGCGCGGCCGAAAAGGTCCAGCACCTGGGCGCGGCTCAGGTGGTGGGGACCCTCCTGGGAGGCGGCGGCTTCGGCGGCCGCCAGGGGGCTGACTTGGTCCACAGGCGCGTCCGAGCCCGCGAGCAGCCTCACGCCCTTTTCGAGGAGCAGGCCCCAGGCGTAGGATGTGGCGAGACGCCGCGGCCCCAGGCGCCGCGCGGCCCAGGGGAGTTCCCGTGAAAATATGGGCTGGATGCAGACCGGAACCTGCGCCTCGGCGAGGGCCTCGATCTGGTCCGGCCGCAGGCACTGGGCGTGCTCCAGCCGGTCCTTGGGGTGGCGGGACCTGGCAATCACCCTCAGAAACTGGTCCACGGCCCGGTCCCCGATGGCGTGGCAGGCCACCGGCTTGCCGGTTCGGGCACCAGCCGCATCGCGATCTCGTTCAGGATGGCGAATACGTCGGCCTCGAGGAAGATACCCTTGGGGGCGCGGCGGCCCAGGGCCTCCATGGCCGCGGTGTTCATCACCACCAGGTGGAGGCAGGTCCTGAAGATGACAGCCGGCCTGTTCCCGAAGGCTCGGTCCAGGAAGGCGGCGTCCGGGAGCACCTTTTCCTCACTATTTTTGCGCTAAGGGCGGCACGGTTTCCGTTCGGCCCCGGTTTCGGGGGTCCGACGCCGCAATTCCTACCGCTCCGGCCCTTCCCGGCCGCAGAATTTCCGGTTGGCGCGCCCGTGGGGCACAGGTGGTTGGGCCGCCTCCGCGGCCGCGAGGCGGCGGTCGGCGGCGCGGCATCGCAGGGCAAACCGTTAACCAAATTTTTTTTCGGCTGAACCTTATTTTTTTACAATTGGCCGACAAATTATTTTGCTCGCAACTCCGGCAGCTTATATTAGTGGCAAAGTTACTAACATTGAGAAAAAAGGAGGCGGGACTGACAGGGCGCAAAACAGGGACTGGCACAAGGAAAAGAGGAGGTGAGGCCCTCCAGGTGCTGGTACAAAAGGAGCGCTAGATGCCAGGGTGAGGACGGCAGGCTTTTTTCTTCGGCAAGCAACGAGGCCGGGACACGAATCTAAAAAAGGAGGGTTAGCATGGACGCCAAAACGTGGGTCTTTATCCTGCTCGGCCTTTACGTGGCTTACTGCGTGTATTTCGGCGTGGAAGGCTTTATCAAGTCGAAAACCGCGGGTGACTACGCGGTGGCCGGCCGGCAGATACCGATGATAGCCTTTCTTTTGGCGGCAACGGCGGCCTCCTTCAGCGGTTGGACGTACATCGGCCACCCCGGGATGATCTGGAAGTTCGGCTTGGCCTACGCCTTTTGTTCGTTTTACGTGCTTACCATTCCCATAACAGGCACGTTTTTTGCTAAGCGGACCTGGCTCTTGGGCAAGCGCTACGGCTTCATCACCCCGGGTGACATGTACGCCTATTACTTTGGCAACGAGGGAATGCGCTGGGCGGTTGTTATCGTTGCCTTCCTGTACTCGAGCTTTTATTCCGCCGTGCAGTTCGTTTCGGCCGGTGCCATATTCCAGTGGGCCACGGGGGTCCCCTTCAAGATCGGCGCCGTGATAATGGCTGTGATCTGCCTTCTGTACGTGGCTATGGGTGGCATGCGCGCCACCACCTGGGTGGGTGCCATGCAGTGCATCTTCCTGGTGGGCGGTATCATCCTCATCGGGGCCTACGTCCTCTACCACATCGGCGGCTGGACGGTTTTGATGTCGAAGCTGGCGACGCTGCCCCCCAAGAAGTACCTGGAGATACCGTCGCTTATAGAGTTCACCGTGGGACAGACCAAATGGACCGCCATCTTTATCCTGACCTACCTGTTCGCCCTAATGGGCATCCAGTCTTCGCCGGCCTTCACCCAGTGGTTCTTTGCCAATAAGAACCCGCGCCCCTTCCCCTGGCAGCAGGCCTTCGCTTCCACCTGGCTCGTCGGCTTTGCGCTGTTCTTCTTCTCGGCCATTCAGGGTTTGGGCGCCGTCTTCTTCACCGAACAGCTGGGCATCGCCAGTGACCGCGACGTCGTGCCCAAGCTGATGGCAGCATTCCTGCCGCCCTTCGTGCTGGCGATCGTGTTCATCGGCGCCATCGCCGCCATGCACTCCACCGCGGCGCCCTACATAGCCACCGGCTCCACCATCCTGTGCCGTGACGTTTACTTCCGGTCCCTCCGTCCCAAGGCCGGCCACGCCGAGCAGATCTGGACCTCCCGGTTGTTTGCCGTGGTAATCACCATCGTTGCGCTGTGGGTCAGCTTCGTCTCCCCCGAGGCCATCGTCATGCTGGGGGCTCTGGCCACGGCCTTCGGCTTCCTCATGTACCTGCCGCTTTTGGGGGTCATCTGGGGCGTACGGATTCCGGGTCTGGGCGCGGTCCTCGGGGTGCTGGCGGGTGTCGTGGTGGTCTACCTGACGTATTCCGTCTGGCGGTACCCGCTGACCATCCACATGGCCGCGTGGGGCCTCTTTGCGGCGCTGGCGGTGGCGTTCATCGTTAAGGTTCTGGGGGTCAAGGATTCGCCGGAGGTGCAGGCGCGGCAGAAGGAGCTCCGGGAGTGGCTGGACAGCGTCGACTCCCCCACTCCCAGCCAGAAGAAGTGGCGCAACGCCCTCAAGGTCCTTGTGCCCGCCTGGTACCTGTTCGCCATCGGCCCCCTGGCCATGATCGGCAACAAGGCCTTCTCGTTCGCCGGCATGCCCGCCCTCTGGTCGTGGCAAATCGTCTGGTGGCTGCTGGGCATGGTCATGATGTGGGCGCTCTGCTTCAAGGCCGGGCTTGCTCTTGTCACCGAGGAGCAGATCGCGCGGGCGGAAACCGAACAGAAGCTGGTCGTTCACGAAGTGGCCGCTCCCGCCCCGACCAAGAGTTAGGCTGGCGAGCGCTAAAGGAGGGCGGAAAGCATGGCTCAGGAAGATATCACCCTCATCTCGCTGTTCGGGTTTACGGTGTTGTTCCTCATCCTCCTGGGTGCCGGCGTATTCGGCTAAAGGCCGTAAAGGGCCGGGCCGCGGGCATGGGGCAATTGGAGGTTCGGCCGCACGGTGGGCAGAAGGCGGAAGCGTATTCCGTGTTCTGCCCACATTTTTCTCCCCGCCGGTCCCCGCCCCGCATGTCCGATAGGGGCGTCGCCCGCCGCTGGCCTCCCCAGTGGCGCCGGGCACGGAGGCAGACGTGTGCGGTTTCCCTCCTGGAAGTCACGGGAAGCGGTAGGTGCGGGGCATGGCCGTGTCGAACAGTACTAACACCAACGGCAAGTTCCCACATCGGGGGCCGTCATAACCTTTGCGGGGGTAGGGCAAATGTCGGAGCAGACCGGCGAGGCGTTGGATCTGGCGGCCTTTCTCGCCGTGACGCCTCCCTTCAGCACGCTGGAGGAGGACCTGCGGCGCGAGCTGCTGGCGCGCGGGCAGACGCGGACCTATCCGGCGGGGAGTTACGTCTTCCGCCGGGGAGACCCGTCGCAGGGCGTGTTGTTTCTAGTGGTGCGCGGGTCCGCGGTGGTAACCCTTCCCGAGGAAGGGCGCGGGGAGGTGGTGGTGGGCTACCGGCAGCCCGGCGACTTTTTCGGAGAGACAGTGGTGCTCACGGGCGGCGCGTACCCGGGGTCGGTACGGGCGCGGGAAGAGCTGCTGTGTTTTCTCATCCCGCGCGCCGAACTGGAGCGCCTGATCCACACCGTGCCCGAATTCGCCAGCTTTTTCAACCGCCAGCTCCTGGACCGCATGCGGTTGCTCTACGAGGAAATGGCGGCCGAGCAGTCCTTCACGGCCTATACCCGCCGCGAGGGGCGCGTTTTGAACCGGCGGGTGGAGGAGATCATGTCCCGTCCGGTGGTCACCTGCCGGCCCGGGGACCCGGTGGCCCACGCGGCACAATTGATGGCCGGGCACAACATCAGCGCCGTGGTGGTTGTGGAAGGCGAACGCCCGGTGGGACTGGTGACCGAGCGGGATTTGGTGACCCGGGTGCTGGCCCGGTCCCGGGAGCCCGGGGCCGCCCACAACCTAAAGGTGGCGGAGGTCATGACACCCCACGTGGTACAGGTTCCGGTCAGGGCCTACCTCCACGAGGTCCTGCTTCAGGTGGTCCGGCACCACGTGAAGCACGTGGCGGTGATGGACGGGGAACGCCTGGCCGGCATAGTGACCCTGGCCAATCTGGTGCGGGCACGGGGTACGGGTACCTTTTGGGTGGCCCACGACATCGAGTCCCAGGACAGCCTGGACGGGCTGGCCCGTTGCGGCCGCGAGGCCGAGTCCTTTCTCGACGCCCTGGTGGCCGAGCGCGCTTCGGCCAGGGAGATCTGCAATTTGATGACCGAGGTCTACGACCGCCTTGTGCGCCGGGTCATTTTCCTGTGCGAGCGGGAGATGGAGGCCGAAGGCTGGGGACCTCCGCCCGTACCCTACTGCTTTCTCCAGATGGGCAGTGCGGGCCGGGGCGAGCAGACCCTGCGCACGGACCAGGACAACGCCCTCGTGTACGAGGCGCCGGCCGGAGACCAGGCCGCGGCGGCCTATTTCGGGGCCTTGGGCCCCCGCATCGTGGCCGGGCTGGAAGCCTGCGGCTTTGCCCGCTGCAAAGGGGACGTGATGGTGTCTAATTCCTTCTGGTGCCGGGCTCTGTCCGACTGGGAGAAAACCCTCTGGCTCTGGATCGGCCGGCCCTCGCCCTCCCACGTGCGCCTGCTGACCATATTTCTCGATTTCAGGCCTGTGTACGGAGAATCGCGCCTGGCCGCGCGCCTGTGGGAGGTCGTGTTCCGGGCCTTCGAGCGCTTCTCCCTGGAGGCGGGGCATTTCCTGAGCCACGACGAGGGCAGCTTGCGCGTGCCCCTGAACGCCTTCGGCGGGTTCCTCACCGAGAAGACCGGCCCCCACCGCAACCAGCTGGACCTGAAGCGCTCGGCCATGGTGCACGTGGTGAATTGCACCAGGCTCTTCGCCCTGAAGGCCCGCCTCAGCGAGGTTTCCACCTTCGGCCGCCTGGAGGGCGTGGCGGCGGCCGGGTTGCTGGAGCCCGACGAGGCCGAGTTCATCGCCGGGGCCTACGAAACCCTGCTGATGTTCCGTCTGCGGGAAAACCTCAAGAAGTGGCGCCAGGGGCAGGAGCCGGACAGCTACATCAATCCGTTCAAGCTGTCGCGGCGCGAGCAGGCCGTGCTGCGCGACGCCCTGTCGGTGGTGGCCCGGCTGCAGAAGCTCACCACAAAGCATTTCCACGTTTACTGGCTGAATTATTTTTCCTGAGGTGCGGCCATGCCTTTTTTTCCTGAAATTTTGGTCTTTTCTAAAGAGTGGGGCGAAGCCTACCACGGCCCGCCTCCCGACGCCGAGACCGTGGCGGCCATCCGCGAGGCCGTGCGGACCGCCCACCGGCGGGTCCCGCCCTGCTCGGACCTGCGGGACCTGTCCTTCCTGGTGCTGGACCTGGAAACCACCGGTTTCGAGCCGGACCGGGACGAGATCATCGCCCTGGCCACGGTGCCGGTGGGGGGCGGGGTTGTCCTGGAGGACCGGGCGCGCCATTACCTGGTGAACCCCTACCGCAAGGTGCCGCCGGAGGTTCAGAGGCTGACCGGCATCACGGAGGAAGCCGTGGCCCGGGCCCCCGACCTTTTCACAGTGCTGCGCCTGGTGCTGCCCGACCTGAGCGACCGTGTGCTTGTGGGCCATACCCTGGGTTTCGACCTGGCCTTTCTGAACGCCAGGCTGCGCCGGTACTGCGGCGTGCGCCTTCCCCAACGCTGTTTGGACACCAGACTCCTCAGCCAGATTCTGCACCCGGAGTGGGATTGCCACAGTCTGGAGGCCGTGCTCGGGCGCTACGGGATCCCCCCCGTAGGGCGCCACACGGCCCTGGGCGACGTCCTGCTCACGGCGCGCCTGCTGCTGATACTGACGCAGGAACTTCAGGATAGGGGCATCCGCAACTGGAAGCACCTGTGGCGTTACGTGCACCATCAAGTCGGCACCGCGCAGATGGTTTTGTTTTAATGAGTTAACCACTTGACAGGGAATTTTTGCGGTCATATACTTAAACATATGAAGTATCTATGGTGAGGGGCGGAGCCAGGTGCAATCGGTCAGGCTGTGTGCTTTGGTCCTGCTGCTCGGCCTGCTGCTGGCCGCGGGCGGCTGTCGCAGCGCAAAGGGGGTGGCGACGGGGCCCGGAGCGGTGCCGGTCGCCATGGGTGCGGTGAGCAAGGGGCGCCTGGAAAGGGGAAGCATCGTCAGCGGCAAGGTGGCCGGGGCGATGGAGGTCAACCTGGTGCCCAAGATGGCGGGCAAGGTGGCCGCCGTCACTGTGGACGTGGGCAGCCAGGTGCGGGCCGGGCAGGTGGTGGTGCGGCTGGAGGCCAGCGAGCTGGCCGCGGCGGTGGCCCAGGCCGAGGCGGCCCTGGCCGCGGCGCGCTCGGCCCGGGAGCAGGCCCAGGCGGACCTGGCCCGTACGGAGGCCGCGTTGGAGCAGGCCCGGACGAGTTTCGACCTGGCAAAAGCCAATCTCAAGAGGGGCGAGTTTTTGCTTCAGCAGGGAGCGCTTTCCCAGGCGGACTTTGAGGGTAAGTTTCAGGCTCCTTATGTAAACGCAGAAGCAGGGCTCAGGCAGGCCGAGGCGGCGTACGAGGCGGCACGGGAACGCGCCGGAGCGGGTACCGCGGCTCAGGTGGCCCAGGCCGAGGCCGCGCTGCGCCTGGCACAGGCCAATTACGCCAACAGCGTCATCACCTCCCCCATCAGCGGGGTGGTGACGGCCCGCTACGTGGACCCGGGGGAAATGGCCTCTCCCGGCTCTCCGGTGCTTACCATCGTACAGATGGATCCCGTGGTGGTCGAGGTCGGCGTGGGTGAGACCCTGGTCAACAGGCTTAAGGTGGGCCAGGAGGTTTCGGTGCGCATCGCCGCGGCCCGGAGCGAGCCCTACACGGGCCAGATCAAGACCCTGAGCCCCGGGGCGGACCCCCGTACAAAAACCTTCCAGGTAAAGGTGCAGATTCCCAATCCCGAGGGTACCATCAAGCCCGGCATGTTCGCCGAGGTGGACTTCGGCGGCGCGGCGGAGGAGACCCTGCTCGTGCCCCGGGACGCGGTGGTGACCCGGGACGGGAAGACCGTGGTGTTCACCGTGGTCGAGGGAAAGGCCGTGGCGCGGGAAGTGGAGATCGGCGATTCGGACGGGCGCAACGTGGCCGTCAAGGCCGGCCTGAGCGAGGGAGACCGGATCGTGGTCTCCGGGCAGGACCGCCTGTCCGACGGCACTCCCGTGACCGTGACGGGCGGCGGTCAGTAGCGCGGGTGGTGGGGCCGGCGTGCACATAGCGGAATGGGCGGTTAAAAGGCCGGTGGCCGTCACGGTAACGGTGCTGGTCGTGGTCCTGCTGGGACTGGTGTCCCTGCTCAATCTGCACGTGGACCTCTTCCCGGAAATGGACCTGCCCATGGCCGGCGTGATGACCAGTTACCCCGGGGTGGGGCCGGAGGAAATCGAGAGCCTGGTCACCGTGCCCCTGGAAAGGGCACTGGCCACGGCGCCCGGGGTCAAGAACATCACTTCCACCAGCCGGCGCGGGCAGTCTACCATCACCGTGGAGTTCAACTGGGGCACCAACATGGACGTGGCCCTGCAGGACCTGCGGGACCGGCTGGACCGGGCGCGGCGGTCCCTGCCCCATGACGCGGACGCCCCGGTGCTGTTCAGGTACGATCCCGCCATGATGCCGGTACTGGTGGTCACCCTCGCCGGCGAGGTGGGGCCCGAGCAGCTCAAGCGGCTGGCCGACGACGTGGTGCGGCCGCGCTTGGAGCGCGTGGACGGCGTGGCCGCTGTTTCGGTGTGGGGCGGGGTGACGCGGGAGATCCAGGTGCTGGTGGATCCGGCCCGGCTACGCGGATACGGGCTGACCCTGGCCCAGGTGGAGGCGGCCCTGAGGACCGAGAACCAGGACGTGCCCGGTGGTGAGGTGCGGGAGGGCACCCGCCGCTACGTGGTGCGCGTGCCCGGGGAATTCCGCGACCTGAAGGATTTGCAGAGCGTGGTGGTCAGCGGTAGCGACGGCACCGCCGTGCGCCTGGCGGACCTGGCCCAGATCAGGGACGATTACGCCGAGGTCAGCCAGCTGGCGCGGCTGAACGGCCAGCCGGGCGTGCTGCTGTGGGTGCAGAAGCAGTCCGGGGCCAACACCGTGGAGGTGGTGCGCCGGGTCAAGGCGGCCCTGAAACAACTCGGTGCCGAGCTGCCGGGCAACATCCGGTACGTGCCCGTGTTCGACCAGTCCACCTTCATCGAGGCCTCCATACGCGACCTGGCGCGCAACCTGCTGGCGGGCTCCCTTCTGGCGGTGGCGGTCATTTTCTTTTTCCTGCGCAACTGGCGCACCACCCTGGTCATTTCCCTTTCCATTCCCGTGGCCGTGATCGCGGCCTTTTCCATGATCTACTTCAGCGGTCAGACCCTCAACATGATCTCCCTCGGCGGCCTGGCCCTGGGCGTGGGCCTGATGGTGGACGACTCCATCGTGGTGCTGGAGAACATCTACCGGCACCGCCAGGAAGGGCTGGCTCCTTTCGCGGCCGCGGTGAGCGGCGCGAAGGAAGTAACCAGCGCCGTGATCGCCTCGACCCTTACCACGGTGGCGGTCTTCCTGCCGGTGGTCTTCGTAAAGGGCATGGCCGCGCAGCTCTTCACCCCCATGGCCCTTACCGTCTCCTTCGCCCTCCTGGCCTCCCTTTACGCGGCCCTCACCCTGGTGCCCATGGTCTCGGCGCGCATGCTGGAGAGGAAGCCGCAGGAGGGTCGGCCGTCTCCGGGCCCGCTGGCGAGGGTGATGGAGCGCACGGGCGCCTGGCTGGACGTCCTGTACGCCCGTTACCGTACGTTGCTGGCCTGGGCCCTGGCCCACCGGCGCCTAGTGGTGCTGGGGGCCGCGGGCCTCTTTTTGGTCAGCGTGCTGGCCGCGCCCCTGGTGGGTACGGAGTTCATGCCCACTCTGGACCGGGGCCAGGTGAATATCACGGTGGAGATGCCCGCGGGCACGGACCTGGACGTCACCAACCGGGTGGTGGCGGAGATCGAAAGCAGGGTGGCGGCCCTACCGGAGGTGGATGCTGTAGTGGCCTCGGTGGGGACTGCAGGGGGCATGGGCCTGGGCGGCGGTGCCACGGACCAGGCCTCCGTGCGCCTTCAGCTGAAGGACCGTTCCGAAAGGAAGCGCTCCGCGGCGCAAGTGGCCGAAGACCTGCGCCGGTCACTGCCCCGCTTCCCGGGCGTGAACCTGTGGGTGGACGCGCCGGGGTCCATCTTCACCAGCCGCATGCTCGGGGGCACCAGCGCGCCCTTCGAGCTGGCCCTGAAGGGTGACGAGCTTGACGTGCTCAAAGGGCTTGCCGACCGGCTCCTCAGGCTGGTGCGCGAAACACCGGGTACCAGGCAGGTGCGTAGCAGCTGGGAGCAGGTCCGGCCCGAGGCCCACGTGCTGGTGGACCGGGACCGGGCCGCGGCCTACGGCCTTTCGGTGGGCCAGGTGGCCGCGGCCATCCGCGCGGCCGTGCAGGGCGACGTGGTGACCAAGTACCGGGTGGGCGGGGACGAGATCGACGTGCGCGTGCGTTTCCCCGAGGAGGCGCGCCGGGACGTGGCGAGTCTGAAGACCATGCCCCTGCTTTCCGGCCGGGGCACCGAGGTGCTGCTGCAGGACGTGGCCGAGGTGCGACCGGGCACGGGCCCCACGACCGTACAGCGGCGCAACCAGACGCGGGTGGTGAGCATCACCTCTCAGCTCGCGGGCCGGAGCCTGGGCGACGTGGTGGCCGACGTACGCCAGAAAGTGGCGCAACTTGCGCTGCCCCCCGGCTACTGGGTGGAGTATACGGGCGAGGCGGAGCAGATGCGCGAAGCCTTCGGGGCGCTGCTGGTTTCCCTGGCCCTGGCGGTGGTGCTCATCTACCTGGTACTGGCGGCCCAGTTTGAGTCCTTCTTCTTCCCGTTCGTCGTGATGTTTTCGGTGCCGGTGGCGGCGACCGGCATTGTGGCCGGGCTCCTTCTCACCGGGCGGGCCTTCAGCGTGCCGGCCTTCGTGGGGGCCATCCTTACCGTGGGCATAGTGACCAAGAACGCCATCGTGCTGGTGGACTACATCAACCAGCTCCGGCAGCGGGGCCTATCGCGGGACGAGGCCATCATGCGGGCCGGCCCGGTGCGCCTGAGGCCCATCCTGATGACCACCGGCACCACGGTCATGGCCATGCTGCCCGTGGCCATCGGCATCGGTGAGGGCGCGGAGACCCAGGCCCCGCTGGCCACCGCCGTGGTGGGCGGGTTGCTGTTTTCCACCATGGTAACCCTTGTACTGGTGCCGGTGGTGTATTCCATCTTCGACGACCTGGTGGTGGGGATGCGGGAGCGGTGGCGCCGCCTCCGGCATCAAACCACCTAGCCGGCCAACTGAGAAGGCCGCCCGGCAAGCGGGCGGCTAAAATTTTGTGTGCCCGCGTGCGGTGCGGGCTTGGTTTTGTCCGGTGCGGAAGGAATATGCCAAGGAACGTCGAACAACCATTGGGAAACGGTGGGGGACTGGCATGGTGTATTACGTGTTTTTGTTGGTGCTGGTGGCCATCGCTTCTTACCACCTGTACCGGCGCGGGAGCCGGCGTTTGGGGCTGAGCGCGCGCGGGGCCTGGGGTACCGCGGGGCTGGGCGCCTTCGTGGCTTTCCTCGGACCCTGGGCGGTGGCCTGGCTGGGCTACGGCGGGGCACTGGCCCTGGCCGGTTTGAGCCTGGTGAGTGGCGGTCTGGTGGTGGCCTGGAGCGAACGGAGGCACGGCCAGGCGGGGGGTGAGGTGTCGCTAGCAGGAACCGAGGAAGGGGTCGTATTGGCTGCGGAAGGGACGGCCACGCTGGCGGCCCAGACGCCGCTCGGCTGCGGGGAGGTGGCAGTCCGGGTCTCCTCCCGCAGGTGCAGCGGCACGGGCGTGGAGTGGCCCGCAACCGCGGAGACCGTCCTTGCGACCCGGTCCTCCGGTGAGGTCCGAGGCCGGCAGCACGAAATTCTGCCTGCACCGTCGCCGGGAGACGCGGGCGTCGGGGCCGGGAGCGGGGAGGAGTCCGCCGCGTCGCCGGGGGAGCTGAAGGAGCAGGCCGTCCCCCTTCTGATGGTGTCTGGGGAAGCCGGAGGGCCCGAGACCGAAACCGGGTTCCCGGTCGCGGGTGTCGGGTCCCTTGCGGGCGATACGGCCGACCGGAGCGTGCCCGGCGCGACCGCTCCGGCCGCAGAAGCCGGGCTCCCGGTGGCGGCCGGAGAGGGTGCGACCCTGGTGCCGGAGCTCTGTTCCGGGGAGACGGTGCTTTCGCCGCCCGAAGGGAGGGAAACGTTCGCGGGACCTCCGGGGCCCGACGCAGGCACCGGTGTGGCGGTTCTGCTGAGAGAAAGCTACCGGGCCTTGGAGGCCGGCGAGGCGGCACGGGCCTGTGCGGGTTTCCGACGCGCCCTTGAGGAGGGGCTTTCCCCCTCTCTGGCCGTGCTGGTGGCCGGCAACGCGGCCGCCCTCTACCGGAGCGCGGGCGAGTACCGGGAGGCGGCCCGCATCCTGCGGCGGGTACGGTTGCTTTACGGGGCCCGGCTTTCGCGCAAGCAAGTGGGATCCCTGGAAGCTCAAATCACCTACCTGGAGACCCTACGCTGGCTTCTGGAACGGGAGGGTCTGGCGGGCCTGCCGTGGCACGCGGTGCCTGCGGCGTTGAAGGAACGGGCCGCCAGGGCCGCCCGTTACACGTCTTGAGGGGAGCGCGAAAATGAAGAAGACGCGTGAGATCCTGGAGCTGCCGGTGATCGGAGTGGAAGAGGGGAGGGAACTGGGTCGGGTCAAGGGTCTGGTGGTGCACGCGGAGGCCGGTCGGGTGGCCTACCTGCTGGTGGCCGGAGACGAATGGTACCGCGGGGCGGTGGCTCTGGCCTTCGAAGACGTCCTGGGCCTGGGGGACGATGCCGTCACCACCGAGGGGGCGGGCAAGCTGCTGCCCCTTTCGGAGGCCCCGGGACTGGAGGAATTGCTGGCCGGCAAAGTCCAGGTAATCGGGGCCCGGGTCCTAACCAGAAAGGGTAAGCTGGCCGGCCGGGTGGGTGAGTACTTTGTGGACGAGGAGAACGGGCGCATCGCGGGCATCGAGCTGCAGGCGGCGGACCACCAGGAGCCCGTGTTCGTACCGGCCGAACAAATCCTCACCTTTGGTCGCGAGGTGGTGGTGATCCAGGAGCAGAAAGGAGGCGCCGGTCCGGGCGTCACCCAGGCGGGCAGGGAACAGGTCAACGAACTCACGGAAGTGTTCGCCGAAAAGCAACGCAAATACCTGCTGGGAAAGAGGGCCGGCCAGACCATTACGGCCAACGGCGAGATCATAGTCACGGCGGGGAGCGTGATTACCGAAGAGGTGGTGGCGCGGGCCCAGGCGGCCGGCAAACTCCTGGAGCTCTCTTTAAGCGTGGAGGTTTAGGCGGATTTGCCCCTGTTCCGCAAGGGCCTGATCCTGATTCTTTTGATTCTGGCGCAGGCCTCGGTGGGTATTCTTCTGGGGGCGGCCTTTTTTTCTTGGACGCACCGCGACAGGATCCTTCCCAATGTGTACGTGGGGGAGACGGCCCTGGGGGGATTAACTCCCGTCGAGGCTACGGCGCGCCTGGCGGCTTCCCTTCCTCGGGAGGGAAGCCGTGTGGTGGTGCGGGCCGGGGGCCGGGAGTGGTCCATCGACCTGCGCGACTTCGGTGTACGCTACCACCCAGAGGTAACGGCGTGGCAGGCCTTCGCCGTGGGCCGGGAAGGAAACCTGCTGGCGCGCTTGATGGCCCCTCTGTTCCTTCAGATGCGGCCCCGGGTGCTACCCCACGCGGTGGAGGCCGCGTGGCCGGTGTTGCGGCAGTGGCTGGGGGAGGTGGCCGAAAGCACCGGGCGTCCGGCGCGCGACGCGGCGGTCGTCTACCGCCACGGCCGTCTCGAGCGGGAGCCCGAGGCCCAGGGCTGGGAGATGGACGCGGAGGCCGTGGCCGCGGAGATAAGGACGATGCTGGAACGGGGCCGTCTGGAAGCGGTGGAGGCCGTGGGCCGGACCCTCGAGCCTTCCCTGAAGCTGGCGGACCTGGAGGGTGTGCGCGAATTGCTGGCCGCGTACAGCACCTCCTTCGATCCCGGCGCGCGCGCCCGCAGCCATAACATTCGGCTGGCCGCGCGGGCCCTCGACGGCGCCGTGGTGCTGCCGGGACGGGAATTTTCCCTTGATGCCCGGATCGGGCCGCGGCTGGCGCAGAACGGCTACCGGGAGGCCCCGGTGATCCTGAACGACCGCGTGGTGCCCGGGCCCGGAGGCGGGGTGTGCCAGGTGGCCACCACCCTGTACAACGCCGTGCTCTACGCCGGCCTGGAGGTCACCGAGCGGCACCCCCATTCCCTGCCGGTGGACTACGTCCCGATAGGTCGGGATGCCACGCTGGCGTCTCCCACCATCGATCTGCGCTTTGTGAACAACACGGGCCACGCCATCATGATCGCGGCGGGCGTGGAGGGCGCTCGCCTCACCGTCAGTATTTTCGGGACCCGGCCCTTCCCCTCGCGCACCGTGCGCCTGGAGGTCGAAAGGGAAGTGGTGGCCCCCGAGGTCAGGCTGGTGGAGGACCCGGCCCTGCCTCCCGGCGCGCGCGAAGTGCGCGTACGCGGTCGGGAGGGCTATCGGGCCAGGGTCTACCGCCTGTGGGAGGAGGACGGGAGCGTGGTAAGGCGCGAGTTGGTTTCCGACGACCTATACCGGCCCGTGGCCACGGTGGTGGCGGTGGGCCCCGCCCGGGTGGAGGTCCCGGAGAAGTAGGGAACAAACGGCCGGGCCGGTGCGCCTAACATGTAGGCGATCTGGCGAACGGGCGGGGGCGAGCGGCGTTGGGGTAGGCGGGCGCCTTTTAATGGCCGTATTGCTGGCGACGCTGGTGGTGGGCGCCCCCTGGTGGCGGTACCCGGGGGTCCGCGCCGTGGCCGGGCCGTGGTCCGAGATTGCCGGCGCTACGGCTACCTCCGGGGAGGAAGGCGGGGCCCCGCCGGAGCATCCTGGGTTGCGGGAAGGACCGTGGCCTGCGGACGGGTCCCGGGTTCCGGTCTTGCCTTCGGACGTGGCCGGTACGGTGTACGCCGGTCCCGTATCCCGCCTGCAGGCCCTCGGGGTACTTACCGGCGGCGCGGACGGCCTTTTCCGGCCGGGAGATCTGATAACGAGGGCCGAGGCGAGTGCCGTTCTGGTCAGGCTGCGGGGTTACACACCGGACCAGGTGGCCGCGGCCGGGGATGCCCCTGGCCGGTACGCGGACGTGCCCCTCGGGCACTGGGCGGCCGGTTACGTGAACCTGATGGACTCCCTGGGGGTAGTGCGCGGGTACGCCGACGGCACCTTCAGACCCGAAGACCCGGTTACGCGGGCCGAATTCCTGACCATGCTCCTTCGCCTTTTGGGTTACGGGGAGTTGTTGCAGGGGCCGTGGCCGGAGGGCGTCATGGGTGAGGCGGAGCGGCTGGGGCTCATCGCAGATCCGACACCGGCGCCGGATGAGCCGGTGACACGGGGTGAGGTGGCCGTGGTGGTGGATCGGGCGGCGCACGAAGTACCGGTGGCGCCCGCCCTGGACCCCGCGGGCCGCAAGCCCGCCCAGCTCTGGCTGGGCGAGGCGGACGGGGCCGAGTTCTAGTCTGCGGCCGTGCGTCCGAGTTTTTGCGGTTTTTTTCCGGCAGGCCGTGTCCTGACCGGGGTCCGCCGGTTTGCTGCCCGTTTTTGAGTTCGTGTGTGCGTCTCCTTTGGGTCCCGGGGTTAGCGGGCCGGTCCCGGGACGGGAGAGGGGAGTCTTTACCTGGGAACCGCCGAGGGGCGGATTTTCTTTTTGCGGCAGGAGCAAAGGGTGCATGGGGCGAAATAGTCAAGATACTTAAGCAATTGTCGCCTCCGGTGGCATACCGGGTCAATCCGGAGGAACGGCCGCCCGGAAAACGGGCGGCGCCGTAGTTGGGTCGGGGGTAAACATGCGGCACCTGTGGCTGGCGCTGCTGGGGATCCTGGTGGGGGGCCTTCTGGCGGTGTGGTTCGGGGGGCACCGGCACGGGGGCAGCACGAGTCCCTTTGTTTCCGCATGCGGACCGTCCGCCGGCTCCCCGGAAGGCGAGGCCGGTCTGTACCTGCTCCGCCTGACGGATGTGCTTCCTTCCGACTGGCGTGAGACCCTCAGGGCGGTCGGGGCGGAACCGGGAGGGGCTTTTGCGGGCGCGGAGTGGCTGGTGCGGGCCACTCCCGCGGCGGCGGACCGGGTGCTCGCTCTGCCCTTCGTGCGGGAGATGGAGAAGTTGCCGCCGCGGGACCGGGTGGCTCCGACGCTCCGCGAGGAGGCCGGCCCCGGGGTGGTCGAAGTACTCGTTACGGTTTTTGCGCCCGAAGATAAGGCCCGCGTCGCCGAGGCGGTGGCGGGGGCGGGTGGACGTACGGTCGGCGGCCTGGACGATGGCGGACGGACCCTGCGGGTGCGGCTGCCCCGACCCGCGCTCCCGCAAATAAGCGGCCTCCCCTACGTCCTGTACGTCGAGCCCTACCGCGAGCCGGAGTTCCTGAACGACCGGGCCGCGGGGGTGGTGGGGGCGTTGGCCGCGGCGGCCCCCGGACTGGTGTCGCCCGCAGGTCTCACCGGCGCCGGACAGGTGGTGGCCGTGGCCGACTCGGGTCTGGACACCGGTGACCCCCGGTCCCTCCATCCCGACTTTCAATCCCGACCGGGCGAACCGGCCAAGGTGGTGGGCCTCAGGTCCTTCGGCGGGGCCGGCACGGCCGCCGATCCCGTGGGCCACGGCACCCACGTGGCGGGGACCGTGGCGGGCACCGGCGCGGCCTCTGGTGGTAGGTTCAGGGGGCTGGCGCCGGAGGCGCGGCTGTACTTTCAGGGTCTGCTCGATGGGACCGGTCGGGCCAACCTCCCGACCGACCTGGCAACCCTTTACGGTCCGGCTTTTGCCGCCGGCGCCCGCATCCAGGTCAACGGCTGGGGTACGCCCGGTGAGGGCTACGGTACCCTGGCGGCGCAGGCCGACGATTTTGTATGGCAGCACCCCGATTTTCTGGTGCTTTTCGGTGCTGGTAACGATGGACGCGAGGGCAGGTCCGGCAGCCTGCGGGCGGAGGCCCAGGCCAAGAACGTGCTCGTAGTGGGGGCCAGCGAGAACCCGCGGCCCGGCTTCGGGAGCGACGCGGACCGGCCCACGGAGGTGGCCGCCTTCAGCAGCCGGGGGCCGACGGCCGACGGCCGCATCAAGCCGGACCTGGTGGCACCCGGCACGGCCGTCATTTCCACCGCTTCCGTTCTGGCGGGAAGCGCGTTCAAACCCAACCCGCGCTACGCGGTGCTTTCGGGAACGAGCCAGGCTACGGCCGTGGCGGCCGGCGCGGCCACCCTGCTGCGCGAGTACCTGGAGCGCCTACGGGGAGTCCAGCCCTCTGCGGCCCTCCTCAAGGCTCTGCTCGTTAACGGCGCGCGGCCCCTGGCCGGGGGCAGGGAAGCCGCAGGATGCGGCCTTTTGGACTTGGGGGCCACCCTGCTGGCCCTGCACGAGGGGACCTTCAGGTTCAGTGACGACCGGGCGGGATTGCCCCAAGGCGCGGTGACCCTCTACGAGTACACCGTCACCGACGACCAGCAGCCCCTGAAGGTCACCCTGGCCTGGACCGATCCTCCCGCGCTCCCCGGAAGTCCGGCGCCCCTGGTGAACGACCTCCACCTGGTGGTGGTGGGCCCGGACGGCCGCCAGTTCTGGGGCAACGATTTCGCGGGCACCGGTCGGCCGGACGGCAAGAATAACGTGGAGCGGGTGGTGGTGGAGCATCCCCCACC
>Ga0272449_1000743_pt1 | contig 37177 bp, 50 predicted proteins | sample YNPCB0241_FD_198679 | JGI IMG/M metagenome (GOLD analysis project Ga0272449, IMG submission 198679) | Hot spring sediment microbial communities from Yellowstone National Park, WY, United States - YNP-CB-024-1 | ecosystem: Environmental > Aquatic > Thermal springs > Hot (42-90C) > Sediment...
CTGGGCAGTTTCTCTCGGAGCTCGACGCACAGATAAAACAGCTGGAAGACCTGGTCAAGGCCGTGGGGGCGGAGCTGGAGGGGCTCAAGCCCTCGCTTGAGCGGTACAGAAGACTCCAGGAGCTTCTGAAGAGGTTCAGCGGCGGGAGCGGCGAGAGAAGCGCGCCTCTGGAGATCACAGGTCTTCAGCTCTACGTGGACCCCAACCCCATGGTTAGGTACGAGATTTTGGAGGAGTCTTACAGACACATGGTGGATCTCCTCAGCGTCTTGAAAAAGGTGCGTGAGGTTGCGCAGTCTGTCATCAGAGAAGGTGGGCTTGAGTCGCTGAGGATCACGGTTCAGTACAAAAACGGCATCCCGGTGAAGCTTATTGTAACAGGGTAATAGCCTTAGCCTGCCTACCGCTGAGCACTACGGGGGAGTTCCTCGGCACCGAGAAGACGCGGGATAACACGTCGCACTTCGTCCTAAACAGCAGAAGCGCAGGCGCCGAGCCCCACTCTATATATGCCTCAAAGTTGGCGATGCCCTTCGCCAGGATGAAGCCGTCCTTGAGCCAGCGCACGGGAGAGATGTTTCCTGGCGTCGTGATGACTTTGTAGCTTGCGAGGTCGGTCTCCAACACGTCTATTTCGTAAGGCTCTGAACGCACCACGAAGGTGGGCTTAACGCCGTTTCTCTCCAGGGCCTCGGCCACCACGAGGTCTATCTGCGCCTCGCCTGCGTTGTCAAGCACGTAGTACACTGCGGGAGGCATCTCCACATACTCCTCTATAGCCGGCTGATCCCACACGGCTTCTTCCAGCTTCTTAGGCCTATAGCCCAAGACACTTGTGTCCACAATGTTGGCCGCCGCGGCTATTCTCAACGCAGTCCTCAGATCCCACGAGACTTGTTGCAGCCTCTGCTTGACGGCCTCTGCAACCCGCTTGCCCACTGCGGCGAGCTTCTCCTTGTAATCCCTATATGGGTCCGCGGCGCCCACCAACCCCGCCACCTTTTGGAAGCTGACGGAGAAGGCCTCGCTTCTGCTGGGTTGCCGGATGAGCAGGGAGAGCTCGCTTAAGATCTCTGGCAACTTATCCGGCCTGTGTAGCCTTATTAGATCCCCCGTCCTCGACGTAATAATGCAGAGCTTGCAACTTGCCTCGTCAAGCCAGACCATTGACTATCTCCACAACCTTCTTAAGATCTTCCATCGCTACATCCCCCATAACTCCTATCCTCACGGAGCGGTCTCTGTATTTATACATCCCCCCTGCCACGACGTAGCCCCCCTCCCTCAGCTTCGAGACAACTTCTTTCGGTTTTTCGCAGTGAAACGCAGTCACCGTGACGCTACGCGTCTCAGGCGGCGGGATGGGCCTCAGCCTCAGCGACGAGTATAGGTACTCAACCCTCTCCCTGTGTACATCTGTGTACCTAGCCCCCAGCTCCAAGATGTAGCTAAGGGAGGCGTCCAGCGCAAATAATACTGGGATGGGCGGGGTGTAGGGGGTCTCCAGGTGCTCCATGGTTTTTAGGAACCTCCTGAGGTCCATGGAGGGAGGCACGCCGGCTGTTGCTCTGGGCTCCGAGGCTAGGTAAAGTATTGAGGCGCCGGGCGGCGCCAGCAAGGCCTTGTGAGACGCGGTTGCAACCACGTCGACGCCGGGGGGAAGCGGCTCCGCGGGGAACCCCGACACGCTGTCTACAAGAAGCAACGCGCCGTACGTCTTTGCAACGTCGATTAACCGTTTCATCTGTTTATACGCGATGCCGGTGCTGGTCTCGTTGTGTATTAACAACACGGCTTTTATCGCCGGGTCTTTTCTCAACACGTCCTCCACCTCGTCTGGAGCCGGCGGCGCGTCGCGCTCTACCTCCACCACGTTTGCCCCTCTGATTTTTGCCGTCTCCACAGCTCTTTTTCCGAACTCGCCGTAGACGAGGGCCAACACCTTCTCCCCTGGGTTTACGTAATTATATATCATGACGTCTACGGCCAACGTGCCTGTCCCAGGCATCACGATCGGCCTAGATGGGTACAAGGCGCCGAGCTTCTCCAGAACCGACTTGAAGAGTTTTTTGAACTCGTCGCTTCTGTGGAAAGGCGGCTGTCTCGCCATCGCCTCAATGACGAATCTAGGCAACTGGACGGGGCCCGGGGTTAGGTACTTCATAGCTTTATCCTCGAAATGACCTCTTCTATGTTTGAGACAAGCTCCTCCGCGAGCCTCCTCATGGCTTCGCGGGTCTCGGAGCCTACATGCGGCGTAACCACGACTTTTTCGTGGGTTATCAGCTTCTTCAGATGGGGGCTTTTGGGGGGCTCCTCGGGCAACACGTCGAGCCCGACGCCCCACAGCCTGTCTAGGTGTTGCAACAAAGCCTCGTGGTCTATCACCTCCCCCCGGCTGGTGTTTATCAATATGGCGTTGTCCCTAAGCAGGGCCAGCCTTTCGGCGTTTAGCAACTTGTAGGTCTCGGGCGTCAGCGCCACGTGTATAGTAACGACATCGCTTTCTCTCAGCAGGTGCTCAAGCGGCACCTGTCTGCCGCCCAACTTCTCAACCTCCGTGCTTACGTCAATCACGTCTGTCGCCAGTATCTTCATGCCTATGCCGCGGGCCATATGCGCCACCGCTCTCCCAATTCTTCCAAACCCCACAACTCCCAGGGTCTTTCCGCCGAGCTCCACCCCGACGTATCTGCCCTTCGGCCACTCGCCTCCCTTCACCTTAGCGTCTAGGAGGGGGATCCGCCTAGCCACCGCCAGCATGAGGCCAAGGGTCAGCTCAGCCACGCTCTGGGTGGGGGCATGTGGAGCGCTGACCACCGCGATGCCCCTCTTTATCGCATAATCCACATCTACGTTGTCTAGACCCACGCCGTATCTCGCCAGAATCTTCAGATTGATCCCCGCATCCACCACCTCCCTGTCAATCTTTAACCTCCCCCTAAAGATCAAAACGCTGTAGTCTTTTATTATCTTTATTAATTCTTCCCGCGAAATCCCAGGTCGTAGATCAACCTTTATCCCTACTTGTTCTAGTCGCTCCTTTATGAGGGGGTCAACATTATCGATGATCAACGCCGACATTATGGCGTTGATTAGTTTGCTTTATAAACTTTAGTTAAATTTTTGCCTTGAGCGTGATGAGAAAACGGTCTGGGGATTTTCGTGAACGTGAGACCGACGCTGATTGGGTATTTTTCTGCATATTACCGAGGCGGATACACTTTTATACCTATGTCATTTATTAACAATGGCCGCCCTCTCCGACTCTGTATATAATGTACTTAAGGCGCTTGTGGAACTATATACCAAAGAGGCTGCACCTGTCAAGTCAAAAGATATCGCAAACGTATTAGGCATACACGAAGGGTACGTGCGTAACATGCTCTCGATCCTCAAGTCTATGGGGCTTGTGGTAAGCAAGGCGGGCCCACACGGCGGTTACATACCGACTTCAAAGGCGTCTGATGTGCTTTCGAGACAAACCTTCTCAGTGCCCATAATGTCCTTGGGAAACGTAATAGGGTACGCGCTTGACATCACCCTAATAGGCTTGTTGTCGGACAAGCCTTACGCCTCGATGAGGGTGGTAGGGGACGTATCGGGTTACGTCGACCGCGAGGTTCGAATAGGCCCGCTTCCCAGCGGCTTGGTTCTTATTGGGAAAATCATCAAGGCAGATATAGAGTCGCTAGTTGAGATAACTTCGATCGTCTCGATACCCAGGACGACTGTGAGGTCCATAATGACCCCAAACCCTGTGGCGGCTAAGCCGGAGGATCCGCTGAAGTCCTACATCCAGCTGTTTGTCGAGAAGAGGTACAGAGGCATTCCTGTAATTGACGAGGATCGGAGGCCGGTGGGCCTTTTAATGGCGTCTAAAGTCATGGATGCCTTGTCCTCCTGCAATCTAGAGGCTAGGGTTGGAGACGTCATGACGCCTAACCCACCTACTATTCATGAGGATGAGGATATCCACGAGGCGATCCGGCTAATGGTCTCTAGCGGCATCGGGCGGCTACTAGTCGTGAACTCTGAAGAAAGGCTGGTGGGCATAGTGACTAGGACGGATATTCTCAAGAGGATAGCTACGCTGGAACAGCTCGTATAACACAGTCAAAATCGTATCTAGTGATCACCCTCCTGGCTAAGAAGCCGGCGACATATTTACTGGCTTCACATGCCGAGGAAATCAGGTCGAGCCCCTTTAGGAGATGGAAATACGCTAAAACCGCGAGAAATACGTCGCCGCTTCCCGTGACGTCTTCGGTCTGGATCTTGGCGCTGTTTATGTGGCTGATCTTCCCCTGTTGTAAAACGTAGGCGCCCTCTTCGCCCAGCGTATACACCACAGCGGGCCATCTCTTTGCGAACTCCACGAGTTCTCTTACAGTGAGTTGTATATCGTCATAGGAAAAGTGCACCAAGTCCGCGGCTGGCAACGGCAGGCGTGTCCGCAAGTACCCCTGGAGGTCAACCGCCACCTTCCTCGCCTTTACCTCTGCGTCTCTAAGTTCGTCGTAGACCGGCGAGAGGATTACTACGTCGCCTTCCACCTTTCTTATCCCTCTCTCCGGCTTTTTCACGAGTTTAACAGTCCTCGGCTTGGTTCTGTAGTCGAGTTCAAACGTCGTTGTGGCGTCTGCCTCCTCCAGCTGGGGCGCCGCGCCCATCCTCTGAAGAATCTGTCTTATCTCCGTCGCCACCTCTCTGGAGGCTACCCCTACGGCTTTTGCCCTCACGCCTAACGCGCCGAGCGCAAGAGAGATGTATAGTACGGAGCCGCCGTATCTCATGGAGGTTCCGCTCGCGGTGTGGATTATGTCCACGGTGGGGTTGCCTGCTACTACTACTTCCATAGGCGACGTGAAGCGGTAAATATATATAGTGTTATTTAGAGTGGTCTATGCCTCCTTTGCTGGAGTTGCGCAATGTAAAGATGTACTACGGCACATCTAGAGGCACCGTGAAGGCAGTAGACGGGATCTCCTTCAAGCTCAACAAGGGGGAGGCGATGGCCCTCGTGGGCGAGAGCGGAAGCGGCAAAAGCTCTCTCGCGTTCACGATAATTAGGCTTCTGCCGCGCAACGTGGCCGAGGCAGGGGGCGAGATCTTGTTTTACGATGAGGAGCTGGGCGTTGTGGATTTGGCGAAAATGAACGAAGATGAGATCAGGAGGAAGATACGGTGGAAGAAGATTTCTATGGTGTTTCAAGCCTCTATGAACGCCTTGAACCCGATACTGAGGGTGCAGGACCAGATGATCGAGCCGCTGGTTCTGCACTTGGGTCTCTCTAGGGAGGAGGCCGTGAAGATAGCCGAGGAGGCCCTCCGCTCCGTGGGTCTTGCCAAGGACGTGTTGATGAGGTATCCCTTTGAGCTGTCTGGCGGGATGAAGCAGAGGGTGGTTATAGCTATGGCGATTATGATGAGGCCTAGGCTTGTGATTCTCGACGAGCCTACTTCGGCGCTTGACGTGATAACTCAGGCCAACATAATGAACCTCCTGAAGGAGCTTAAAGCAAAATTCGACCTCTCCTATATACTCATTACCCACGACATAGCTCTGGCGTCTGAAATCGCCGATAAAATCGGAGTGATGTACGCGGGGAAGCTTGTGGAGGTGGCACCTGCCGACGTCTTCTTCCGGAAGCCGAAACACCCCTACTCCCAGAAGCTACTCGCAGCGATGCCCACTTTGCGCGAGGAGAAGTCCATAGAGTACATCCCGGGAGATGTGCCCAGCCTTATCACGCCTCCGCCTGGTTGCCGCTTCCACCCCAGATGCCCATACGCCATAAAAGGCAAATGCGAAAAGGAGGAGCCGCAGACGAAACAAATAGACGGGAGCGAGGTGGCCTGCTGGTTGTATTGATATGCCGTTGCTAGAGGTTCAGGAATTAAGGACTTGGTTTCCAGTTAAGAAGGGCTTGTTTAGCCCTGTGAGATATGTCAAGGCCGTCGACGGCGTCAGCTTCGCGTTGGAGAAGGGCGAGGTGCTTGCGGTCATCGGGGAATCAGGCTCCGGCAAGACCACGCTGGGGAGGACTATCCTAAGGCTGGTCAAGCCCACCGCCGGCAGGATAATATTTGAGGGAAAAGACGTGACAAATGCGCCCGAGTCGGCGCTTAGGTGGTATAGGTTCTCCACGGCTATGGTGTTTCAAGACCCTTTCAGCTCTCTGAACCCGTACCATACGGTGCAGTATATACTGGAGGAGCCGCTTATACTCAGGGGAGTTCCCCCTAAGAATAGGGCCGAGCTTGTGGTTAAGGCGTTGGAGGAGGTTAGGCTTGTGCCTCCTGAGGACTTCCTCAAGAAGTACCCGCATATGCTAAGCGGGGGCCAGAGACAGCGCGTGGGCATCGCCAGGGCGCTTATAACAAGGCCGAAGTTTATTGTCGCCGACGAGCCTGTCTCGATGCTTGACGTCTCAATACGTGCGGAGATACTATCGCTCATGCGTTCTCTACAGACTAAATATGGGATCACGATGATGTACATCACACACGACATAGCCACAGCCAAGTACCTCGCCGACAAGATCTTGGTCATGTACGCAGGTAAGATGGTGGAGTACGGACCTTTCAGAGATGTGATAAAAGAGCCGTTGCACCCCTACACCCAAGCGCTTATAGAGGCGTTGCCGGACCCAGACCCAACCAATAGGTTTAAGCTGAGAAAAGTCCCGCCGGGCGAGCCGCCGAGCCTACTCAACCCGCCGGCTGGTTGCCGCTTCCACCCCAGATGCCCATACGCCATAAAAGGCAAATGCGAAAAGGAGGAGCCGAAATTTATTGAGGCGAAGAAAGACCACTACACAGCTTGTTGGCTCTATTGATACACATATAAAAACACGAGAAGTCGCATACTTTATGCGGATCGAAAGGACTGGTCAACCGGTTTCTAAACTCCTCCAGCAACTGGAGGAGGATCTGCGGCGCGACGACGTAATTTACCTTGAGAGAGTCCCCTCGCCCCGCGCCGGTGAGAAGTATAGAGATGTTGTCTCGAGGTTCTTCACGGAGTTCGGGATAGCGACTGTGTATATCAAGGTGCGGAGCCCCTCCTTCGAGAGGCGGTATGTGATAAATGCGAAGTACGACTGGGCCATGGGGGGCGTCGTAGAGGGCTGGGTCGTGGAGGGAAATGTGGTGAGGATGTACGAGCCTGTAGCCATTAGCCTCAGCGACATTGGGAAGGCGCTGGATTACTACGGCGAGACGTATTGGAAGGCTGAGGAGCGGCTTTTGTCAAAGAAGATGGCTGAGGCGTATACCGAGGAAAAGCCTCCCGCGGATTAGGGAGCTATCTTGATAACAGGCGCCTCTGTCCCCACCGCCATAACGTAGTTCAGAATCGTTCTTTTTATCTCCTCGCCTCTTTTTATGGCGACCACAGATTGCCTCCTCTTAAGGGTCCACACAACTTCATATAGCTGACCAGAGAAGCCCACGTTGCCGCCGTGAGTAACCACAACCACGTTTCCCAGCTTCAACGGGATATGTGCCTTTATGGCCTTGTTCTGTAGGTCGTAGAGGACCGTGTCGAAGGTTTTGATCTGCCGGCTCACTTCCTGCGGAACTATTAGGTTTCTGCCGTCGTGGAAATGTAGTTGAAGCCTCCCGCCCTTTACGGCGGTCTTGCCCTCTACTCTTAGCAACTTTAGGGCGGCCTCCTGCGGAGGTATGGGCAACAACGCGTAGTATCTGTTCTCGTCAGGAACCACGCGGTAGACCTCCCCCGTGGGTACGATCTCCACCACGTCCATTAATCCCACCGGGAATTTGTAGTCTCGCCTCACTGCTCCGTCTACCTTTACATAGCCTCTAGATATTATGTACCTGGCCTCGCGCATCGTCTTGGCGTATTTCAACACATCTCTAATTATTAAAGCCAAAGGCAGAGAATAAGCAAGGCTGTGCGGCCCTGGAGAAGGCCTAATGACCCAAACTCCCCCCTCTTTACGCGGAATAGGCCACCAATATGGGGCAAGGGTTCTGCGTAGGTGCACCATAGCCTACTTCTTTCTTCTTTCTATTATTTTCTGTCTTGCCTTATCTGACGTGTCGACATCCACTATCATAACTTTCGACGGGTGGATTGGGTAGTACACAGTCTGGCCCTTGCTGTTGGTCCTGGTAGCGCCTTCGACGTGTATCCTAACCCGCTTGAGGTCTACTCTGACGACTTTCCCTGTGACTCCTTTGAAGTCTCCTCTCATTATCAACACGGTATCTCCACGTCTTATCGGGAGCCTCTTTACTCCTAGCTTCTTCTGAAGCTCGGGCGTCAGCTTGGCGTTTAGCAACTTGCGCCGTAGATGCAAAGGTGCGCCGTAGAGACTCCGCCTCTGTTTCCTAGGTTGCGCAGACGTAGTAAACGGCATAGGGCGCTTTTAGGTAGGCCATATTTAAAGTTTATCTACGCTTATCGCCCCTCGTCAGCGCATTGTTGATTTCCTCGAGTTCTTTGAGGATACGGGTATTTATTTCGATTAGTCTCTCTATACGTCTTCTGACCTCCTCCACGGAGTCTCCATGTGTAGGTAAAAAATATTTTACTCCACCAGTCGCGGCTGGCGTGCGTTTGAAATTCTTGGGCGGAGCCGGCGAGGTCGGCAGGCTTGCGGTATTTATCAGAACCGCCTCTAACGGCGTATTGCTGGACTACGGCGTGTCTTTCGACGCGCAGGGTAAGCCGGTATTCCCGCTACATGTGCGTCCCAGAGATCTAACTGCGACTTTCCTCAGCCATGCGCATTTGGACCACAGCGGTGCGCTTCCTTCTCTTTATGTGTCTACCAAGACTCCGCTCTACGCGACGCCCCTTACGATGGAGCTCAGCGATTTGATGTATACCGACGCCATTAAGCTGTCTGGCTACTACCTGCCCTACACGCAGGAGGAGGTCAGGGAGGCGATGTCGAGCGCCATACCTCTCACGTATGGAGAGCCCATGGAAATCGGCGCCGACGCCGTTTTGTCAGTCTACAACGCCGGCCACATACCTGGAAGCGCTATAGGAGTTATAGAGATCGAGGGATACACCGTGGTCTTCACCGGGGATTTCAACACTGTGGACACCAATCTGCTGAGGGGGGCTGACGTCTACAATTTGCCTGGGAGCCCCGACGTGGTTATTATGGAAGCCACATACGCGTCCACAGACCACCCCCCGCGCGAAAAGCTCGAAAAGGAGTTTGTGCAGGCCGTGAGGGAGGTGCTGGAGCAGGGCGGCAGCGTGCTGATACCGTCTTTTGCCCTGGGTAGGGCGCAGGAGATCTTGCTGACGCTGGTGAAACACGGCGTGGACGGCTACCCGATCTACGTAGACGGGCTTGCGAGACAGATAAACCAAATCGTCGGGAGGTATCCCCATCTGTTGAAAGACCCCAACCTCTACAAGAAGGCGCTGGACGTCTCCATAGAGGTACCCAGCACATACGTCAGGAGGGGAGCAATGGAGGAGCCCTCTATAATCATCACGCCAGCCGGCATGTTAAAGGGCGGGGCTGCTCTCTACTACTTTAAACGGCTCGCGTCTAGCAGAAAAAACGGCGTATTCCTCCCCTCTTTCCAAGCGCCCAACACGCCCGGTTTCGAAATCCTCAGCAGGGGATACGCCGTTGTAGACGGCGTCACCGTACGGGTCGAGGCCAGGCTTGAGTGGTTCGACTTCAGCGCGCATGCGGGCAGGAGAGAAATTGAGAATTTCGTGAAGAGGTTCTCGCCGACTACAAAAATTATCTTTGTACACACCGATCCCCTTTCCGCCGCGCCGCTGATAAGACGGCTGGCGCAGGAGGGCTACGACAACATATACCTCCCAACTACGCCAGGAGATGAGGTACACCTCAGCACCTCTTAAACCTAAACTATATACGTGAAGATCTACCTCAGAAAAGTAGACGACACGCTTATTCCAGAGCTTGTGGAAATAGACGTTAAGAAGCTACGGAAACGCAGAGTCAAACTCGAAGACTTATACATCTTCCTAGATGACTTAAATCCTCCAGAGAACATTTGGTAAGTGCGACCTCTATTGGAGGCTCTATGAGAAGGGGATACCGGTCTTGACGGGTCCATCCCTACTTGCCAAGATCCTCGGTTGCTCCGTTTCTTGCGAATGCGACGTCGTTGTGCACGTGGACGACCTAGAGCATGTCGATGAGAAAGAATGCGTGTGGTGGATCGAGGACCCCACGTTTATCTACAGATACGTCTGGATCGGGGGGTATCCCCACGTCGCCTTGGAAGACCTTAAGAAACTGAGGGGGAAAGACGCCGAGGTTCTCGGCTGTATACTCGAGAAAATCAGAAATGCACCTCGTGCACCTTGAGGCGCCGTCCGTCCTCTGCCGGCAAGATCACAGTGATTTTGTAGGCATCGCCGAAGTATATACCTGCCAGGTCTTCACCTAGGTGGAACTCGCCGTCTACCGTATGAAGGGCACACCTCTCGCAGTTAAGCTTGACGTACTCCATCGAGTCTCTCAACGCCTTGATGAGTTCATTCGGCATGCCCTTCACAGCGAACATCACGCTTCCATGATGACTGTGGAGATGCGGGTGTACGTGGGCGTTGTACATATGCGCCACGTGGTCTATCAGCTTCGCCACCTCTCTAGTGAACTCGTTCTCCTCAAAATGGTGGTGATGGTGCTCATGTTCCTCTTCCTCCTCTACTCCCTCGTCCCCCTGAGCGGCGACTAGGGTTAAGTTGATGACAATCTCAAGTTGTCCGCCCGAGGCTATCCTCGCCAGATCCGCCTCCAGTTTTTTCCACTCCTCGACACCGACTTTTATTTTGCCAAACACCAGCAGAGACGGAGGGTCTATTTAAAAAGTTGCCTCCGACAAGCCGTGGTCAGAAAATGCGTGGTGGCAAGCGGCGTGTTGATAAGAGACGGAAGGGTTTTGATGATACGGCATAGAAGACTAGGCGTGTATCTCTACCCCGGAGGCCACGTAGAGAACGGCGAGACGCCTCTCGAGACGGTGGTCCGGGAGTTCGAAGAAGAGACCGGACTCCGGGTTGAGCCCATAGGTCCTACACGCGGAATAAACAACGACGAGAACGCTGTCGAGAGGCCGTTACCCCTCGCCATACTGGAAGAAACGGTGAGGTACCCTGACGAGGTCCATATACACTTCGACCTGGTCTATCTTGTCCGTGAGATCGGCGGTCTTCTAAAGGAGGGGGTGTGGATCGACGTCTCGGAAATAGACAGAGTAGAGACGTATCTAAACGTTAAGGAGGTTGTGAAGCTTGCGGCGCGGGCTATAAACTCTATATAGATAGCGCAACGTTTAAATAGATCTGAGATTCGTGTTTTTCAATGTCGGGGGTAGCTTCGGGGCTCACACGAGGGATTCGAAACGGGTCGTAGACAAGCTGGCAGAAACATTCAAGACATACGGCGTTAAACACGTGTTGGGCATTCCCGGCGGTTCTATAATGGCCCTATACGATGCGCTGTATGGACAAGATATAGATGTCGTGCTGTTTCGTCACGAGCAGGGAGCCATCCACGCCGCCGAGGGCTACGCAAGGGTGGTCGGGCGGCCTGCCGTCGTCGCGGCCACCAGCGGGCCAGGCGCCGCAAACCTAGTGACGGGGCTTGCAGACGCATATATGGACTCAACGCCTCTGGTCGCAATAACGGGACAGGTAGCCACCAGCATATTTGGGAGAGACGGCTTTCAGGAAACCGACATCCCGGGCATAGTCACGCCGATTACCAAGTTCGTTTACCAGGTGCGGAGGCCGGCGGAGGCAACAGCGGCGTTTAAGGCCGCCTATGAAATCTCAGTGCTGGGGAGACCTGGGCCTACGTTAATAGATCTGCCAAGAGATATACAGCTAAACGCGGCCCCTGACTATGAGGAGCGTATACAGATAAACAAGGAGAAATTTATACCGCCGCCGCCTGACCCAGAAAAGTTGAGGTTAGCCGCGAAGCACCTCGTCGAGGCGAATAGGCCTGTGATCTTGGTGGGCGGAGGGGTGATCTGGTCAGGAGCCACGCCGGAGGTTCTAGAGCTGTCTAAAACGCTGTATGCGCCAATCGTCTCGACTCTGCCTGGAAAGGCCGCTGTTCCGCACGACTTCCCGCTCTACATGGGGCCGGCGGGCATGCACGGCAGAGCAGAGGCAGATGCGGCATTGGCTAACGCAGACGTCATACTGGCGGTGGGGACGAGATTTAGCGACAGGACGTGGGGACGCTTTAAGGAGTTGCAGGATGCGGTGAGGAGTGGGAGGATGAAGCTGATCCACGTGGATATAGACCAGAGCGAGATTGGGAAAAACGTCAAGCCCACGGTGGGTATAGTAGGTGATGCGAAGGAGGCGTTGAGAAAACTAATCGATTTCCTGGATGTCGTGCCAAAGGCGAACCAGAAGTATCTAGGATGGCTACTGGAAATACGTAAAAGATATGAGGAAGCCATGGCTAAGATAGCCGACTCCACACCAAGTTTTCACCCCTGGAAGGCGCTGAAGGCGTTGAGGAGGGCCGCGCCTAGAGACACCATCACGGTAACAGGCGTTGGGTCGCACCAGATGTGGACTGAGATAGCGTGGGACGTCTACGAGCCTGGCACATACATAACTTCGGCAGGTCTCGGCACCATGGGCTTCTGCGTGCCCGCGGCCCTAGGCGCTAAGCTGGCGGCTAGAGATAAGCCGGTGCTGTGCATAGACGGCGATGGGTCGTTCCAGATGACCATGAACAACCTCGCGCTTGTCAGAGATTACGACTTGCCGATCGTCGTCGCTATATTTGACAACAGGGCGTTGCAACTGGTTAAGCAGTGGCAGATCTACCTGTACCAGAGAAGGATCATAGCGACTGAGTTCAGCCAAAGACCCGACTTCTTGAAAATCGCGGAGGCGTATGACATAGACGCGGTTAAGCCGGAGACCTACGAGCAACTGGAAAGCGCTGTGGCTAGGGCTTTGAGAAACAACGAACCCCTCATAGTCGACTTGACCATAGACAGCGAAATCGACATAGTGCTTCCATGGGTGAAGCCAGGCGATTGGCTGACATCTGCGGTGTTGCCTGAGGGCATGAATGTGAAGCTGGTCTATGAGGAGAATTAGCATATCCACGCCTAAGTCCCTCGACGCGCTGGGGCGTGTAATTGCCATCACGCGTAGAGCTAAGGTCCAACTCGTGGACATGGTGGTCGCCTCTGAGGACTCCATGTATAGGGTGCATATGAAGGTGGAAGGGCCCCACGACGAGGTGCAGTGGCTTGTTGCGAAGCTTGACAAGCTTCCGGAGGTGCTGAGAATAGACGAGGGAGATATCGATATAAACTACTAGGAGTATATAGCTATGGCAAGGGTCTATACAGATAGCGATGCGTCTCTAGAGCCGCTTAAAAACAAAACTATCGCCGTAATAGGCTACGGAATACAGGGGAGGGCACAGGCGATGAATCTGCGAGACAGCGGATTGAGGGTTGTAGTGGGTTTGAGAAAAGGCGGCAAGTCGTGGGACCTCGCCGTCGCTGAGAGATTCGAGGTGTATGAAGTAGAGGAGGCGGTTAAGCGCGCCGACGTCGTGTTGGTGCTCATCCCAGACATGGAACAGCCCAAGGTGTGGGAGAGACAGATAGGACCGTTTCTAAAAGAGGGCGCGGTGGTCGACTTCGCCCACGGCTTCAATATCCACTACGGCTTGATCAAGCCTCCTAGACACGTAGACGTGGTGATGGTGGCCCCCAAGGCACCTGGCAAGGCTGTGCGAGAGGAGTTTCTGGCGGGCAGGGGCGTCCCAGCGCTGGTAGCTGTACACCAGGACTACAGCGGCTCTGCGTTGAAGTACGCCCTCGCCCTCGCAAAGGGCATAGGCGCCACGCGCGCCGGTGTTATAGAGACTACGTTTGCCGAGGAGACGGAGACGGATTTAATAGGCGAACAGACTGTGTTGGTGGGTGGGCTCATGGAACTTATAAAGAGGGGGTTTGAGGTGCTCGTGGAGATGGGCTATCAGCCTGAGGTGGCCTACTTCGAGGTGCTTAACGAGGCCAAGCTCATCATGGACTTGATATGGCAACGAGGGATCTACGGCATGTTAAACGGGGTCTCCGACACAGCCAAGTACGGAGGACTCACAGTAGGGCCCAAGGTCATAGATGAAGACGTCAAGGACAAGATGAGACAAGCCGCCCTCCGTGTTAAAAGCGGCGAGTTCGCAAAGGAGTGGGTAGAGGAGTATTCAAAGGGAGCGCCGACTCTAAAAAGGCTGATGGAAGCCGTTAAGAATCACCCCATCGAACAGGTCGGCACGCAGATGAGGAAGCTGTTGTTCGGGCCATGAGGTTCCACGCACAATACGTCTGGCTAGACGGCAACATTGTCAAGTGGGAAGACGCCAAGGTCCACGTGCTGACACATGCCCTCCACTACGGCACCTCGATCTTCGAGGGCATTAGGGCGTATTGGACCGGGAGAAATCTGCTTGTCTTTAGACTAGAAGACCACGTCGAACGCATGTTTAAATCGGCCAAAATACTGGGGGTTAAGATCCCGTATACCGCAGACGAGGTGAGGAGGGCTGTAATCGAGACGCTTAGAGCCAACGACTTCAGAGAAGACGTGTACATCAGACCAATTGCGTTTGTGTCGACGCCCACCGTGACTCTAGACGTGAGGACTCTAGACGTGTCGCTTGCAATTATAGCGTTTCCATTTGGCAAATACCTCCCGCCCCAGGGGATAAGGGCCGCCGTGGTGAGCTGGAGAAGAGTACACAACACCATGTTGCCTGTCATGGCGAAGATAGGAGGTATATATGTAAACTCTGTGCTTGCGTTAGTTGAGGCGAGGAGCAAGGGGTTCGACGAGGCCCTTCTAATGGACGCCTCTGGCTATATAGTCGAGGGGTCCGGAGAGAACATCTTCATAGCGCGAGGCGGCAAGCTCTACACCCCGCCGACACACGCCTCTATACTCGAGGGAATAACAAGAGACACGGTCATTAAACTTGCCGCCGACTGGGGCATGACCGTGCAGGAGAAGCCGATAACTAGAGAGGAGGTATACACAGCCGACGAGGTGTTTCTCGTCGGCACAGCCGCCGAGATCACGCCCGTTGTGGAGGTAGACGGGCGGCCTATCGGCGACGGGAGGCCCGGACCTACCACAAAGAAGCTTGCTGAGCTCTACGCGAGGGTGGTCAGGGGCGAGGTGGAGAGGTATATGAAATGGGTGACCCCTGTCTACTCAACGTAGACGGTGGAGCCCGTATATTTCGCCTCTTTTAGCAACTTCTTCCTCCTAGCCAGCTTCACGGCGGCCTCGACGGCGCGTCTTGCGTACTCCTCCACCCTCTCCAGCGCTTGCATCCTGTTGGCGCCAGGCCCTATGATGCCGAGGGCTACCGGCTTGCCGGATTCGACGCTTATGTCCAGGATCTTTCTGGCCGCCTGCTGAGCGACAACCTCGTCGTGTTTCGTGGCGCCTTGAATCACAGCCCCCAGCGTCGCCACGGCGTCCACCTCCTCCTTCATGACCAGGTCCCTCAACACCGTAGGGATGTCGTAGACGCCTGGCACCTTAACCACGTACACCACCTCTGCCCCCAGGAACTTGGCGTGGTCTATCGCTTTTTGCAACATCAACTGGGTGACGTCGTAGTTGAACTCCGCCACCACCAACGCCAGCCTTACCATAAGGCGTTGTTTAGCGTTGTTATAAAAAGTTGGCGCTGTCTATGCTTTTAATCTTTAAATATCCAAGTCTTTAATTTTATTTATGCCCTCAGGCGTGAAGACCAAGATATACGAGTTCTTAGCTCAGAATAAAGGTAAAGAGTTCGCCGCAGAGGAGATCGCGAAGATGGTAGGCATAGAGAAGGTAGCCATCGTCAAGGCGCAGCTGACCAGGCTTACTAGGGAGGGTAAGGTGGAGAGGACCGCAGAGGGGCGCTACAGGGCTAAGTAGATGGCGAGGGGGGTTAACATAGATAAATAAATCCGGTGTTTTTCATCAAACGTGTCAATTGTGCCGCAGGAGGTTTTGCTCGCCCTGGAACAGATTAGGACCCACCTACGTGACTTAGGCGCCGATATAGAGCCGCAATCTCTACGCGGCGCCGTGCGCCACTACGTAGAGACGCCTGGAAAGCTCCTCAGGCCTCTGCTTCTCTTAACTTTTTCCTACAGCATAGACAGGAGGTCTTTAATCGACCCCAAGATCCTCCAGGCGGCGACCATAGTGGAGCTACTACACATTGTGTCTCTCCTACAAGACGATGTCATGGATAAACACGACGAAAGAAGGGGCATCAAGACGCCGCGGGCGTTATACGGCGATGGGAGGTCTATACTGGCAAGCGACTGGCTCATCGCGGAGTCTATAAAACGCGCCGTACGGCTGGGGCCTGAAATCGTGGAGTATCTAGCCGACGTGGCCCAAAGGCTTTCTGTGGGCCAGGCTTTGGACCTAGACGGCGAACAGGAGCGCGCCGCTGAGTTCAAAACCGCGCCTCTCATCGAGGCCTCCCTGGTGTTGCCAACTCTGTTGTTGGGGAGAAGAGACATAATAGAGGCCGCGAAGAAGCTGGGGCGCTCGCTCGGCGTCTTATACCAGTATTCAGACGACTTCAGCGACGAGAAGGTAGAGAGAGGCGACGTAACCGCCGTGGTGACGGAGATAAAAGGCCTGCTCGGAAGGCTGAGAAACACACTGGGAGAAACCTTCGCGCCGTTTGAAAAACTCGTGAAGACCCTCGTCGAGAAGGCGCTGGAGGGTAGCTTGACCGTGGCGCGAAGCTTTATAACTTAAACGCGGACTAGGCGCGTGATGAGGCTAGACTAAGCCGATTCATGACGTCGCGTGAAAGGGCTGAAGCTTGGGGTTTCTGGGGAGTCGTGTCTCACGGTTTGCTGGTTTATAGCTACGGGGGTACAGCTCGGAGAGGTCAGAGGGATTTTACATATTCTCCCGCCGCTGTGGCGCAAGTTTCTAGCATAGGGTCGTTACTATATCCATACTTCTACCCCCTCCATGAATCTTTTCGAGGGGGGTGTATACATGTTTGCGGCAGAGGTCGCCTGTTGGTGGGATGACCTTTACTGTGTATAATATTATATTGTAGATGAAGTGTGCGTCATGGAGTTTAGGAGTGAAGTAAGGCTTGGTGTTTCCGGGATGCCGGGCGTAGGGAAGACCACACTGGCGCTTAAAGTCGTCGAGGCGGCTAAGACGCGTCTCGCAGTTTGCGGGTTTGTAACCGTGGAGGTGCGGGAGGGGGGCACACGTATAGGCTTTGATGTCGTTGATATAAACAACGGCGAAAAGACACCCCTTGCCCGCGCTGGGGTCGGAGAGCCGTCTGTGGGGAAATACGTGGTGAACCTCGGCGCCTGCGGATTCATAGTCGGCATCCTGCGCCGTATGCGGTGCGACTTGTTAATCGTCGATGAAATAGGCGCCATGGAGTTCAAGTGCCCAAGCTTCGGCGAAGCTCTTGCTTCTGCCGTACAGAACTCGCCAAGAGTTCTAGCGACAGTACATAGAAACTACATAGACACGGCAAGAAGACTGGGGCTTGAAGTCATTTGGATTACTAGAGAAAACTGGGGGTCGGTCTACGCCGAGGTGTTAAGACGGCTGGGGATTCCCCAATAAGATTTTCGTAAACACCTCCGGAGGGTCCTTGACGGCGGAGATGTAGTAAACCTCCCTAGCCCCTATCGCCTCTGCTATCTCGTCGGCTTCTATGAAAAACCCGGCTTCAGAGGCCAAGTCCATCTTGTTCCCCACTATTACCACCTCCTTCGCGACCTCGGAGCCCCGGTCCGCGAATATAGAGTGGAGCTCCGAAATTGCGTAGAGAGATTCGTGGCTTGTTACGTCGTACATATACATCAATCTGTCCACAACGGGGATTTTAAACGAGGCGAACTTCATGGCGACCTCAAAAACACGTTGCCCCGGCACATCTATCAAGTCTATTTCTAAGTCGCCGATATATATCCTGTAGTAGCTAGGCCGCAAGGTAAGCACCGGCACTTCAGAAAGCCCCAGCACCCTATATGCAAACGTAGTCTTTCCCACGCCGCCTGTACCCAGCAACGCCACGACCTTTCTATACAGCATCGCCAGTAGTTACCTCATGATTTTAAAGAGTTAAAAAGGCGGCGAGCCTTTTCACACAAACTGGGAGAAATCTAAAAAGATACAGAAGGAAGGAGAATATACAAAAAGAGTAAAACTATATAAACAATAAAAAGAAGAAACAGAATATGCTCAATAATTATTCCATAAAAATTACCATAGAAAAAAATACAGTACCTAAATTAAACAAAAGCTTTATAAACCAAGAAGTATCTACAGCCTATGTCGAAGAAACAGAAGTTGAAGTTCTACGACATTAAGGCGAAGCAGGCGTTTGAGACTGATAACTACGAAGTTACGGAGAAGCAGACTGCCCGTGGGCCGATGCTGTTCGCCGTCGCCAAATCCCCATACACAGGCATCAAGGTCTACAGGTTGCTAGGCAAGAAGAAATAAGTAAAACCCGGAACCAGCTCTTTTTTCCCCTCTTTCCTCTCGTTAGAATCTCGGAGAGACACTAAAGCATGTGGTACGTCTACGCCTACACCGACGTTCTCGCCTCCGCCTCTGAAGTGTGGAGACCATCAGGGGGTTCCTCAGAAGGGCTTGGTGGATCCCTCAACGAGATGCCCGGGAAGATTAGAATCAGAGACTTCGGAAGACACATAGACGCCCTGGCGCGGTACGAAGAGCTTAGAGAGGCGATAGAGGACTGGAGCAACCAACGCCGCGGGGGGATAGATATAAAGACGTAACGTCTGCATTCCTTAACACCAACGCTGAAGGGATTACCACCTCAGCAACGCGGCGACGTTACCCATGGCCCTGAGCCCAGCGCCTATTTCTGTATCCTCCCGTATAATGTACACCCTTCCCCTTGTCTTGTATACCTGCGAGATAAGTCGCCAGGCACGTTCCGGAGACTCCTTGATATATACATCAAGCACCAGCAGAGCTTCTATGCGTCCCACAGATGCTGCGGCGTCTACCTCCTCGGGGCCTATCGCAACGGCGTCTCTATCTGTGGCAAGCCTGTGTAAAAACTTCTGATACGCCTCCACCCCCATCTCGTTTTTCAACGCCTCGTAGAGCCCTTGTCTCATGAATTCGTAAACGCCGGCAAGCCCGCCTGAGCTTTGAGGCGATTTTTCCCCCTGTATATGCCTACCGGCGTGATCTATTATCATCCCAGGCCCGGCCAAAACCACTTTATCAGGTCTATAGCGCTGTCTCAACTCCTCCACCACCTTTCTAACTGAGGCGATGAACTCGTCAAGTAAGTTATCCTCTTTCCGCACGTTGCGAAGCACATGTAGCACCTCAACGCCTAGGACAGTCACGTATGCAAAAGCCGCCTCTTCGTCGTCCATAGAAACCAGCATAACTCTAGGCAACGCCGCCTTAGCCATGTTAAGAACCTCCACGACGGCGTCGAGGGGGAGGTCGCCGGTCTTTTCGATCTCCACCTCCCTACCCGGCACAATATCAAACGTGTGTCTCCTGCCCTTCACCCCCTCTATGCCCTCCTGCACCTCAACCACAGGGCCCCTCACCCTTAGACTCCCGCGAAACTTGTGATATTCCAAAGTCTCGGCCTTCACGGCTAGGTACATCTTGACCCTCTCGCCTTCCTTAAGGCCATCCGGCTTATACTCCCTCACCGTCCACCCCCTCACAACGTCCCCCCTATCTATCAACAGATAGATGAAGTAGAGGTCTTCCTCTCTTTCAGGAAGGACCTTAACAACTCGGCGCTTCGCGTCGATCTCATACTTCACATTTATAGGCGTAGACACGCCACTATATATAGTGATGAACCCGACCAAATACGAGAGGTGACGAGGCGGCAGCTATCTGATTTCTGTAACTAACGAAAATTATGTAGCCAAAAGACGAAACATTTATATGTGTCTATCTTCAGCCGGTCTATGCAACCAAACTCGACACTAATCGACGAGTTAACAAGGCTAATAAATCAATTTTATGAACACGGCTACATAGAGGCCGCAAGACTGCTCGAACAAGCCAGGACAGTTGCTCTGTTAAGGGAGAGAGAACGGCTTATCCCCCTTGCTACTGACTAAGAAGCGAGACGACCCTGGCGACGTCTGCTCCAACCACCACGTTAATAGTTCCGTTTTTTATCACAATGAAGGTCGGCGTGCCGACCTGTCTAATCGAGACGCCTTTCTGAACCAATGCGTTTAACAACGCCTTCACTCCGCTGTCGAAATCTGTTTTCGTGGGTGCATCGGCACATTTATACCGCTGAAGCATCTCAAGTTGTTTTCCTGCCCCTCCCTCTAGGTATGCCCTGTATAGCTCACCAAGGAGGTCGTAGGTCTTGTTCCCCAGTTGCTTGTAGGCGCAGTGGAGATACTGGTGGGCGACTACGGCCTCTGAATGTACGATCAGGTCTATGAATATCAGCCTCAGCTTCCCCTCCGCCATCAGTTGCCTGTAGAGCGGGTCTAGTTGCTCATGCGCCATTGCGCAGTAGGGGCAGTGAAGGTCGTAAAGCTCGATGAGGGTAATCGGCGCTGTTGGGGCTCCGAAGGAAATGGCCCAAGCGGGTATGGGCAAACCCTGCGAGGAGGTGTATGCTTGCGGGGGTGAGAGGAGCTTTGTGTACACTACAGCCGCTACTATAACCGCAAAAACCACTATGACCACCGCTAGTGTGGCCCAAGAACGCATGGCGGCTACACGATACACATTATTAACATTTCTCTAGGTAGTTAAAAAGCCTACGTATTTTGTCTCTGTACCAGTCGACTGGTATGGCGATCATTGCCCCGAGGTAATGCCCATATACAACCACCGACCGCGGGGGGGCTAGCTCTATGAAGGCCAGAGACAGCATGTCCTCCTCCCCCTCCACCTTTATCACAACGCTACTCTCTACCGCCTCCTCTACGGCTCTCCAAGCCTCCTCCGTAATGTAGCCAGGGGGGTTGTGTACCTTCACCACCTTGTTATATACGGCTAGTTGCTCCACCTGAACCCCGCGTCGCGTCTTCTCGTCTACCGCAACAGACGTAGGAATAAGGCCGTGGGTTAAGAGGTTCTTGGTCACAACGTCGCCTATGGCGTATATGCGCTCTAGCCGGTAGCTATCTACGATGTCTTTTAGAATCTCCACGGAGCGCGGGGGGTCCTTCCAGATGGCTATGGGGTAGGGAAAGGCGAATAGGTCGCGGCGCTTGCCGAGTTTGAGACATCTCATAGCACAAGCCTGCCGCAGGGCGTGGGCAGGACAAGGGAGACCCCAGGGGGTACCGTCGGCTGTTCTATATAGAAATGAATCGGCATTAGCAACTTCACGCCGGCTTTCTTGGCGATCTCAACTGCGTCTCTTGTTGTGCTGTGCCCCACCTTGTGGGCTTCCTCCTCCTGGCCCGGGTTCCCGGAGACCTCGTGTATCAGCAGGTCGCATCCGCGCGCCAGCTCCACCACCTCGTCCGACGGCGCTGTGTCTGAGCTGTATACCACACAGCGCCCTCCGTGTTCCACCCTCACCGCCAACGTCTCGACTGGGTGCTTGGTTTTTGCAAATCTCAGCTTAGTCCCCCCAATTACCATCTCCTGTCTCGCCTCTACGAAATCCACGTATTGCAACGCGTTCTCCACCCCGGTTATAACCGCCAGAGACCTAGCTGCCTCCAGCACCTCTCTGTTGCCCAGAAGACTAAACCGCCTGCCCTGCCTCCGCGCCATCAGCATGAAGGTGGGGAGTCCCAAGATGTGGTCCCCGTGTCTGTGGCTTACGAAGACCACGTCGGGCCAAGGCAGGCCGCACTGGGCCATACGTACATATGTACACTCCCCAGCGTCTAGAAGCAGGTTGATGTCCGTCTTAACAAAGACCGAGGTGTAGCCTATATGCGGCGAGGAGATCCAGCCGCCGTATCCCACCACGTATACCTCCACCACGGCTGGGGGACATACATTTTAAAAACGTTGACATGAGGGGCACATGCTTGCCGATCTGCTCCGCAGAGGCGAGCTCGTCGTCTCGATATATGGTTTGGGCTACGTGGGGCTTGCCTTGGCGGCCGCCTGGGTGCGGGCAGGCGCGAAGGTAATCGGCGTTGACATCGACGCGGCTAAGGTTGAGAGGCTAAACAGCGGAGTGGTGGAGTACTTGGAGGACGACGTGGTTGAGGCTTTATCCACAGCCGTGAAGGCTGGGAAGTTCTCCGCGACTACAGACGGAGCTGTGGCTTCTATAAGAAGCCACGTAAAAATCGTGGCTGTCCCTGTCTTTCTCAAAAAGTCGCCGACCGCAATAGAGGTGGATTTCTCTGCCTTAACCTCCGCGGCGAGGGCCATAGGCGCAGGGCTTAAGAGCGGGGATCTTGTCATTGTTGAATCCAGCGTGCCGCCTGGAACAACGGAGGAGGTGGTTAAGCCGGTATTAGAAGGCGCCTCGGGCCTCACCGCCGAGGAGGACTTCTACCTGGCATACAGCCCCGAGCGCATCATGGTGGGCCACGCCTTGAAGGACATCACGGAGAACTACCCCAAGGTGGTCGCCGGCGTAGGTCCAAAAAGCGCCCAGGTAGCCGCTGAGCTGTACAAGCTCGTGGCTAAAAAAGGCGTCATAGTGCTTGGAAGCACGAAAGAGGCGGAGTTCGAGAAGCTTCTAGAAGGCGTGTATAGAGACGTCAACATCGCCTTGGCGAACGAGATGGCCAAGCTGGCAAACGCCATGGGAATCTCGTTTAGAGCCGCGCGGGAAGCCGCAAACAGCCAGCCCTACAGCCATGTACACAAGCCCGGGTCCGGCGTGGGCGGAAACTGCATTCCTGTGTACCCGTACTTCCTCATGTGGGCGGCGGCTAAATACGGCGTTGAGCTACCGCTTACGCGTCTGGCTAGGCTTATCAACGAGCGGCAACCGGAGGAGGTGGCCTTTGCGGTGGTTCGCGCCATGTTGAAACACGGCGTAAACCCCTCCACGGCGAAAATAGCGGTGCTGGGGCTAGCGTTTAGAGGCGATGTGGATGACACGCGGGAGAGCCCGACGTACGGCATAATCTCAACCCTTCTAAGACTCGGAATTAGGCCGGAGCAAATCGTGGTGCATGACCCCTATGTTAAACAAGACCGGCAACTGGCCAGGTGGGGTGTGGCGCTTCTGCAGGACTTGGAGGCCTCGGTGAAGAACGCCGATGTTGCTGTGGTGTCCACGGACCACTCGGCGTATCGTATCGAGGTTGCTAAAATAACCGCGCACATGCGGACGCCTCTTGTAATAGATGCCAGAGGCGTGGTAAAGCCAGACCCAGCCACCTACTCGATAGACCTAGGCAGATGGCCTTAACACGCCCTGGATCTTCTTCGCGGCCTCGTAAGCCTCAACAACGGCGTTGATGTTAGCCTCTATGTATCTCTTCGGCACGTACTCAGGCACGGCCTTGACGATGCTTTCCAGCGAGATAAGCCCGCTGACCGCCGCAAAGGCGGCTGCCATTATTAAGTTTACCACAGGCCATCCTGCCACCACCAAGCCGTATTTCAGCGCGATTGATGTGGCGTCTATTGCTATGTACCAATCGGCAGACGTCCTCGTGTTTACTATATATACTGCGCCGGGCTTGCCGTACTGCCTTACGTCCGTCTGTTCTAATATACGCCCATCTAAAACCACGACGTAGTCCGCCTTCTTAACCGAGGAGTGGAGGAGGGTTTCGCCGATTCTGAGATACGCCCTTACAATGGCGCCTCTCCTCTCTGCGCCGAACTCCGGCAGGGCCTGCGCCTTTTTGCCCTCGAGCGCCGCGGCGTATGCCAATAGCTGGGCGGCGGTGACCGCGCCTTGACCGCCCCTCCCTAGGAAGATCACCTCGTACATGATACCCACCAACTACATATGTTTATAACTTTTTCTAATTAGTTTAACTGTAGCCTTCAGAGGGTGTGTTTTTAAAGGCTGTATTTTATACCAATGATCTCCATTTACTACGGTTCTATATACCACTATAAAATATATAAATGGGAAACAAAAACACAACGTGCTTCCTCTATCAAGACCGGCGCCGGCGTCTGCTGGCATGACCGGCACCTGGCGTACCTATAAGCCGGTCGTTAACCTGCAGAAATGTATAGACTGCGGGCTGTGCTGGCTGTATTGCCCTGAGTCTGTGATAGACTGGGAGAAGGGATATAAAATACAGATAGACTACACGTACTGCAAAGGTTGCGGGATCTGTGCAGATGTATGTCCTGTAAAAGCAATCGACATGACGCCTGAAGAGGGGATATGAAGACTTTAACCGTACAAAAAACGGCCTTGACGGGGAACTACGCGGTGGCCTACGCTACTAAGATGGCAAAGCCGCATGTAATCGCGGCTTATCCCATCACGCCGCAGACCTCCATCGTGGAGAAGCTGGCTGAGTTCGTCGAGAAGGGCGAGTTAAACGCAAGCTTCGTCAACGTGGAGTCCGAATTCGCCGCTATGTCTGTGGTATATGGGGCAGCTATGGCGGGGGCCAGGGCCTTCACCGCCACCTCTTCCCATGGGCTCCTGTATATGTACGAAGCTACTTGGTGGACTGCGCTTAGCAGAGCCCCGGTGGTAATGGCGGTGGTGACGCGCACAATTGGGCCGCCTTGGAATATTCATGTGGAGCATAACGATATTCTTACGTTGAGAGATGCCGGCTGGATAATAGCCATGGCGGAGACCGTGCAAGAAACCTTCGACTTGACGCTACAGGCCTTTAGAATAGCCGAATCCGCCGCCCTCCCCACGGCGGTCGGAGTAGATGGGTTTGTGCTTAGCCACTCCACAGAGCCCGTGGAGATGCCTCCGCAGGAGGTTGTCGATAAATACCTGCCCCCACGCAGACCCGACGTGCCCATGTTGCTCCGCCCTGGGGAACCCGTCACGTTTGGCAACTTGCCTTCCGACAACAAGATCCATGCAAGACACAAGGTGGCCGCGGTCTACGAGGCGCAACAAGAAGCCAAGAAGGTAATAAGTCAAGCTGACGAGGAATACGGAAGGCTGACGGGTAGACGTTACGGGGGGCTCGTGGAGTGGTATAGAGCAAGCGACGCTAAACATATAGTAGTATGCGCAGGAGCTTGGTGTAGCGACGCTAAACATGCCGTAGATTCCCTGAGAGCTCGCGGGGTTCCCGTGGGTCTTATGAGGATTCGCTTCGTGAGGCCGTTTCCAAGAGAGGAGGTGGCTAAACTAGATCAGTACGAGACGGCGGTGGTCTACGACAGAGACATCACGCCCGTGGGCGGCATCTTAGGCCTTGAAGTAAAGGCCGCCCTATCCCGCGCTAGAGTTGTAAATATTGTCGCCGGCATAGCAGGCGTAGATTTCGACAGCCGTCATTTTTATGAGACGATACAAAACGCCATAGATGGGGAGTACAGAGATCTGGTGTTTGTGGCATGAGCTTCCGTATAGACCAGCTACCAAAGAGGAAATACGTGGTGCCAGGTAACGCCGCATGTGCTGGTTGCGGCATGATGATTGGGTTGAAAATACTCGGCATGGCGCTGGGCGAGGAGGCTGTATTGTCAATACCGGCCAGTTGCGCCGCCGTTGTACAGGGCTTAACACCAAAATCCGGCGTCGCTATGCCGATTTTGAACGTGCCGTTTGCCTCCGCGGCGGCCGTCGCGACGGGCATAGCTGAGGCGTATAGGATGCTTGGCGTGAAGGGCCATGCTGTTGTGTGGGCGGGCGACGGCGGCACGGCAGATATAGGCTTTGGCACTGTAAGCGGCGCAGCTGAGAGAAACAGCAACATCATCTACGTGATGTACGACAACGAGGCGTATATGAACACTGGCATACAGCGTAGTAGCTCTACGCCGCGCGCCGCCTGGACCACCACAACTCCTACGGGTAAACATGAGAGGAAGAAAGACGTGGCGCTCCTAATGGCCATGCACGGCGTTCCATACGTCGCCACAGCCAGCATAGCCTACCCGCAGGACTTCTACAGAAAGCTAAAGAGGGCCTCCGAGATACAGGGGTTCAAGTTCATCCACCTCCACGCCCCGTGTCCGCCTGGCTGGAGATATGACCCGGCGAAAACGGTGGAAATTGCAAAACTCGCGGTTGAGACAGGGGCTTGGATACTTTGGGAGTACGACAACGGACAACTTAAGCTGAATCCGCCCAGCACGGTGTATGTAGATAGGGCGAAGAGAAAGCCTTTGAAGGAGTACCTAAAGCTACAGGGGAGGTTTGCCCACTTAACCGACAACGATGTGAAGATGTTAGAGGAGGAGATAGAGGCCAAGTGGCAGACCGTGCTGGCGCTGGCTAAGGCATTTCCGCAACGTCTATAGGCGTTTTCACCCGGCGAATTCGCCCCGGTGGGATCTGAGAAAAGTTTTTATATACGCAATTTATGTCAAGCCATGGCACAGCAGGCAGCACCCCGAACTGGAGTGCCTGTAATGATATTAAAAGAGGGAAGCCAAAGGACCACCGGCGTCGACGCGCGTCGCTCTAACATACAAGCCGCAAAAGTAATTGCAGAAATCCTAGCAACATCGCTCGGGCCGCGCGGGATGGACAAGATGCTCATCGACGCCTTCGGCGACGTCACAATAACCGGCGACGGCGCCACTATCCTAAAAGAGATGGAGGTACAGCACCCAGCCGCGAAGTTGCTGATCGAGGTTGCCAAGGCCCAAGACGCCGAGGTGGGCGACGGCACCACCACCGTCGTGGTTCTCGCCGGTAAGCTCCTAGAGCTAGGCGAGGAGTTGCTTGAGGAGGGCATACATCCCACCATAGTGATAGAGGGCTACAAGAAGGCGTCTGACCTTGCCCTCAAAGTCGCCGAAGAGGTGGCGAGACCCATCGACCTCACGAAGGAGCAGTTGCTTAAGGTGGTTTCAAGCGCCCTCTCCTCCAAAGTAGTTGCCGAGACGAGAGACTACCTAGCCGGCCTGGTTGTGGAAGCCGCTCTACAAGCCGTGGAGACGAGAGACGGGAAGCCGTATCTAGACCTAGACTGGATTAAGATCGAGAAGAAGAAGGGCAAGTCCATCTACGAGACCCAGCTGGTCAGGGGCATAGTGCTGGACAAGGAGGTGGTTCACCCAGGCATGCCTAAGCGCGTGACCAACGCAAAAATCGCGATTCTCGACGCGCCGCTTGAGATAGAGAAGCCCGAGTGGACAACCAAGATATCTGTAACCAGCCCAGACCAGATCAAGGCCTTCCTAGACCAGGAGGCGCAGATCCTGAAGGCCTACGTGGACCACCTGGCCTCCATAGGCGCCAACGTCGTAATTACGCAGAAGGGCATCGACGAGGTGGCGCAGCACTTCCTAGCGAAGAGGGGCATCATGGCAATTAGGAGAGTTAAGCGTAGCGACATCGAGAAGCTGGCGAGGGCGACCGGCGCTAAGATAATCACTTCGATTAAAGACGCCAGGCCTGAGGACCTCGGCACTGCCGGCCTCGTCGAGGAGAGGAAGGTCGGCGAGGAGAAGATGGTGTTTGTAGAGGACATACCGAACCCGAGGGCAGTTACGATTCTAGTCCGCGGCGGTAGCGACAGAATACTAGACGAGGTGGAGAGGTCGCTACAAGACGCGTTGCACGTATCCCGCGACCTCTTCAGAGAGCCGAAGATAGTCCCCGGCGGAGGTGCCTTCGAGGTAGAGACGGCAAGAAAGGTGAGGGAGTACGCCAGGAAGCTACCCGGCAAAGAACAGCTGGCCGCCTTAAAGTTCGCCGATGCGCTTGAGTACATACCCACCATACTGGCGCTCACCGCAGGCCTAGACCCCGTAGACGCCATAGCCGAGCTCAGACGCAGACACGACAACGGCGAGTTGACAGCCGGCGTTGACGTACACGGAGGCAAAATCGCCGACATGGTGGCCCTCAACGTCTGGGACCCCCTCATCGTTAAGAAGCAAGTCATCAAGTCCGCGGTAGAGGCGGCCATAATGATACTCCGCATAGACGACATAATCGCGGCGGGCGCCCCCAAGAAGGAGGAGAAGAAGGGCAAGAAGGGCGGCGAAGAGGGCGAGGAGAAGGGCGAGACTAAATTCGACTAGTTTTTCCCCAACTCTTCCTTCTCGGCTATAAATGTTATATACACGTTTTATCGCCCTCTTGCCGTGGAGACGGTGTCGACAGCAGAGCTTTTAGAACGTGTAAACAAACTAGCGGAACTTCTAGAAAAGGCGTTAGCAAAAAGAGAACTATATCCCCCACGCCTCACCAAGTACGAAGTCGCCCGCATAGTGGGCGCCAGAGCCACGCAACTGGCGATGGGGGCCCAGCCACTTGTAGACATCCAGGAACTAGGCACCACTGACCCCGTGCTGATAGCAATGGAGGAGCTAAAGCGGGGGTTGCTCGACTTCGTAATCGTAAGAGAGCTCCCAGACGGGAAGACTATGAAAATTAGGCTGAAGGACCTTCTTGAGCTCGAGAAGTCTCTTTAACCGGCTTTATAACGACTACGTTGCCGAAGAAGTAAAACTCGTGTCCGCCCCTGACGATTTTTTTCTCTGGCGTACCCCCCACCTCTACGTCCTCGAATAGATAATATATGGTGTATTTCTTCGTCTTGAAGACCTTGTATTTTCCCCGGAGAGGTTCCATAGACGTTTCTCTACCTCATCTTTAAGTTCAATGGCCAAGGAACAAATCAGCAAGTCTCTCTTCGTCTAGGGCTTTGGCGCTTCCGCTGAATCTCATCCTGCCGGTGACTAAGACATATGCCTTGTCGCCTATCTCAAGCGCCTTCTTGGCGTTTTGCTCCACCAGCAGTATGGAGATCCCGAGTTTGTCCCTTATGTCGCGAATAGCCACGAAGAAGTCGCTCACCAGCTTAGGGGCCAGGCCGGCGGTGGGCTCGTCGAGAAGAAGAAGCTTGGGGTTCTTCATGAGGCCCATGCCGATGGCGAGCATCTGCCTCTCGCCGCCTGAGAGGAACTTGCCCTTTCTATCTCGTAACTCCCTCAACTTGGGGAATATGCCGTATACGTTTTCAATCCTCCGGAAAACCTCCTCCCTAGGCACCCCCGCAGAAGCCGCTATCAAGTTTTCATAGACCGTAAGCTCCCCGAAGATGTTGGGAGTGCCGAAGTTGTTAGGCGACTGCATGACGTAAGCCACGCCGAGTTTCATAACTTCGTGGGGCGGCTTCCCTGCGATGTCGCGCCCCATCAAAACCACCCGCCCAGAGTACACATCCGCCATCCCCACTATGCTGTTTAGCAGAGTAGACTTCCCGGCGCCGTTTGGGCCCAGCAGAACAACTATCTCCCCCGCATTAACCAGAAGATCCACCCCAAACAAGACATGAAACCTCCCGTACCCAGCCTCAAGCTTCTCGATCCTCAAAACCTCTGCCATATGGCGTAAAACACCCCCCTTAATAAGCCTTAAAAGAGAAATGTTATAAAGAGAAAAATACCACATCCTATGGCATCCAAAACTCTATACCTAATAGGAATAATTGTACTACTAGCTATAGTTGGGATCTTGTTAACGATGACAAGCCAGACGCCCCAGGCTACGCCCACAACACAGCCAACCACCACCGCAACGCCAACGCAGAAGGTGTTTAAGCTGGGCGCCCTCCTTCCGCTCACCGGAGGCTTCAGTAGCTACGCCAAGCTGGCGCAATGTGCTGCAAATCTCGCAATAGACGACCTCAACGCCGAGTACGCCAATAAGGGCTATAAATTTGAGCTGTACGTCGAAGACACGCAACTAGACCCCAACGTGGCGCTCCAGAAGCTACAGACGCTATACGCAAAGGGGGTAAGGGCTGTACACGCCGGCTTGACGAGCAGAGAAGCCTCCGGCGAAAAGCCCTTCGCAGACCAGAATAAGGTGATCCTCTTCAGCGCCTGGTCCACCTCCTCTCTTCTGGCGTTACCCAACGACTGGCTTTATAGAATCGTAGGCACAGACGCCAAGCAGATAAGAGCCATCGGCGCCATACTCAAAGAACTCGGTGTGAAAAACGTCGCGCTTATCTATAGGAAAGATCCCTATGGAGAAGGCCTCTACCTAGAGCTTCAGAAGGAAGCCGCCAACCGCGGCTTTAAGCTGGTGTCTGTCGCGTCGTACGACCCAGATCCGAAGGCCTTTCCGCAAGCCGCCCCGGAGGCTGTGAGGAAGATCTCCGGAGAAGTTAAAGACTTGGTGGGGCCCGACTTCGCAGTGGTGATTGTCTCCTTCGAAGACGACGGCTCAGTCGTGTTGAAGACGATAGGCCAAGACCCAGTCCTCTCAAAGGCTAGGCTCATAGGCACAGAGGGCATGGCGTTCTCCCCCATCTTGCTACAGGAGGGAGGAGATGTAATGGCCAAGGGCAGGGTAGTAGGCACGGCAAACTGGGCTCTGCCCACCACGCCGGAGTATCAAGACTTCTACAAGAAGTTCAAAGCCAAGTGTGGAGCGGAGCCGATAACCCCCGCCCCGCAGTCCTACGACATAATTAAGATGCTTGGAGAAATTATGGCCACCGTAGGCACAGACAGCGATCCAGACAAGCTACGCGCCACGCTTGAGCAGTGGGGCAAAGAGGGACGCTATAAGGGAGCCACAGGGGTAGTGTTGCTAGATGAAAACGGCGACAGAGCCAACCCCAACTTCGTGCTGTGGGGCGTCGCTATCAAGGACGGCAAACCGACATACATAGAAGTCGGCTACTACGACTACGACAAAGATAAGATAGAGTTCACCACAGAGGGCAAACAGTACTTCTACGGGTGAAAATTTTATAACCTCTTTTTCTAGTTACACCAAGCGGCGGTAGTCTAGCCTGGTTTAGGATGGCGGCCTCCCACGCTCCAGCGAAGACAGCCGTTGATCCCGGGTTCGAATCCCGGCCGCCGCATTCATCAGCTTTTCCCGGTTTCTGTCTAAACAGGGCGTACGTTCAATTCCGCATGTCTGTTGTTGTTAGTTCCACGTATAGAGCAAGCTCGGCGTTTCTATTCAATATCGGCTGACTCACAGTGGTGTCAGCTTCGAGGAGACAAAAAGGTATTGAGAGAAAAAGGGGGTGTCTTTTTAGGATCTTTTCCGCTATCTCCCTCTGTCTCGGCGTGCCGTTCTTCGCCTTTTCGGCGAGGTAGAGCGCTATTGCCCTTCTTATTTCGCCGTCCCTCTCCGCCAACCTCAAGAGGTCTGCCGTGGCGATGTACACTACGTAGTTGGGGCCGGATTTCACAATGTTCGGCCTAAGCCCAGCCGACTCAAGTCTCCTGGCGACCTCCAGCGCCTTCTCGACATCGCGGGTGTAGTGCTCGGCCAGAAGCGAACCGCCTCTGCCGCTGACAAGATGCAGATACATCGCGACACCTGCCACAGCCACGGCGCCTCTCCTCGGCTCCTCAGCACGTGTGACCGTAGGGATCTCGCCGTTGTTTTGCCTATACGCCTCCCTAAGGACGTCTATACTCCTCTTCTCCGTCTTCAGCTTATGGGTCACCCTGAGGGCGTCGTCTGTGGCCAGCTTTATGTAGATCCACTTGTGGGCCCTCAGTAGATCCAGCAGTTCGCCGTATACGCCGGCCGCCTCTCTAAGCTTTGCAAACGCCTCTTTGCCGGAGGCAATTAAGGCCTTACATACGCCTATGCTACTGCCCAGTCTCCAAGGCTCCTTATTTGCAATCATTAATTTGTATTCGCTACTTAACACCTTCCCTCGTTCGGCTTGGCCATCGCCAAGCCACATAGTTAGCAAGGACGCCCACTCGCCACGTCTGAGGTAGCTCGCGACGAGGTCTACGGCCTCCGCCTTGCCCCATCTCTGCCTCCAGCTGTTTGCTTTAAGATGTACTGTTACGCTAACCCCCTCACGCGTCAGGTTGACCGAATTGATTTGTATGTAAATTTTTCCACATCTCACCGTTGCCCAAGCAAACACCTGCCAAGGCTGTGTGGTGCCCATGACGGGCTGGCCGTTATTATTGCTTTCATCGCTTGCTCTCCAGCCCAGTTGGAGTAGCTCAAGTCTCTCGCGCGGTAGCTTCAGCAAGTCGGGAAAACGCGCCGAGACGCTCACGCCGCGGATTAGAATACGTGGCGTGAAGACCTCTGCATACATCCACACTCCGTCCGGCGCGTACAGTCTGTTGCCCTCTATTCTGTAGGTGCCGTCGACGACAGCCTTATATATCGAGGTCAGCTTCTCTTTCGCCTGCCTCTGCGCCTCCAGCAAGAGTTGCCTCACCGCGTCTCTGAAGTGGAAGAGCCACCTCTTTTCCCCCTCCGATAGCTGAAACGTCTCGGCGATCCTCTCTGCCGCGTATTCGACGTACAGCATCCACGCCGGGAACACCCAGTCCACCGGCCCCCGCAAAACGCCGTGGGTGGAGACCTGTTCAATCACCTCTTCGATAGTTGGCGGCTTCTCAACAGGTCTCAACGCGAGCTCTAGACGTTGTTTAATTTCGTTTATATCCATGACGTGGTAAACGACGCGGTACATGTTGAACTGCGGTCGACTTCACCCCCCCTCACAGTTCGCCACAGCCCTCTCCCCACAGGTGCTTCTTCGCAGGTGTTGACTCGCAGGTGTGAATACACCCGTAAGCCTGCACCTGCAGGACAGCCTTTCCAAGGCCCGGCGCAGGCCAACCCTCCTTGCAGATGCTTGCTCACAGGCATAATTATGCCTGTAAGTCTGTACCTGTTGGGGCAGTTCATCGTTTTTTGTGGCGCCGCATGTTTCATGAGGGCTACCGGACGTTGCTTCTGAGCTACGACTTGTTGCGGCTTCCGCCGGAGGCCGCCGGAAAGATTTCCGCCCTCTTCAAGGCAGGTAGTCGGCGAACGGAGGGGTAGCTCCATGGAGAGGTCCAGGACCAAGGCAGGTAGGCGAGCTCGCTTTATTATCTTCTTGGCGAGGCTGGTTTTGCCGCTGCGGGTGGGGCCTGTGATTATTACATGTCTATCAAGCGGAAGAAATACAGGCCCCCTCTTCCCGATGCCTATAAACATGCCGTCTTTTAGAGAAGCGGCGAAAAGCACCGCTAAGAGGACAAGCTCCCACACCATATGTCCCCGTTTTTAACCTACTTCAGGGCTTGAGATACGGGGGGAGTAGGTGTCTATACTGGGTAAACCTGTCGTCGATGAGTAGTAGGAGCTTTTTCTCTCTGGCTAGGTTTCTCATCACTCTGCCGGCGGCTTGGACCACGTGGTTCACCGCTGTGAACAACACCGCGTATTTGTAACCATCGAACCCCAGCCCGTTGAGTATACGTCTCTTCAGCCACAGCTCCCTCGACTTCACGTCTGGTATGGGGAAGCCCACCAAGACGCCGGCCTTCACGTCTAGGTTGACCCCCTCCGAGACAGGGCTACCGTAGTACGTGACAACCACGTGGTCTATGTCGCCGAGGGGGCGTTCAGACACTTGTAGCGTCCCTCTTTGCCCCACTGCTCAAGCGTGGCGCGTAGCCAGCAACACCTGCGAAAAGTTTAAAACCTTGAGGGGAGGGTTTGAACGGGGCGGGGGTGCCCGAGCCAGGTCAAAGGGGCGGGCGGCTGCCTGCCCGGCTAGAGGGGCAGGGCTTAAGACCCTGTGGCGTAGGCCTGCGTGGGTTCGAATCCCACCCCCCGCATTGGTTAAATTCTTTTAAAGGGGGTTTGTGGTATTGATGATGTCTAGGGAGCTTATTGTTAGCAAGATTGAACATGGGACTGTCATAGACCACATACCGGCGGGGAGGGCTCTCGCCGTGCTTAGGGTCTTGGGCATAACTGGGAGGGAGGGCGTGCGAGTCGCGCTTGTTATGAACGTCGAGTCTGGCAAGCTAGGTAAGAAGGATATTGTTAAGATCGAGGGGCGTGAGCTGACTCCTGAGGAGGTGAACATAATTTCCGCGGTGGCGCCTACGGCGACTATCAACATCGTGAGGAGTTTTGAGGTGGTGAAGAAGTTTAAGGTGTCGCCTCCGGAGGTCATCAGGGGTAGGTTTAAGTGTAAAAACCCAACCTGTGTGACCAATGCTCCTAGGGAGCCTGTGGAGCCTGCGTTTTACTTGGTGCGGAAGGAGCCGCCGCTGTTTGTCTGCGCTTACTGCGGCCGGTACCACGAGCTTGGCGACTTGTTATGATTGAGAAGTTTGTAGAACGTGGGATTTTGAAGTTCGGTAGGTTTAAGCTTTCCAGCGGTCTGGAGAGCCCGTTTTATGTTGATCTCCGCGGCGTGTTGGGGGAGGCGGATTTGTTTAGGTGGGTTGTGGAGAGGTACCGCGAGGCGGCGGCTGGGCTGGACTTCGACGTCGTCGTCGGCGTGGCGACGGGCGGCATACCCTACGCCTCTGTGTTGGGCTACCTAATGGGCAAGCCCATCGGCTATGTGCGTCCGGAGGCTAAGGGGTACGGAACTGGGCGCCAGGTGGAGGGCGCAGACGTCACGGGCAGGAGGGTTTTAGTTGTAGACGACGTGTTGACCACGGGCAGAAGCGTCTCCGGGGCTCTCCACGCCGTGAGGTCCGCCGGCGGCGTGGCTACGGGGGTGCTTGTTTTCCTAGATAGAGAGCAGTGCGGGGCCGCAAAGGTCAAGGCCGAAGCGGGGGTTGAGGTCTACAGCGTGTACAAGATGAGGGACGTGCTGGAGGTCGTCAAACCACATATCGCCGAGGAGCACTACCGGTCGGCTGTCGAGTACCTTGCCCAATGGCGTTGTTGACGCTTATAGGCCGCGTCCTGCACAACATACACCCGGAGATAACCTATAGACTCGGCTCCATCCTCTTCTCGTTGCCGCTTCCCCCTTGCCGTTGCGAGACGCGTTGGGAGGTGGGGGGAGTTAAGACGTGTGGACCTGTAGGCGTCGCGGCTGGGCTGGACAAGACTGGGGCCTACGCCAGGTTCCTGTCGTTTTTTTGCCCCGGCTTTTTAGTCGTCGGCTCCACGCTACCCCACAGGCGGCGGGGGAACACGCCGCCCCGGGTCGCCAGGGTGCGTCCGTACTCTTTGGTTAACGCCATGGGGCTCAACAGCCCTGGCATCGCGGAGGTGGTGTCTAGGCTGGCGGGCTTGGGATACCCAGTGTTTATAAGCGTCGCTGGGTTCAGCGCCGAGGACTTTTTCACGCAACTGATCTACCTCCAGAGACATTACAGGCCGGCCGCCGTCGAGGTCAACATATCCAGCCCCACTTATAGAGGCCTCTGGCGGGACCTGCCGAGGCTTGTCGACGTGGATCTCCCCATCTTCATCAAGATAGGGCCTGGGACAAACATGCCGTTGGTGGTTAAAGCAGCGAGGAGGATGGGGTGGGGCCTGGTGGTGACTAACACCTTCCCGGTGGAGGACCGCCGCATCAGCGTGGGGAGGGGCGGCCTCAGCGGGCTTTTGGTCTACAAATACGGCGTTAGGATGCTGGGAAGAATAAGGGGGCTTGTGGGGCCCGACACTCCTATTATATACAGCGGCGGCCTCTTCACCTGTAGCCAGCTCAGGAAGGTGCTGAAGCTGGCCAACGCGGCCGAGGTGCTGACCTCCATTCTGTACTTCACGCCCTTCGTGCTCAAACTGCTCAACCAATGCCCCGACATTGTATGACCGTCTTCTCAGCATCCTGCACCAGCTGTAGCAACCTGCGCCAGTGGGACCCCACCCAGTAGTAGCGGCCGCAGGATGAGCACCGCCAACACATGTGGCTCAACACCCTGTGCCCCGCGGCTTTCTCCGCCTCTGCGCAGGGAACCTCAAGAAGCTGACCACCGCACAGGGGACATACGGATTTCTCAAACGGCTTTAAACCAAGCCGGAGGAACACGGCTATCCACTTAACGTGGTCCTCTGTTGCGAGAAGGATTGTGGGCCCTCTTCTGCGTCTGAAGAGCTCCCTATCGCGCGTAATCACCAGACACTCTGTAGTGACGAGCTCCGAGTCTTCCAGCTCCGTCTTGTATACGGCGGATAGTCCGAAGAGTATCCGCAACATGCGGGCCAGCCACCCCAGCATCGCGTCGACGTACACACAGTCCACGCGAAGTGAGCCTTTGAGGAGACAGACCACCTCCCCCCGCGCTCCGCCCTCGCCTTCATGTCGGTTTTGACGATCAGCCCAAGCAGGGCCGTTCTGACGCATTTTTCCGGTCAAAACCCCCTGGCCGGCGGCTGGCTCAAGGTCTTCTTCGTGCCCACACCTAGTCGTTTTGTTTGTGATTAAAAAATTTCCTGCGTCTAAATAGCGGCTAAAGTGTCCACAGTTTAAGACGCCGGCTCTTAAACGCAACAAAAATGTAAAATTCGAAAAGAGACGTAGTTTAAGACGGCAGGAAAAAGGAGGTTGACAAAAAAGTTAGTTTAGATGCGGTAAGCACCTTACTTTCGATACAAAAACATAAAGTGGAGAGCGGTTAGATTAGTCTTACGTATTCTCTCGCCGCTGTGGTAAATGCCAGCAGACCCTTCGGTCTGTACACCTCTCTTATCTTCTCCTCGTATACCTCATACCGGCCGAACTCCAGCTCTAGCTTGACCTCCTTCACAGCTCCGTCTTGTGCGCAGAAAGCCCTTAGCTGGTTAAGCGAGAGGCACGACTCCGACCCGTCCCTCGCCACATATACCTCCACCGTGTAGGGGTGTAGGATGCTTACCGGCCTCTGCCTTATAACATCAACCATCCACGGGAATTTACGCAGTGTCTTGGCAATCTCCACCAGCCTCTCCCTAAGATCCAGCCACTTCTTCACCCACTCCACGCCGAATGCTTGCAACTCCGGCTATTCAGAAGCTCCTCCGACGGGTCAGGCGGAGGCTGAGGCGGCTCCTTCATCCTCTCCACCTGATCTCTCTTCTAATTTCCTCAGCTGTTTTCTTTGCGTATAGTTGTTTTTAAACCGGCGCATGGAGATGTGGCGTAGACGTGGAGAAGCCGCCTCGACCAGGCTCTCGGCGGCGCCGTACTCCGCGCATCATAAGCTGTATTCAGAGGCCGTGGTTTCCTCCATCGCCTCGGCTGTCGCCCTCGCCAAGGTTGGGCTGTTTAGAGAGACTGTTCAATATGTGCAGAAGGCGGCTAAGGCGCTGTACAAGTCGGCTAGGGAGGTGTTTGAGCGGGTGAAGGTGTCTCTGCAGAGGCTGGCGGAGCTCTTCGTTGA
>Ga0272449_1000745_pt1 | contig 37150 bp, 43 predicted proteins | sample YNPCB0241_FD_198679 | JGI IMG/M metagenome (GOLD analysis project Ga0272449, IMG submission 198679) | Hot spring sediment microbial communities from Yellowstone National Park, WY, United States - YNP-CB-024-1 | ecosystem: Environmental > Aquatic > Thermal springs > Hot (42-90C) > Sediment...
TATCTATGAGCTGTCCTAGACTCAAAGTTCCATCTTTACCTAAAACCTCCACCAAAGACCTGCAAACCCAGTCCACAAAACACATAAAGATTTTAGTCTATTTAAATCTAATTTTGAAACGAGTTCTCTAAATATGTGGATAACGATTCAAAGATAAAGCAGATTAATGAAGATGATGACGTTTCAATTTTTTCTTACTTTAGTTTTCCATTACTTCAAATATCTAAGAAAGATATGAAGAGGATTGCAGCAGAAAAGGGCTTTTTAGACATACTTGAAAAAACTTGGTTTTGTCACACACCTTGGCACAATAGACCATGTGGAACTTGCACTCCTTGCGACCTCACAATTAAAGAGGGATTTGACTACAGAATACCAAAAGTGTCTAAACTTCGCCGCAAAATCTGGATAATTATCAGATACCTTACGAATATAAAAAGAAAAGTAATGCTGTTGTTGTGGAGAAGATCGAAATGAAAAAAGTAACAGTCGGTTTAGTTGGTTGTGGTAGGGTTTCCGAAATTCATATGAACGCCTACAAAAACATCCCAGAAGCTAACGTCGTAGCAGTTTCAGACCTAAACATAGGAAGAGCCAAAGCCTTTGCTCAAAAACATAAAGTACCAAAAGCCTATGATGATGCCGTAAAACTTTTCGAATTAAAAGAACTCGACATGGTTGATATATGCACGCCAATATCAACCCACGCTAAATTGGCATGTGAAGCTGCAAAATATGGACATAACATCCTCCTAGAAAAACCAATGGCAAGAAGCAGCAGAGAATGCGACGAAATAATCCACGAAGTCTCTAAAAACAAAGCTAAACTTTGCATATGCCACAACCAACTATTTCTGCCGGCAGTCATGAAGGCAAAAGCAATCGTTGACTCAGGCAATTTCCCACTGGCCTACTTCAAAATTTCAGTCAGAGAAAGCGCCGAACTAATAGGTGCACCAAAATGGATAATGACACCGGAACAAGGTGGAGTCCTTTGGGAAACAGGTGCTCACGCCGCCTACTTACAACTTCACTTCCTTAAGAGCATAGAAAAAGTATGGGCAATAGGCGAAAAAATACAAAATCCACTCTACGATCATTTTATAATAATGCTGACAAACCCAAGCCAGACAATAGGAGTGATAGAGATCTCATGGCTTGCCCAAAAAGAAGAGGAAAAGTTCGAATTCATAGATACAAAAGGTAGAAAAATTGAAATCATAAACTACAATTTCTTTCTTGAAGATTCTGGAAAAGAAGAGAAAAACCTGTTAGAAGGTTTTTTCAAGGATCAAAAACGAATCATAAAAAAATGGGCAAAATTTTTCCTTAACAACCTCAGCAACCGTAAACTTAAAGGCTGCGTCCCTCAGTATATTTTGCTTACAGAATTTTTCAAATCGATTAGAAATGACACGGATCCACCAGTACCGCCAGAAGAAGGAAGAAGAACCGTTAGGCTCTTAGAGTATATTGAAGAATCACTTGGTAAAAATGAGCCTATAAAAGTAAATAAAGATCTATAAAGTTCAGAGGTCAGACTTGTGGCTGTTTTTCGCAAACTATTATTAACGTTTGACATCGAGGATTTTATAAATCAAAATGCTATCTTAGCGCTCCAAAGGATACTAGAGATTTTGCATAAACATAAGTTAAAAGCAATATTTTTCATAACTGGGCACATGGCTGAGAAAATAAGCAATTATCCACAAATCATTGAACTGCTTAAAAACCACGAAATTGGTTATCACTCATCAAGTCACTCAGTGCGTCCAACAATCCCAGAGTACACAGACGTACAAAGCTACAAAAAAGCCCACGAAATTGCACTTGAAAGAGAAACCTCCCATATTAATCCATTAACTGGCGAAATCGAGGGAGAAGGCGGAATCATCTTTCTCAAAGAATTATTTTACAAAAAGAAAATTCAAGCATTTAGAGCACCTGGCATGTGTTGGACACCACCACACCTCGAGGCCTTGCATAGTTTAGGCATAAAATATGATTTCTCAACGAATTTGACGCTATCAGAACCAGTTACCTATAAAGATATAACTTTTTATCCATACACAGTACTACAGAAATGGGACGGCACAACATACGATTATGAATGCCTAATCCACTCAATCTTAAAACATAAAATAACAATCTTTGACTTACACCCAACACTCCTTGTGAACCAAATAGAATGGGATTCCATATATTATAAAGGAAATCCAAAAACCCTTTTAACAGTTCCCAAAAGACAAGTAAATGAAATAGAACTTCTGTTCCGCAAATTTGAACTCCTTATAAAATGGATAAAATTCCTACAGAAGGCCAGAATAATAGATACTGAACCATCGTTTGATACTCCAGATAAAAATTTACCCCTGACAATACACTATGTAAATGATTGCTATAAGGCTAGCATGCAATGGGTCATAAAACGTTTTAATTATCGACCGAAGTTCATCAAAAATCATTTTTACGAATTTTTTTATGACGCTTGTCAAGGGTTTTGAATGGTGATAGATTGCGAGTTTTGATGGTTACTCCATGTTACTATCCAGTTAAAGGCGGCACAGAAACAATAGTTAGAAACTTAGCTGTGACCCTCAACAAAAATGGCGTCCAAACAGATTTAATGACCTTTAACGTAGATCAAAACAGAAATCCTAAATGGCAAGGAAAAATCGAAAAAATCGACGGGATTACTGTTTACAGAATCCCAGCATTGAGCTTGATTCGCTCTTATAGAGTTACGGCTATGGTTAATTTCATACCTGGAAGATTTGCTAACATACTAAAAAATTACGATATTATCCATTTCCATGAATTCGAATTAAGCTTCCCATTCTTTTCGTCTTTAATCCAAAAACCGAAAATATTGCATCTACATGGAATTAACTATAATTTTGTAAAAAGCCACCATATTAGCAGATTCCTGCTGAAACATTTAGTCCACATATATATTTCTATATCGAGGCAAATGACGGAGGGGTTGGTAAATCTTGGAATTCCAAAAAACAGGATTGTGTACTTGCCGAACAGCGTAGACACAAACTTTTTCAAACCAGGAAAACACAAAGAGGAAAATCTGCTCCTGTATGTTGGCAGAATCTCGGAACTTAAAGGCTTGCATATATTGATAAAAGCTCTACAACATCTTCAACAAAGCGTATGCTTATTTATAATTGGTCCACCAGACTGGAATACTGCTTATCATCAAAATTTGTTAAACTTAATTAAAAAAGAAAACCAGAAGGGGATACACAAAGTAGAGTATCTGGGTCCCATGGAACAAAGTGAAATAGTCAAATGGTATCAAAAAGCTACCATTTTTATTCTCCCATCATTTACCGAGGGCTTCCCAGTAACAATTCTAGAAGCTTTGTCATGCCAAACTCCTGTAATAGCGACTCCTGTAGGAGGAACCCCTGAGATTATCAAAAACCATCAAACGGGAATTTTAATTCCGCCGGGTGACACAAATAGTTTGGCAAAAGCTATAAACTTTCTACTTAAAAATGAAGATGTTAGACTAAAAATGGCTTGTGAGGGGAGAAAGCTCGTTAGAGAAAAATACTCTTTGGAAAATGCTTATAAAAAACTATGTCCAATTTATAAACAATTAATGGAATCATTTTAGCCTAAGTAGCCGTGCATAGAACTAAATTAGAATATTAAAATTAAATTCCATGGTTGCCATTCAAAGGTGACCGATTAAAATTTGTTAGAACATTTTAAAAGTTTTCTATATTATTAATCTATAAATGTTTAAATTCCAGTGTTAACATTTTAAAGTTAATGTGGAGAAAAGTGATTTGAATTGAAATCGAATAAAAAATTGTTAGGCATATTTTTGATTAGCCTCATTCTTCAAGGCATTATATGCGCTATTGATTTTACCCGTGTCTTTGGATTACCCTCAATAACGTTAAAGTGGAGAGTTAATGCGGGTACTGGCAGTACATGGATGGGCCCGTTAGCAGCTGATTTAAACAATGACGGCTTCATGGAAATAATAATCACTGGAAAGAATGGGATAGCAGCTTTAAACCCGCTGAATGGCAGCGTTATATGGTCGCAACCATATGGAGGCGACCATGTTCCCTGCGAGATAATAGACTTAAACAAAGACCACATCCCCGAAATATTGATGGGTCCCCAGTATATTAATGGATCTTCTGGTGGCGTATTAGCCTTACATGGAAACAATGGTTCTGTCTATTGGTATAATCCAAACGCCGCCTGCAAAGGAACATACATAGCCGTCGCTGACATCAATGCTGACGGATATCCAGAGATTTATACCGCTATTCCAGGAAGAATTACAGCCCTAACTTATGATGGCCGCATATTTGCCTCCACTTGGACTTACTATACATGTTGGGGCGGGATGTCAATAGGAGACACGGATTTTGATGGGGTATTTGAAGTTTATCTTGGCGAAAGGAGCACTTTATACGACCCAAGTGCGCGTGGACTTAGGGCCTTTTGGGCAGATAACCTAACTGAAAGATGGGCTCACCCCGACGTCCTTTGTAGTAGTCAAGCCCCAGTGCTTGCTGACGTTGATAAGGATGGAGACCTTGAAATAATCGTACTTCATCAACGGCAAGGTATCGCCGTCATTAATACTGATGGAACCCCATACCGCAAACAACTTACTATCAGTAGTTTGCCAAGTAACGGGCATACTAATCCAACAATAGCCGACGTGGATAATGACGGTAACCTTGAGCTACTGCACTGTGGCCAGGCAGACTTGGGATGGTATACTCCTGCAATATTTGATTTAGTAAAATGGCAAGTAGAAGCCACGCTTCCATTTAAGTCTATAGATCCTCCAGGCGTGGCTGATATTGATGGAGATGGAAAATTAGAAATTATAGCGCCCAACCAAAACAACGTAACCATTTTCAAGTATAACCCAGGTACAAACAAGTATGACATTATAGGAACCATTCCTCTAGCTACGGCCCATCCATTTTTCATAGCTCAAGACATCGATGCTGATGGCAAGCTTGAATTGATCTTCAACCAATACAACAGTTGGGTTAGCGTCTACGATGTAGAAACGCCAGCACCAATACCACTGCCCAGATCTGGGCTCTATTTCTACAGCCAGTATAGAACAAGAGTACCCGTATATGTGCCTCCGCCAGGACCGCAAGAGCCGAAAATCTCCCAAATCTCACCCAGTGACGGTGCCAAAAACGTTCCAATAACACTTACAGAGCTAAGCTTCAAGCTGACAGATTACCAATGTGACCCAATAAACTACACAGTCACAACTAATCCAGACATAGGCTCAGCCAGCGACATAAACGTGCCTAACGGAAGAATAACTGTACCGATCAGTGGGTTAGCCCGCTCAAAAACCTACACATGGACTGTTACAGCTACAGACGGAACCCACACAACCATAAAGACCTTCACGTTCTCAACAACGGAGCAAGCGCCATGGTACAACGAAGAATGGCTATATCGCAAAGAAATCATAATAGACCACACGAAAGTAGCTGGCGACCAAACAAACTTCCCAGTAGTAATAGACCTAACAGACCCAAGCCTCACAACTAAAGCGCAGCCTGACGGTGACGACTTCCTATTTACGGACGCAAACGGTGTTAAACTAAGCCATGAAATAGAACTTTATGATAGCACAACGGGACACTTAGTTGTATGGGTTAAAGTACCCTACTTATCCTCAACCGTAGACACGAAAATTTACCTGTATTATGGCAATTCAAAATGTGGAAACCAACAAGACCCAACGGCAGTATGGGACACCAACAACGTGCTTGTTCTACACTTGGATGAAACTCATGAATGCAGCATGTGGGGAATGATAGCAAACGCATTGCCTCGCGATGTTGTTTTATACCATCTGATAAATGCTTCAAACTCGTTGAAGAATCTAGGACAAACAAACAAAGATGGTTGGGGACTCGTCTATTACTTAAATCAAGTGCCAACAGTAACAAGAGGACCAGATCCTGCTTATACTGATCCAAATTTTGTTGCTGCTGCAAATGCCATGGCAAATAGCGGCGCACAAATAGGCGTCGGCCATGTTAGGCTGCGATCCTCAGGGGGACTTCCACCATGGGGCGATCCCCATCCATTCATGCGTTATAAAGGCGGTAAATGGTGGGCTTTCGCTCACCACGGCGGCGTTTCAATATCTATCATGAAGAATTTAATCGGGCCGGCCTACCTGGCGGCAAACCCGCCAACCTACGGATCAAGTTGGGACGACCCAAACATAATTGACTCCGACCTGTATGCCCTCTGGGTGCTGAAATGCATTGAAGCAAACAACTGGGATGTAACGCTCGGAATAGCTCAGGCAATAAAAGAGATGGAGGACGCAGGCGCCACAGGCAACTGGAACTTCCTGCTTACAGACGGCGTAACGTTATGGGCTTTCCGAAAAGGCGACTCAACCCACACATTATGGTATTATCGTGACGCATCATTACAATATTCAGCCGTAGCTTCTGTACGCCCAGATACAAGCCAGACAGGCTGGACTGAACTTGCCAACTACAATCTTGCAACATTAACGAAGGACTCTGTAACGGTAATAGCAGACATACGCACAAAATATCCTTACCCACTGCTCGTTGACTCAGAATTCAGCAGCAGTGCCACCAGTGAAGAGTTGAGGGCAAATACGCCTAGTGTACAAGACTGGTATGAAAGCAGAGGAGCTTTCGGAGGAACTGGTAACTCAAGCCTACTTACACTAGACACTAATAATATTGGTGGTAACACTGGCAAAAAAGCCGCCCTAAAAAGTTATGATGTAAGAGGTGACGCCTACCTTACTCAGGAGTTTTCAACAGGCATAAGTGGAACATTTACAGTATCGTTTGATATTTATGTAGACAGAATTTTAGATAGTAGCAATTACGACCGCACCGGCCTAATTTACATAGGTGACGACCGCATATCTTCAAACTGTCCCACAGGCACAAGCGATGAACGTTTTGTATTCCTATGCTTCTACGATCCCACTCCAGGCGACACGGGAAACGATTTAGAGATCAGGGCAAGAACATCTAGTGGGCAAAGATATGATACGACTTCTCAGTGGTTGCAGGTTGCTTCCGGCCTAAGCTACGACACGTGGTACACAATAAGACTAGTAATTAACGTTGCAGCCGGCACATATGATGTCTACGTTAACGACGTCTTGGTTAAAACTGGGGTTCCCAAGTATTCAGGGTATTCCTCCACTTCGGTAAGCTATATTTCATTCTCCGCAGACAGTGACGGTAGAGGAGACTTCTACGTAGACAACGTTTATGCTCCGAGTCGAAACCGATACAAGCTCACAGTTAATAAAGTGGGCAACGGAGAAGTACAACTAAACCCAGGCGAATCCTCCTATCTCCCAGCAACTGTTGTTACTCTAACAGCTGTACCTGCTCCAGGCTGGATGTTCTCCGGCTGGAGCGGCGACCTGTCTGGAACAGTAAATCAAACTACAATTACAATGGATTCCAACAAAGCCGTAACAGCAACATTTACCAAACTAGGATACACACTAACAGTCGACACTGTCGGTAGCGGCAGAGTAATCAAGGATCCGGATCTCACGGCTTATCCGGAAGGCTCCGTAGTAACATTGACTGCTGTTCCATCTGCTGGCTGGAGTTTCAGCGAATGGAGCGGTGATGCCTCTGGCAACAATAACCCAATAAACATCACTATGGACAACAATAAAACTGTAATCGCTATATTCACGCAAGACCAATATACACTTTCCATAAACAGCATTGGCAGCGGCCATGTAACTAAAAGCCCCGATAAACCCACCTATACCTACGGAGAAATTGTAACGTTAACCGCTGAAGCTGACCCCGGCTGGATCTTCTCCCACTGGAGCGGTGACCTTTCAGGCTCACAAAATCCGAAAACAATTAACATGACAAGCGACAAAACAGTCAACGCAACATTCATTCAAGGTTACACCTTAACCATTAACATCATCGGCAGCGGTTCTGTTTCTAAAGATCCTGACCAAACAGGCTACGCGCCAGGCACTGTTGTCACGCTATTGGCTACACCTGATCAAGGCTGGAGTTTCAGCGGATGGAGCGGCGACTTAACAGGCGAAAATAACCCGGCAACAGTGACAATGGACGGCAACAAAGTCATTAATGCCACATTCACGCCAAACCAGTACACGTTGACTATAAACATCGTTGGTGGAGGTTCTGTAAGTAAGAACCCTGATAAAGCCACTTATACCTATGGCGAAATTGTAACATTAACCGCAACCGCCGACCCTGGCTGGATATTCCAAGGCTGGAGTGGCGACCTTTCAGGTTCTGAAAGCCCAACAAACATAACAATAGACGGCGACAAAAATGTTAACGCTACATTTATTCGACTGTATATATTAGCAGTCAACATTGTTGGTAGCGGTTCAGTTTCAAAGAATCCTGATCAAGCAACTTATGTAGAAGGTTCTGTAGTCACTTTAACAGCCACTCCCGCAACTGGCTGGGCCTTCTATAGCTGGAGCGGCAGCATTTCAAGCTCAGAAAACCCAGTTACTATCGTAATGGATAGTGACAAAATTGTTACTGCAAAATTCACGCCAATTCAGTACACATTAACAGTGAACGTAATTGGTAGCGGCTCAGTATCTAAGAACCCAGACAAATCAACATACAATTATGGTGAAACGATCACATTAACAGCTATTCCAGCTACAGGCTGGTCCTTCTTCCGTTGGAGTGGCGACCTAACTGGAACAGCAAACCCAGCCACAATCATTGTTGACGGCAACAAAGTTGTAATAGCCAACTTCGTCCAAGGCACAATATGCTTCGACTCATCAACATACGGTAACAACGGCGTACTTTATGGAGGGGTAGTCCAAGGAGTTGATGGACAGATAGACGGCGCTGTCAGCTTCGACGGATCAACAGGCTACATAGAGATTCCTCACAGCGACACACTTTCAGGCTTTACTCAAGGCCTAACCGTTAGCTTCTGGATGAAACTTGAAGACACCAGTAGGAGACAAAGAATAGTAGGCAAATATAACACAGGCACAAACCAACGAGGCTGGTTCATAGACTATAATCCCGTTGAATATCCAACCCGTCCAATCACTTTTCACGCTTCCTATGATGGAAACAATTATCGGGAGTGGTATGCCAACTTTGTTCCAGCAGCCGGAGTATGGTATTATGTAACAGTGGTTTGGGAACCAAACACGATTCCGAAATTCTACATTAATGGCGTACAAGTTTCAACTGTTGGAACAAACACCATTTCTTCAATTTATAACAATGTAGGCATCCCGCTTCATATTGCAAGATGCGTCTACAATAACGCCAGGTACTTTAAGGGCTCACTGGATGAAATCCGCATCTCCAACATTGCCCGCTCAGCAGGCTACATATTAACATGCTACAACAACCAGTTCAATCCGTCAGCATTCTACTCCGTAGGACCAGAAGAAGCCTTGCCGTCTGCACCATTAGTGTCGGATCCAAACCCAGCTGCAGGAGCAACAAATGTTCCCCTAACGCTTAGCGAACTAAGCTTCACACTAAAGGACTACCAGAACGATTTGATGAGTTACGAAGTCACAACAACGCCATATATTGGCGGAGGAAGCGCCACCGGCGTAGGAAACGGAAGATACTCAGTGCCAGTAAGCAATCTTCAACCCCTAACAACCTATATGTGGCATATCCACGTAACAGACGGAACACATGAAACAGACGTATCGTACACCTTCACAACAATGCCAAGATATCTTGCAGACCCAGAGTTCAGCGATAGTGCCAACGACACAGATTTAAGGGCTAACACACCTGATGTGCAAGACTGGTACGAAAGCAGAGGAGCTTTTCCAAGCGGCGCAGACCCAACCCTACTCACCCTTGACACAAGCGATGTAGGAGGAAACACGGGCAAAAAGGCAGCCCTCAAAAACAAGGTAGGCACCGCCACAAACGCCTATCTCACACAAGAATTTCCATCCCCAATGACAAACACATTCGACATATCCTTCGACATATACATTGACAGAATTGATGACGTAGGAAGCTACGACCGCACTGGAAACATATACATTGGAGACGATCGTGATAGTAACAACTGTCCAACAGGCACAAGCAACGAACGCTTCGTATGCCTAGCCTTCTACGACCCAACACCAGGAACAACGGGCAACGACATAATCCTCAAAGCCCGAACTCTATCTAACCAATCTTGGAGCACCACATCCTCATGGCTGACGGTGGCTGAAGGCCTAAGCTACAAAACATGGTACACTATAAAACTCGTTATTAGACCCGCGTCAGGCAACTATGACGTTTACGTCAACGGCGTCTACAAGGGCACATTCAATAAATACGATGGCTACACACCAACATCAGTCAGGTACATAAGCTTCGCAGCAGACAGCGATGCCAGAGGAGCATTCTACGTTGACAACGTATTCTCGCCAGCGATTGAAAGGTACAGGCTAACAGTAAACACAATTGGCAGCGGAACAGTAACAAAGACTCCAGGCGAATCAACATACGCCCCCGGCACCGTAGTCACTTTACAGGCTAATCCAGCTTCCGGATGGTATTTTGACTCATGGAGCGGCGACGCTTCTGGCAACGCAAACCCAACAACAATCAAAATGGACAGCGACAAAACAGTTACTGCCAAATTCACTCAAAGCTACACATTAACCGTTAACATTGTCGGCAGCGGAACAGTAACAAAGAACCCAAATCAAACAACCTATACACCTGGCACTGTCGTAACGTTAACTGCTACACCAGCTCAAGGATGGTCTTTCAGCGGATGGAGCGGAGACCTGACAGGCAACGAAAACCCAGCCACAATAACCATGAACAGCAGCAAAATCATTACAGCAACATTCATCGTGAAACAATACGTAATTATCGCGTCAGTAGATGGAACTGGCGGAACCATAAACCCCTCAGGCGAGGTTCTGGTGGAGTATGGTCAAAACCAAACTTTCATAATGCACCCCGATGATGGCTATCACGTTTCGAACGTAATCGTGGATGATCGATCAATAGGCGCTGTAACATCTTACACATTCTACTTCGTCGACAGCAACCACACAATAATTGTAGAGTTTGAACTAAACAGGTACACGTTAACCATAAATATTGACGGCGAGGGCATTGTAAACATAGACCCCAATAAGACGCTTTACTCATACGGCGACACAGTGCAATTATCAGCAATTCCAAACGATGGTTGGCGATTCAGCCACTGGAGCGGGGACCTAAAAGGCTATGCTAATCCAGCAACAATAACTGTTGATGGGAATAAGACAATAACCGCACACTTTACTCGCGTAATATTCCAAAGCGGATACGATACTGGTGATTTTTCAGAATGGACTGGAATAAGGGCAACTCCGAGCGACAGCATAACTGTCGTATCCATAGACCCCCATCATGGAACTTATCATTCCCAAGCAACCATGTCCGCTGTTAGTGGAAGCGTTAGGTATGCCTACGCCTATAAAACTGTTGATTTATCGGAATTCTATGTGCGTTTCTATTTCAAGCTTAAAGATAGCTTGCCATTCTCTTCTGCGGGCGACGAGCTAATGTTGATTATCGCTAGGGCTGGCAACACAGGTATCTTTCAAGCGGGATTTGGGGCTACTCGTGGATATTTGAAGGGCAACTATCGGTCTGGGACAACATGGAATGATTGGAGCGTTTCAAGTATACGTGCTGAATTAGATGTTTGGCATTGCATTGAAATATACTGGAAAAAAGACGCTTCAAACGGCGTGTTCCGAGTTTACTATGATGGAGTATTGGTTTTTGAAAGGACGGGCATAGATACAAGCCGATACGACAACGTTACAGAAATAAGGGTTGGATGCACACGATACTATTTTGCTTCCTCCCAACCATTAAGAGTCTTTACGGACTGTGTTGTTGTTGCCTATACATATATCGAACCCGAAGTAAAAGTATCAAACATTAATAATTCGGATAGCCAATAGAAAATAAGCCTTGCCTATCTAAGCCCAATAACTTTGCTAGCAGTGCCAGTTAGCCTCAACATACACAGAAGCAAAAAACGAGAAAATAAGTAGCTTCTCCCCCCACTTTATTTTTGGCTCATAATCGAAGATGCACATCTCAGTTTATCCTAATGTACCATTAAACTTCAACTCTATTTCTAATTCCGCCTCCACACAAGTGTTCTTAAGCATACAATAACGCACTATGAACTAAAAACGAAAAACATGGCTTTCAACAAATCCGAAAAGAAGGCATAAAAATGGAAAAAAATCCTTAGAATGGGTAAAACTTCGGCCATTGGAAGCTTTCAACTTTTCATAGGCCAAGCATCCTCAACCATAATTATGGCTGCAGGTGCAATAATCCTTGCAAGACTGATAACGCCGGAAGAATATGGGTTATACTCTATAGCTTTAATCCCATCGTATATGGCGATACTCTTCAGAGATTGGGGAATAAACTCAGCCATAACAAAATACACGGCAAGCCTAAGAGCCCAAAAAAAAGGAAGAAGAAACATTTGAAATAATAAAGGCAGGCCTAATATTTGAAATAGCTGCAGGATTCCTTCTGTCGCTGGTACTTGTTTCTCTTTCAAGCTTCATAGCCTCAGTTATATTTAATCGTCCAGAATCCGCATCGCTCATAGCAATAGCATCAATCACAGTGTTTGCAACCGCGCTACAAACTGCTGCGCAATCAACCTTCATAGGCTTTGAACGAATGGAACTAAATAGCCTAACAAACATATGCCAAGCCTCGGTAAAAAGTGTAGCTGCGCCGCTCCTCGTGTTTGTGGGCTTCGGTGCCATGGGCGCAACCTTAGGCTACACTGTATCATTTATAGCCTCAGCCATCATAGCCCTAGCAACACTATACCTAACCATAATCAGGGGAATAAAACGTAAAAATACGAAAAATTCAAAGACTGCTAAAACCTTAAAAGAAATGCTTCACTATGGAGTTCCACTCTCAATATCATCCATTATAGGAGGATTTCTAACACAATTCTATGCCTTTTTAATGGCCATCTACTGCTCAGATGCAGCAGTGGGAAACTATCAAGTGGCAACTCAGTTTGCAACAATACTAACATTCTTCACCATACCAATATCCACGGTGCTTTTCCCAGCTTTCTCAAAAATAAACACAGAAAACGAAAATGAACTGCTACAATCGGCCTTCGCAGCCTCAATAAAATATGCCTCACTTATAATTGTTCCAGCCGTAATGGTGTTAATGGTTCTCTCAAAACCCATGGTTACCACTTTATTTGGTGAAAAATGGACGCAGGCACCGCTTTTTCTAACTTTATACGTGGTAAATGACTTATTCGTAACATTTGGAAGCCAAATTCTCGGAAGCCTATTTGCAGGGTTGGGGGAAACAAAAACTCAGATGAAGTTAAGCCTTATAACCCTAGCAATAGGCATACCCCTAGCATTCATATTAATCCCGTCTATGGGAATAATAGGATTAATACTGACAACCATAATAGCGGGTAAACCAAGCCTAGCAATAGGGCTATACTGGATCGGAAAGAAGCACAAAGCCAAAATAGACATAAACTCTTCAATCAGAATCCTGGCAGCCTCAACCATAGCAGCCACAGCAACACTCTTAGCTGTAAATTCTATAGCATACGCGGAATGGGTAAAACTTACAATAGGGTTGTTAACATTCGCTACAATTTACCTAATAACCGCTCCAACAATAGGTGCAATAAACAAATACGACACAAAAAACCTAAAAACAATGTTCTCAGGTTTAGGGACAATTTCTAAAATCATAAACATTCCACTAAACGTCATAGAAAAAATCCCGACTCTAACATAATAGGCACAAAACATCAAAACTCATCAACAGCAGTCCAAATGCTAACAATAGGCTTAACAAAAAATTCTACAACGCCCACAAAGCAGAACTCCAACACTTCGTGAACTGCCTAATAAAAGATAAACAGCCAACACCAACGGGAGAAGACGGACTAAAAGACCTAGAAGCAATAGAAAAAGCATACAAAAACCAAATATTCATTTAAACTAGTAGAATCTTTATCGGTTTCAGTAAGAAAAATTCGTTGTGGGCCTGAAATAAAGGAAAATATTTATATGGATTAACAGAAAAACATTAACACGGCGAAAAACTATGGTTAAGACAACCATCGAGGTGGACGACGACCTGTGGCGGCGCTTCAGCATACTTGTGCTACGTGAAAAGGGTGAACGGAAGAAGAATGAGGTTATAACTGAGCTAATCAAAGATTACATTGAACGTAGAGGTTTCACGGAGGATCCGCAGCAATTAAAATACATTTTACAGGTTGAGGAGGAGCGAGAGGCCTACCTTAAAATCAGAGAAAAACTCATCCGAGAACCAGGCTACAAAGGAAAATACGTCGCATTCCTTCAAGGCGCTCTGGTTGGATCCGACGAAAATAAGGGGAAACTCGCTGAAAAAGTCTATGAAAAATACGGCTATGTACCAATCTACATCGATAGGGTAGCCGCCGAAGAAAGACGTGTAGAAGTTCCGTCGCCGGAGCTGACCCGCCATGAAGTATAGCCTCGACTATAACCCTCCAGCCCCATCTTTAACAGTTAGATTCAGCAGTCCCACATCAACCCATTCAATAGAAATTCAGGCAAAAATAGACACTGGCGCAGACATAACAGTGCTTCCACAACATGCAATAAGCAAACTTAGACTCATCCCCGCGGGACGCTTAACCGTTATATCCTTTGACGGACGAGAGGAAAGAAAATACACATACTTTGTAAACCTCCAATTTAACAACTTCAAATTCCAAATGGTCGAAGTCATCAGCGCCAAACGCCAAGACGCACTCCTCGGCCGAGACATCCTCAACCAACTTAAAACCACCCTTGACGGCAAAACAATGAACTTCGAGCTCCTCGACCCGTGAAGCGCCGGCATAAAAACACCAACAGGAGAAGACGGGCTAAAAGATTTAGAAGCAATTGAATAAGCATACAAAAACCAAATACGCCTAAATTAAAATTATTAACTTATTAATTAATGGTTAACTGTGAGCACAAAACATTTAAAATCCCATTAAATTGCTGATAAACACCATAGCAAAGTTGCTGACCAAATGGCTATAATCATAAAACCTCATGCAAAACAAAGAATGAAAGATCGAGCGGTAACTGAAAAGTAAATAATCAACGTTCTGCAGAATCCAAAGGAACCATATCAGTTAGATACGGAGAGACGAAAGGAGGTTAAAAACACTTGGCTTCACTAGAATATGACGAAAGCTGCAATGCGCTATACATAAGAATTAAAAGAGGAAAAGTCGCGGAAACAGAACCAGTATCAGACAGCCTCATCTTAGACCTAAATAAAAAGGGAGAAATAATAGGCATAGAAATTTTAGGTCCAACAAAAATAGACATAAAAAGGTTTTCCCACCCCATAAAAATCCTCACAAAAAGTGAACCCAAATCGACGGTTAAAGCATAGGTGCGCTCAAGTCCTAATCCCTACCACAGAGGATGACAAACTAAAAGATTCAGAATCTGTAGAAAAAGCGTACAAAAACCAATAATTTTATGAAAAGGCTGGATAGGCTGGAAAGTTACCTAGCCCTTGTAATCCTTTAAATGCACCGTTGGAACAGTCTGCCTCGCTTTCTCATATAAAACATTGTCAGCCGTTAAAAGGGTTCCGCCAACCTTCTCGCATGACCTTACATATACGCTATCATAATAGGTGGCGTTATTCTTAACACCCCATTCTAAAGCTTCCTCTTGCTCTCCCTCACTTAGGCGTATAGAATCGATTTTTAACTCCAGAAAATGTGAAAACATCTCTAAAGCCTCTTCCAGGCTTATGAAGTCCCCTTTAACGCTTTTCCACAATGTATTGCCAACCTCATAAACCAGCAGCCCCGGAGCCTTCAGATCCAACTCCCCCTTTAAAAAGCCATCTAAAACCAGTTCAGCCTTATCCGACAAATCCTCAATCAACAAAAACCTGGATGCAACAGAAGCATCCACCACGTAAACCTTCAACGGGCCTCCCTCATCTCCCTAATGGCTTCATTGATAAATCCGGAAGGTACAACATGCCTCCTCTTTTTCAAGCTGTCCAAAAGCTTTTCAGCAGCCCTCCTCTTCTCCTCAAACTCAACCCTACGCCGAATAGCATCCCTAATATACTCAGACCAATTGATCTTAACCTGACTCATCCTCCTTCTCAAATCTTCATCAACCTTAACAGTAACAGTACCCAACAACATCACCAAAAATAATTGAATAAGTAATACATAAAAACTTTACTGGAAAACAGCATCATTCCTCTGAAAATTTCTTCATTTTCAGATAATCTTGGTGATCTTTTTGGCAACAATCCTCATAAAAACTTGCCTGAAGACCTTTTAAGGTTGAACTTGGCTGCAGAACATTGGCTGAATAGTCTGAGAAGGCATTTCCCTAACAGATGAAAAGTTAAAGGCGCGCGCAGTTACGTATATAAAGGGTTCTGGTTCTGTTTCTTTTGCTGCGCGTGTCTAAAATTTCCATTAAAACTCAAACCATTTAAGACCTTGTCTCGAAGCAAATGCCTAACTTTGCGAATCGTCACCCTTTAAAATATTATTTTTCTTCCCATTTCCATTTTAGGGGGTTCTCAACCTTTAAGAACGAATACTTTTTAAAATGTTTAGTATTCTCCGTCCACAAAGCATCAACATTTCCCTTACATGTATATGCCAGAACAGAGTCAAATATGTCGCCGTCCACAATCGATAAATGCTTTGCTGATTCAAAAGTCTCCCTAAAGGTTGCGGCTGAGGGAATTAATTTCCCAAAACCCACGCTTTCCTCATAAAGCATGCATATTTCAGCCGCTTCATCAGAACTTAGGGGATTCTTAACTCTCTTCCCAGTCATAATGGAATAAAACTCTAACAGATTCTGATGGGAAACAAAAGCCCTAATCCAGCCATTTATAGAAGCCTTAATAATAAGGGATGCAGCGTCATGATGGGGACTTGAACGGTCGTGGGCGTAACATAAAATCATAGTGTCAAGCAATATTTTCTTACCTGCATGAGCACTCTCCGCCACATCCACGCCGTCAACCAATATCCTCATAAATTTCCCTTCTAGTTAACCCTGTGGGAACGCCAACTTCACGGCAACTCGCTAAGGCATCAAGAATCCGCTCCTCAACCGTTTTCCTCTTCAACTCAACCCTAAAACCCTTCCTGTCTAAAGAAACAACGCTTAGCCTATCGCCGTTCCTCAAGCCTAACCTCTCCCGGACCTCAGCGGGAACATAAATCTTCTTTTTATGGTATGTTGTTTCAGTCAAATCGACACCACACTTTACAATAACCAAATAATAAGTTACCCATATTTAAATGTACCCATAAAATTAACTGCATAAACACGCCTAAAAGAACACCGAAATACGCCTAGATTAAAATTTCCAACGACTTACATTTCATTCATGCTGACTGTTAGCAAAAGTCATTTAAAACAAACCTGTCAAATTGCTGATAAAAATAAAAAGGTTCCTCAAAGCGCGAGAAGAACATAATAAGTCAGCAAATGCTTATAAGTGCTGTTAACCGCAGCCGGCAACACACTCATTTTAGAAAGCATTAAGGATCCCATTCAACTAGCTCTCTCCGGGAAAAATTTGCATCCATAACGCCGGAGCAGGTGGAGGCAATAAGCCTTGAAGAGCAAGCAGGGCGCATTAAGAATTCTCCTTGACACATACTTCATACTTCCCACCCTGGGAATCGACACAGGCAAAGAGGTTGTGGGAGCCGAAGCCTCAGGAAGCTCGCCGAAATCAAATCCTATGAAGGGAAAAGTTTGAGGCCAAAATCTTTAAAAACGCTGAAATGCTTCAAATCAAACGTGTAGAGAAGCGCTCCCCTATTTAACACTATGGCAGCGATCATGGCGTCTGTCCTCCGCGCCGGCTTCCCTGAACTCTCAGCTTTTAACTCTAACTCAGCAGATAATTGGGCATCCCTCTTTGTATATTCAATTATGGGCAGAAGCAGAACGTCCCTAACGGGTTTCGCATACTTTTCAAGCCCATATAAAATCTCATGGAGATTAATAACGGTTGTAGCGACATCTTCGCCTCTCTCAATAAGTTTCCTTAAGGCTTCATCGCCCTTGGCGGACTGCCTATCAAAGATCTCAATCAGAACATCGGTGTCCAAAACAATCATGGCCTACGCTCAGTCCTCGCAGCATAAATTTCCCTAAGTAAAGCATCCTTATCCCTAAATTCAACACAGCCCCTAAGCTTCCTCAAAGTTTCAAGGGGGCTAGCTTCCTCAATAAGCCTCTCAAATAAATCGCTAAAACTCTCCCCCTCACGCTTAACCTTCAACAGCTTCCTATAAACCTCATCCCTAATTGTCACAGTTTTAGTCATCGTCATCGCCGAAAAAATTTAATGTTTAAATACATATTTAAACATTCTCATGAAAAGCCTAACGCACTAACTAAAGCAGCCATTTTTTCCTCATAGCTATGGAAAGCAGCAAACAAGTTCATGAAAACAATAACCTACACAGACCTTAAAGCGAAAGATTCAAAGTTTAATTCAACCAAGAGACCTTTAATAAAACTCAAAAGTTGAGGCGTAATGAAACCTTCGAATTCGCCGCTTAACGCTCTTCTTAAGACGTCAGCAGCCTTCTTCCGACATCTAGATGCTTTATTGGGTTTGGAGTGGATAACACCTTTAAAATTGAAGATAACCCTGCTTTGTGGAAGATGGCGAAATATTTATGAGAGACGAAATTTTTATTTTTATTCGGTAAATCTGGAAAATGCATAAAAGTCGAGTAGGTTCGAAGGGGGAATTATTTCCTCCTAAAGAGATTAAGGAGAAACTTGGGCTTCGCGCCCATATGAAAGTCCTATACAAAGTCGAGAATGGAAGACTTATTGTTGAGCCAATCCCAAGCCTAGAAGAAGTATTAAAAGAAGCACCGTCTATAGAAATAACCATTGAAGAACTCCACATGCAAAGAAAGGAGCTGTCGCGGAAGGCTGAAATTTGAAATTACTCCTAGACACCACATATTTTCTCCCAGCGATAGGAATTTCTATCAAAAACCTCCCAAAAGATGCGCCTATTAAACTGGTAAATCAAAATCATAAAATCTCCATAAGCAACATAAGCGTATTTGAACTCTCAGCAATAGGCGCTAAATACATCGTCACAGAAGCTCTTTCAGCCGAAAGAGTAACTAAAGGTATAAGAGCCATAGTCTACGATGAAGCAATGGAAAGAATCCCAATCCACGACAGCCCAATCCTACTTACAGCCTTCAAACTTAGAAAGATCCTCAGCGACTTCGTTGACTGCCTAATTCTCTCATCAGCCATAAACCAATGCGACGCCCTCATAACGGAAGACAGTGACATACAAAATCTAAAGAAAGACAAGGAATTCAGCAACCTACTAGCAGCAATAAAACCGAATTTCAGAATCCAAACGCTAAATGAAACCCTAACAAGCTCATAAAATATTTTGCGTGCGCATAGCCTCAACCGATTAATCTTAACTTCTCTAATCCCCTCCTTAAATCCTCATAAACCCTAACATTTCACTATCCTGAACAATTTTCCTAGTTTTCTCATGGCTTGAACTAGCTTTCTAGATCTTGCAGAAATATTATTTCCACATTGAAGGGCTTCTTCTCCATTTCTTTGGCCAGCTCCTTCTCCCTTTTTGCGAAAACAGCCTTAGCATTTGTCATCTCAGCCACAGCAATGCAGCTGCAATCCGCCAGAGAGATGCCCCTTTCACACTTAATTTTACCCATTTTTACTGCAACCTCCGCCGAATCACATATGTCCAGTGCACGTGAAGCCAAAATATCATTTACCTTCTCCTCAGCGAATTTTTCTCCCCTCAATCTGCAGAGCACATAGAACACTTCAGATATTGTAAGCAGAGAGCAGCTAACTTTTTCCTCAGGCTTTAACGTTTCAAAATATTCCTTTAAGATTTCGCCAGTTCTTGTTCCCATTAAATACTCTATTAAGACGCTTGAATCAAGAGCAATATTCCCTCTTAAGCCCCTCAAGCCTCTCATCCTCTTCTGCCCTAAGTTCCTTTAAGAGAGCCTGAGCCTTAGGCTCTGAACCTAAACAGCCGAAGAGGGAAAGCATCATGGAGATGTCCCTCTTCTGAGAAAGGTAAACATTTATTAAATGCCTTATCGCCTCGCTGAGAGAAGTTTTTTTACCCCGCTTCAACTGCAGCTCAGCAGCTATGGAAAAGAGCTGCCTCTTAATTTCCTCATCAACCTGTATAGTGGACATAAAAGTTTCACAGTTTCAATAGTAACTATAGAAAATATAAAAACCTTTCGATCGGGCCTCAATAAAGATCATGCGATGCCAAATTTCGAGAAAGATTCCTGCAAGCCGATGTATTGAAGTGTTGATTTGCCACAATTAGAAAAGTTCATTTACATTTTAAAAACTGGCAGAAATTTTTTATTTTGCCAATTGTATGGGCGCTTAGTGATTCCGAAAGAACTGCGGGAAAAATACGGTGTAAAGGAGGGCTCAAGATTCATTATTAGGGAATATAAGGGACAAATAATTCTCATCCCAGTTAAAATCTATGAGAATCCTACGGAGGCTCTCCACGGCAGCATAAAATTGGAAACCCCAATGGATGAACCGAAAGAAGTAGCCAGAGAACACATACGAAAGAAGCTGAAGGAGAAATGTGGATGAAGCGTTTCATAGACACAAACATATTTATATATAGCGCTTCTTCCTCCATAAAAATAATCTTCAAATAGACTCAAACTAGCTGCAAATTAAAAGATTCTCCGCAATTACCTCCTTTGTAGCCAGATGAAGCCAAATAAAACCTAGCAAGAAAAAATAAAAAATTAAAATGGTCCTTTTTTATGGTATTGATGGACTGGACTGAAGGGAAAAGCATAATGTTTATTAGAAGGCTGCACCGGTGTTTACGGTGATGGTTATGGTTAAGAAGACCACAATTCTTTTGCGGGAAGATGTCTATCAAGCTTTAAAAGAAAAAGCTGGAAAAAGAAACATTTCAAGTTTAATAAATGAAATCCTTGTTGAGCATTTTGCTAAAAAAGAGAGCATGTTCGGAACAATGAAACCAGTCGATATAAGCGACTTACGCGACCATAGGGAAAGATAATGAAATACGTTATTGATTCCTACGCGTGGATAGAATACTTCATGGGAACTAAAGCAGGAGAAAAAGTAAAACTCATAATTGAAGGATTAGAGGAGAAAATAACGCCAACTATCTGCCTTGCTGAGGTTTATGCAAAAACCTTAAAAGCAGAAGGAGAAGAAATGGCCGAAAAACAGAAAAATTTCATCAAGGAAAGAAGCGCTCTGATCCCTTTAGACGAAACAATAGCCATAAAAGCTGCAAAAATAGATGTTGACATGAAAAAGAAGGTTGAAGGTTGGGGACTAGCCGACTCCATAGTATATACAACAGGGTTAATTAGAGAAGCTAAAATAGTAACGGGCGACATTCATTTCCAAAATCTCAAAAATGTCATATTCATCAAATAACTCAATAGTTATCTTTTAACAATATTCCTCTAAGAATAGAGCAATAAATGCTGGATTAGGCTTAAAAGATTGTTTAGGCTGTAAAAACCTTACAGAGAGTATCAATCTTAACAGTTTTGCCCTATCAAGAACTTGAGAAGTGAAATTGATGGATAAAGCCCTTGAAATAGGCAGGAGGTCAGCCGTCGGAAGCTTCCATCTTTTTATAGGTGTAACAGCCTCCACGCTGATTATGGCGTTGGGTTCGGTGATTTTAGCGTGGCTTATGACCCCTGAAGAGTATGGGCTGTATTCAGTAGCGTTAATCCCCTCCTACACGATGATTTTATTCAGAGATTGGGGGGTAAACTCGGCGATAACGAAGTTCACGGCAACCCTAAGAGCGCAGAATAGGAGGGAGGAAGCATATAGAATAATTAGGGCGGGCATAATCTTCGAGGCTATCTCAGGAATAACGCTTACAATAATTGCAGTAGCCATATCAAGCTTTATAGCGACAGAAATTTTCAGGAGACCTGAATCCTCAACATTAATAGCAATAGCATCGACAACGATCTTCACGGGAGCCCTGCTCACAGCATCACAATCAAGCTTTATAGGCTTCGAGAGAATGGAGCTAAACAGCCTAACAAACATACTCCAGGCATTAGCTAAAACAATGGTATCGCCTATACTGGTGCTCATCGGATACAGCTCTCTAGGAGCCGTCATAGGCTATACAGCCTCACTTTCAATCGCAGCCCTAGTAGGCTTAACACTGCTATACCTAAATATAACTAGAGGATTGAAAGGCGGAAACCCGGGGAAAAAGGTGCTGGAAACATTAGGGGAGATGCTGCATTACGGGGTTCCATTCTCAATATCATCGATAATAGGAGGTTTACTAGCGCAGTTCTACGCTTTCCTAATGGCCATTTACTGCGCTGATGCAATGATTGGCAACTATCATGTGGCAACACAGTTCGCAACCGTGCTTACGTTCTTCACAACCCCAATACTAACGGTGCTTTTTCCAGCATTCTCAAAAATTGACCCGCATGGCGAAAATGGCCTGCTTCAAACGGTCTTCCAATCGGCAGCTAAATACACTTCAATGCTTCTTGTTCCGGCAACAATGGCCATAATGGTACTCTCAAAGCAGATGATAAGCACACTGTTCGGTGAGAAATGGATCCACGCCCCGCTCTTCCTAACACTACACGTCATAAGCAACCTCTTCATAATCTTTGGGGGACTAATCCTCGGAAGCCTCCTAGCCGGAGTTGGGGAGACAAAAACCTTAATGAAGCTAAGCCTAATAACCCTCATATGCGGAGTGCCAACAGCCTCAATACTTATCCCCTTAATGGGGATACTCGGCCTAATAATCACTAATATTACGGCGGGGATCCCCAGCCTATTTCTAGGGCTAAACCTGATATGGAGGCGATATAAGTTGAGGGTAAACATGAGGGAGTCGATGAAGATACTCGCCTCCTCAACCTCAGCGGCAGCCATAACATTTCTAGCGGTGAACATCATTGCATTAGCTTACTGGATTGAATTAGCGGTTGGTGGAGCAATATTCCTCGTAACATACATCTTCACAGCGCTCTTAATAGGCGCCATCAAAAAAGCCGATATTGAAAACCTTAAGGCAATATTCTCCAACATTGGAATCCCCTCGAAACTGATAAATATCCCGCTGAACATAATAGAGGAAATGTCGAATATGCTGCGTGGAATATCCCTGCAATGATAAATTCTATAATCCGATATATACGGGGAAGAAAGAAAACCATACTACTTATTATAACAGTTTCCGCCTTAACCCTACTTCTAGACGCGGCAATATCCACATGGCTGAGCCGATTCCACAACCTACGCCTACCAAGCCTGGGAACCATAAGGGTTGTGGGAGCCGAAGCCTATGGAGGTGACATAAACTTAACCCAAGGCTGGGAAAAAAATATTGACTGGGGGACCATTTATCCAGGGCTGCCAGTTAACCGATCGTTCTACATTAGAAGTGAAAGCAACGTTCCCGTAACCCTGAATATATCTATGATAAACCTAACCTTCCTAAACTCGAGGGGTGAGGACGTGACGGATAGGCTGCCCGTAAGAGACCCATTAAGCCTCACATGGAACTACAGCAATACGCCGCTTAATCCAAAAGAGGAGATCTATGTAACCCTAACGATTGAAGCGTCAACGGACCCCCAGTTCCTAAGATTCATAATAGACTACGATGTGCAGGAGTTCAGATTCGACATAACCATAGTCGCCAAAGAACAATAATCTAGATTATAAATATGGATTAAATAGAAGAATTCACAAACGTTTTCAGAATCTTCTTTCATGCATGTTTAATTTTCAAGCCCTAAAAATGAAATAAGTAGGGAAAAGGAGAAAATGCAGGATTCCGTTATTTCAGTGATCATCCCAGCCTATAATGAGGAGAAAACAATAGGCAGCGTTATAGAGGAAACAATTGAGGTAATGGATGCGCTTGGAATGCCATATGAAATAATCGTGGTCGACGATGGATCAATAGATCATACAAGAGAGAGCGCGGGCAACTATAAAGTGAAAGTTCTATCCAATGGAAGGAATAGAGGTAAAGGATACGCCCTAAGAAAAGGCTTCAGAAACGCGCAGGGAAACATCATCATAACGATGGATGCCGACGGCTCCCACAACCCCCGGGAAATACCGCTACTAATAAAGCCGTTGTTTAATGGAGCGGATATAGTCGCAGGCTCAAGATTCATGGGCAGACGGAAAGACCACACATCAAAACTGCACATATTCGGCAATAAAATAATTAACATGGCGATAGCGGTTCTAGCGCGGAAACTAGTAACGGACAGCCAAACAGGCTTAAGAGCAATAAAAAGAGAAGTGCTGCAGAAAATTAGTCTAGAATCAAACGGGTTCGAAATTGAAACTGAAATAACAGTTAAGGGGCTTAAAAAAGGCTTCAAACTGCAAGAGATGCCAATAAACTGTAGGAGAAGAGAGAGTGGGCGCTCAAAATTAAGGACGCTTCAAGACGGCGCAAAAATATTCAAGACGATCATTAAATCGGCAGCTATAGGCTAATGAAATACTCTTGCCCTATATTAAGGCTTCCTCACATCTCCTTATTCAAATTAGTTCTGAACTTCTCCTCCAGGTTTTATAGAAGACTAAATTAAAAATTACATACTAACTTATATACAAAATTTATAATGTACTTTATAAAGAGGAGAAAAATGGAAAAGGCTATTCGAAAACTATTACTGACCGCTTTAATAGTTACATTTGTAGCCAACTTTTCTCTAACAGCAAACGTTAGGGCTGATGAGAATATATCCGACTTTGATAACGTTGCTGCAGAGCAGGTGATTAACGACATTAACAGCACCGTTAACTCAGGTATAAGTGAAGGTGAAATAAAATATGACCGTAACTACACGACATATGCAATTAGCGTGTCTCCAAACCCGGCTATTATTGGAGATACTGTAACAGCAGAAGCAGAAACGGATAATTCTCGCGTGACGCATGTAATTTTCGTTTGGGTAAACCTGCAGGGAATCAAGAAAATAGAGACTGTTAACGTTAATTCAGAAAAAACCGCCCAAAGCAGGTATGTTCCAGATGAGTTAGGGAGATGGTGGGTTTTCGCGCTGTTCATTAAGAAAGGAAGTTGTTGTTGGCTGTATGCCATGCGGTGGACATGCTTTAAGGTGACGGAAATTTCACAGGTAGTGCCAGACTTTCCAGTTGTCGGCACCGCTGGCGCGGCAACCACCATGCTTGCGGGTTTAGGCTTCTTCTTAAACAGAAGAAAGCAGCCATCAACCAAACATTAAATAAAGATGTTAGTAGAAAAAACCATTAATTCTTTCAGAAGTGTTTTCCACAAGCCTTTTTAAATACTCCCTCAATATCATATTCGTTGATTAAAAATGAAAGTATCTAACATAATATCTGCCTCAGCCTTAGCGGCGATAATATTTTTCATATCAGCTAGTATAACATATGCGCAATGGGACGCACTAAACTCCGGGTACGCTGTGACAACGGATTATCATGGCAAAGAAGTCCCACCGGGAACGCTGGTTACCGCCACAGCAGGTACGACTGATGGAAAAGTTACTAATGTTACATTTATATGGAAATATCCTGATGAAACAGTCGCGTGTGAGGTAAACGTGCTAGTTTGGTCCAATGGTTCCACATATGATGGAAAACTAATATACTACGCTAGTAGTTCATATAGGCCGGATACTCCTGGCGATTGGGGTGTTCAGGCCCTATTTATCGGAGAGGGAGGAACAACAAAAGCCAATCATGAAGATGTTATCAAAATTAGAGCAACATCATTTAATGTGACGCCTGATTTTCCAGTGGTTGGGGTTGCTGGAGCGCTGGGAGTTATGCTTCTAAGTCTGCGCATTTTTATGAGGCGTAAAATAAAGGTAACAAGGTAATTTTAAAAGTTTTTCATTCAATAAGAATTGGGCACGTTTTCATGGGAGATTTAAGACGATTTTTTAGAGGCGTCTCGAGTAAAGTAAGGTTTCACTATGCGCATGCGTTAGCGTTTTCGCTAATACTATTATTGATAGTCTCAGTTTATTGGCGTGACCTGGAAATTCTCGTTAACGAAGCATTAAATTCGGAAGCCCTCACCCACATACTCTTAATTCCCTTCTTAATAGGTTTCCTCCTATATCGGAGAAAAGACCGTTTTAAGGCTTCGCTTGCATTAGGCGATCTTCAAAAGCAATCGAATATTGCTGACGAACTTACTGGATTAAGCCTATGTATCACAGCGCTTCTGCTCTACTGGTATGGCTCCCAAACCTTTCATCCACTGGAATATCACATGCTCTCCCTTCCAATATTCATAGCCGGAGTTGCATTAGTGCTCTTCAGCTTAAAAGCGCTTAGAAATATTCTCCCACCTATCCTTTTTCTGCTTTTTCTCGTTCCACCTCCAAACGAGTATATGAGCTTGTTGGGCGGAAGCCTGGCGGATATTAACGCCCAAGCCTCCCACTACCTTCTTAGGCTTTTAGGTCTTCCTGTTACTCTCTCCATATATTATGGAGCTCCAACGATAGCTCTTTCGCCAAACACAAATCAGCGGATGCTCTTCACGGTAGACCTGCCATGCTCAGGCATATACACATTCATTGCCTTTGCAATATTCGCCGCCTTCCTAGCGCTCATAATATCTGCTTCAACGCTTAAAAAGATCCTCATGTTTATATTTGGCTTCCTCATTTTCGAAACACTCAACATTATTCGATTAACGACAATAATATCCATAGCCTTTCTCTTAGGCGAAGAAGTAGCCATGCTAATATTTCATACAACAGCGGGGCTAATCTTAACCTTCATAGGCATGCTAATAACACTCTTCACATCCGAGAAGATTCTGAAGATAAAATTTTCCTCAAAAACTGACGAAAACTCCCCCTGTAAAAAATGTGAAACGCCGTTAAATAGAGCCGGAAGCTTCTGTGCGTACTGCGGAAGATTCCTTAATCCAATAAGAAAGCCATCCCGAAAATTCTGGGTTAAACTATGCATTCTGCTACTAGCCTGCATCGCGCTATCTTTAAGCGTCAACGCACCGGTCTTCGCGATCACGAAGGAAACTATAGAAGTAGCCTCAACATGGGAGGAGGCAACAAACATCTTCCCGCAGATATCAAACTACACATTAAAGTTTCTGTATAGAGACGTAAACTATGAGCGAATAGCGAAACAAGACGCTTCGCTGGTATATGCGTATTTTCCGAAGAATTTCACAAACCCAGTAGTCTACGTCTTAATAGGTGTTGCAAACAGTATATCAAATCTCCATAGTTGGGAAGTATGCTTAATCTCGCTCCCAGCAGTGCAGGGAAGATACCCGCTTGTTTCAGTGCTCGAATCAAGAGATATGCAATTACTGGAGAATACCCCATTAGTTGCCCGCTACCTGGCTTTCAGAAGCCAGGAAAATTACACGCAGATAACGCTCTACTGGTTTGAAAAAATAACCTTCAAAACTGGGTTCACAGTGCAGCAGAAGTATGTTAGAGTCAGCCTAATAATACTTACAAGAGAGTCAACAAAATATTCGCAATATGAAAATACTTTACTTGATTTCGGAAGAGCCATAGCCTCATGCTGGGAGCCGATAAAAACTCAGTCACTAATCTCCCTGGGAATACCGCTTCAGCAGACGCTTTTAATCTTATCTGTAGTGTCCGCTGCGGCTGCAAAAATAATGGAGCATATAAGCTCGTGGCGAAAGAGAGTGAACAACATAAAAGTATTCAACAGATCTGCACACCCAAACGATAAGCTTCTGCTCCAAATAGTATCTGACTTAAGCAAGGATAAGCGCGTTATAACAGCAAGGGACATAAATTTAGCCATTAAAAGAAAAATTGGAAGATTTATGAAGATTAAAGCATTAGTGTCAAGACTTAGTAACCTGGAAAAATATGGTTTCATAAAGAAAGATGTGGCGATAATTAACGATAGACCAGTATTGATCTGGAAAAGCTTAATAGAATAGACATCTATAAATTTTAAATCTCTCCAGTAACCTAAACATTATTGAAAGACTGAAAAAGGTGAGAAGCAATAACATCCGGCAAAATAGGCTTAGCATTTATTGTTCCTGGAACATTAGCCTTAGTCTTCTCCATACTGAAGAATTCATCAATTTTAGCCTTCATCGGATTGGGCTTAACATTCTGGGGCGCACTATTCTTCTTCATAAAATCTGAAAGGCATGTTCATGAAAGCCTACTGGATTCAACTGCCATATCAATCTACACGACAACTGATAGAATAATTAGAAATCTAAAGATTGGAAGCAACAGCTACTACATACCGCCATACCCAAAAGACGTCTACATACCCGAGCATTTGAAGGGGCTTAAGGAAGCCACAGTTTTCATATCTACGGGTTCCGAGAGCACGCCTTCAATAGAGGAGATAGCCCAAAGAAAATTCCTATTAGAGAGCCCAAGGGGAATATGTATATCCCCACCTGGTCTAGGAATACTGGACCAGATCGAAAGGGAGATGGGGAGGGACCTGGCAAGCCTTCAGCTCAGCGACTTAAGCGAAGTTCTCCCACCAATAATCGTTGAAAACCTTCAGCTAGCGAAAGAGATAGAGATGAAAGCTGAGGGAAACCAGGTTTATGTAAGCATGCTTAACCCAGCATACAGGAGCCTCTATGCATCAGAAGACTTAAAGAGTATACGTTTTTTAGGATGCCCGCTTACAAGCGCCATCGCATGCGCCATCGCTAAATCAACTGGAAAAATAGTCACCGTCCAAAAAATTGACTTTTCTCAGGAGTATCAAACAGTTAAAGTTCAATATCAGATATTGGAGGTTTAAAATATGGACTTAAACTTTAGTTTTCCCCTATCTCTCTCGGAAATAAGCCTTTGGCTAGCAGTCATGGCAATCATTTTACTCATAGCTTCCGAGCTCTCATCGCAAAGCAACATTTTAATTAATAAGAAGAGGCTTAGAATTGCAGCCCTAATTTTAGGCGTGGGCTTTATGGTCATGGTTATTATAAGAATTTTCTACCCATTCTAGGATTAGGATGAAAATTTATTAGGTTAAGGTCTCCTCATGAAAGAAAGTAACTCTAACGGAGGTGAAAAGAAAAATTGAGTAAGGACCAAGCAATAGGCCTAATGCTTTTAATCGTGGGAGCGCTGGGCATACTCGTCTATGGGTGGCTAGTGTTCCTAACAGAGTGGTCTATGGTGGTGCTTGAGTTGACGGGCTTCGTGGCTGTAGCCGCAGTGCTGGCTATAGTTTCATGGATAGGATATACGATGGCAACAACACCCCCGCCGAAACCGATAGAGGACATAGAAAGCGAATTGAAAGAGGAGGAAAAAACCAGCGAAACAGCAGCTAACCAATAGATAATCCATAAACGCATCACTTCCCCATATTCCCAAAAACTTATTGATGATTCTCAAAGTAAAATCCTCAAATCACCACCTCTGCTAAAATCCGCCGAAAATCATGGAAATTATAAATAAATCGGAGTTTTTAAGAAATGTGCGGCATATTCGGATGCATAATTAGAAATGGGAAAGCAGCGTTACTCATCCACTCTGCCCTACGTCGCCTCGAATATAGGGGCTATGATTCAGTGGGCGAAGCAACAATACATGAGGGAAAACTCCACATAAAGAAGGATGCTGGCAAAATAGATGAGGTCCATAAGATTCTGAACCTCAACGAACTCCCGGGAGGAATAGGCATCGGCCACACAAGATGGGCAACGCATGGAGCCCCCTCAAAATATAACGCCCACCCACACATCGACTGCAAAGAGCAAGTAGCCTTAGTCCACAATGGAATAATTGAAAATTATATTCCACTGAAAGTGGAGCTTGAATCTAAAGGGCACATATTTAAATCGAAAACTGACACCGAAGTGATATGTCACCTAGTAGAAGAAAACCTCCATCTAGGCTTAGGGTTCGCTGAGGCAGTGCGAGAAGCCGTTAAAAATCTTGAGGGATCGTATGCTATAGCGGCAATATCGACAGTTGAACCGGACAAGATTGTTTGCGCCAGAAAAGAAAGCCCTCTGGTCCTCGGAATATCGGAGGATGGATTGTTCTGCGCGTCAGACATCCCGGCCTTCCTGCCATTAACAAACAGGGTTGTCATAATAAACGATGGTGAACTCGTCGTTTTAAGCGGCAAAGGCTACATAATCAGCAGGATTATGGACTCTGTTCAGATATTGCGTGAACCGGAAATAATAGATTGGACCCCTGAGATGGCTGAGAAGCAGGGTTACCTACACTTCATGATTAAAGAAATCCATGAACAACCTGCGTGCTTAAGAAACACCTTGAGACTTCAAGAGCAGTATTTAGAGTTGATGTCAACCTTCCTCGATAAAGCGGCAAAGGTCTTCCTTGTGGCATGCGGCACATCATACCACGCCTGCCTAGCGGCCTCCTACATGTTTTCGAAGATAGCTTACCTACCAGTTTATCCAGTCATCGCGTCAGAATTTATTGAAATGTATGGTAAATCAGTCAACATAGATAGCGCAATACTAGCGGTTAGTCAAAGCGGTGAAACAGCAGATACATTAGCCGCCGTGGAATGTGCTAGGAATAAAGCCGCCACAACACTTGGCTTAACGAACGTGGTCGGCTCAACCCTAACGAGGGCGTCAAGAGTATACGTCTGTCAACAGTCCGGTCCAGAGATAGGCGTTGCGGCAACAAAAACATTCACTTCGCAGCTATCTGTCCTAGCCCAAATAGCCCTTACCTTAGCCAAGAAAAGAGGTAAAATTTCACAGGCTGAAATAAAAACTTTAGAGAGTAAGCTCAGAGAAATCCCGGACATAGTTAAAGAGGTTCTGGAGAAGCAGGAGGGAAAAGTTAAGGAGCTGGCCAAAAAATACAGAAATAAAAACATCTTCTTCTTCCTGGGCAGAGGAATAAGCACTGCGACAGCCCTAGAAGGACGTTTAAAACTTATGGAAATAGCCTACGTACCATCCATCGCGTATCCAGCCGGGGAGAGCAAGCATGGCCCAATAAGCCTCATACAACCAGGCTTCCCAATAATCTTCATATGCCCTCCCGACGAAACGAGAAAAACTCTGATAGGCAACATAATGGAGATGAAGGCTAGAGATGCGGAAATAATAGCCCTTATAAGCGAAGGGGACGAAGAAATAAAAGAACTGGCTGATGACCACATTGAAATTGTTAGGGAGATCCCAGAGGTCTTATCACCAATTCCATACGTTGTCCCACTTCAGCTATTCGCATACTACATGGCCCTGGAGCATGGTTGTGATCCTGATAAGCCAAGAAACCTAGCGAAATCCGTAACCGTGAAGTAACATCCTTCCCTTTAAACCCAGACAATCTTTCCCTCATTTTTACTTCATCAGCCCCAATCCATTATATATCATGTTACACTTCTCATCTTAGTCTTCACTTGCCATAGCGAGAGAGGCTGATGATCCTATTATGGTTTCAGGGCTACTAATGGAGGAGCTTTAGAATGGAAAAATTCTCTAAGGTTATCGTTACTGGAGGAGCCGGCTTCATTGGCTCATGGTTGGTGAGGGAGCTTTTAAGCAGGGATTACTTCGTTGTTGTTTTAGATAATTTCTGTTCTGGAAGCATAGAGAATCTACGCGGTCTTTACGGCGAAGGCAAATTGGAAGTTGTTAAAGGAGATGTTCGCGATAAAAGCATTATTAGAAGGATTATGAACGGCGCTGAAGCCGTTGTTCATTTGGCGGCTTTAATCAATATCGAGAGGTCTGTGGTGGACCCTTTCGAGACGCATGATGTTAATGTGAATGGTACCTTGAATGTTTTGGAGGAGGCCGCTAAGGCTGGTGTTAGGCGCTTCATCTTTGCTTCTTCCTCCTCTGTCTATGGAGATGAAAACCTCTTACCGCTTAAGGAGGAGTACCCGCTTTATCCATCTTCACCTTACGCTGCCTCTAAGGCTTCAGCGGAGGGATACTGCCGCGCGTTTAACAAATGTTATGGTCTTGGAACAGTTGTTCTACGATATTTTAATGTTTATGGTCCTAGGCAGAAAAAAAGCTTTTACAGCGGTGTTATAGCTAGGTTTTTGCAGAATGCACTTAATGGTGAGCCCCTAATCGTCTATGGAGATGGAACGCAGACGCGTGACTTCATTTACATAGATGATGTTGTTGACGCTACTGTTCTAGCTTTAGAAAGCGATGACATAAACGGTGAAACCTTTAACGTTTGCACTGGAAAGCCCACGTCAATAAATGATCTTGTAGAGTCCATTAAAGAGATCTTTAAAAACGACTTAAAAGTGATCTACGAAAAACCTAGGAAAGGCGATATAAAACACAATTACGGAGAACCCTCCAAGATAGAAAAGATGCTTGGGTTTAAGCCTAAAATAACCCTTAAAGAAGGGCTAAAAAAGCTGCTGATTAATAAGTGATCAATGTAAGCGGGCTCTATAAAGGCTCATGTGGGAAAGAAGAGCCTCCGCCTCATTTAAGCAAAACATTTTTTATCCATTCTTAATTCCACCTCATAAGTGCATCTCTTTAGGGGAGATTCATACTCTTCTGGAAAGCAATGAGGGATTGTTTTGGTTAGGTATAGGCGTAGGTTTGAGATTATTGCTGATGTTCTCTCCAGCGCTGCCAATGGTGCGAATAAGAAGACTAGGATAATGTATGCTGCAAACCTAAGCCACACCCTCCTAGAGAAGTATCTGGATGAAACATTAAATCTGGGCCTACTCCGCCTAGGCGAAGACGGATACGAAGTAACAGAGAAGGGACAAGCATTCCTAAAGAAATACGAGCACTTCTCAAGCAGATTCTCCAAGCTCCAAAAGGAGATGCAGGCGGCCATCTCCGAAAGGAGGGAGCTTGAGGAAATGTGCGCTCTACCAGCAAATACTAAAATAGGTGAAAGGCAAACAAGATTTAAGGGAGCCTAAATCTTTATCTTTCAACGCAATCTCTATACTCATAGATAATATGGTGCTTTAGTTAACTTTCCACTTAACTTTGATCGTTTAGCTGTGCAGTCGGCTTAGGAGCCGACGGCTAAGCGATCCTTAAACTGGAGTATATATTTAATTTTTCTCTCCATTAAAGTGGGGGGCTTTCTGGTGTTTTAGTTGTTTTTTCGTAACTGAAGTTGGGAGATTCTCGTTTTTGGTGAAGCCTCATGGCTTGTCGGCCCGCATCAGTCTGCTCGCCCCCATCGCTTGCACCTTCGAAGCCAGAAAGTGCGCTACACCCGCTAGACCATTTTAACCATAAAAATGCGGGAGCCTAGCAAAATATCGCTTAACCGCGATGGTCTCCCTGATTAAAATCCGAGCCTTCTCGCCGAATCCACGATCTTTATGTCATTAAAATAGATTATTTTTTCAGGGCTACATACATGAATATTCCAATTAAGTTATGGGGATTAATATATAAACATTTTTTAACTTGGGAAGCTTATACTATGCTATATTAGAGGGAGGAATCCGTCTCGTTTCGCGGTCGGTCATTTGGCGCTCGGCTACCTGCTTGGTAAGATTAGTGCAAGAGTTCTTAAAACAGATGTTGTCGTGCCCGCCATATTTACGCTATCAGTCATATCTGACATAGACTTTTTATTACCATTAATTGAGCATAGGGGTCCAACCCACTCGATAATAGTGGCGATCATAATATTCGCTCCAATACTGGCTACTCACCGAAGGAAGGCTGTTCCTTATCTTGTGGCCTTCATTCATCATCCTTTATTAGGTGACTATATGACGGGGAGAGGGGTTCAATTATTTTGGCCGATAACAATGGGATATTATGGAATAGCCATTGAAGACAGTTTAGAAATATGCCTAGAGTGGTTTCTTTTTGCTACGTTAGTAATTGTCATGCTTAAGACGAAAGATGTTGCCACGCTCCTCCAGCCTAAAAATTCAAACATTATTCTAACGATACCATCATTCACAGTTCTGCTTCCCTCACTTTTAGAGTTCCCGCTTAAGGTTCCATCATCGCTTATACTTCCACACGCAATATGTTTGGCGCTGTTCTTAGTGTCGCTTCTGGAAATATTATGTTTTTTCGGTAAAAATTGGCTTGGAAAGCAGAGTTCAGAAAACTCGCAATATATGCGATATTAAGCCTCCCTAAATGAATGATCCTCATATTTCTGCATTTAAGCCGTTAAGTCCTCGCTTAAATTGAATCTTTATCGCTCGGCTGTGCAGCTGGCTTCGAAATGCCAGCGGTCGGGCGGTCCCTAGAGGAATCTATGAAGTTTGTAGGCAGGAGGCGGTCTGTTAAGTTCTATTTCTGTTGCCGATGGATCTCCTCTTCTCAGCCGCATCCAGGACATCCTTAAGTTCCTCATATTCTCTTATAAAATTCTCTCCCTTCTCTGTCGTATAGTAATATTTTTTGCCATTTTCCGCTTCCGAAACCCTTAAAAAGTCGGCGCCCACCAGAAACTCCGTGTACGTTTGCAGCAGATCATAGCTTAGGTTGCACTTGAACATTATACCTGTCTTCTGCTGCGGCCTACGGCATAATAAGAGTATTTCGTATAGGATGTCGAGCCGACTCCTCCTCGCAAACGATTTTTTAGATCCCAAGAGAACCGCTGCTCCTGCAGATAGAACATTCTTCGCTACAAAAATATAAGATGTAGGAAAATATATTAAATATCAATTTTTCTTAACAAAGTTCATAGCTGTTTCCAGAGCGCATGATCGTACTGAAAAATAAAGAAAAATCACCATGTTTTCCAGAAAGCGTTTTCTTAAGTATTTATATTTTGAGGATGTTTCAGCTAATATTTAGCTGGGTTTAGGATTGATTGAGGATATCTGCGTGCAGATATGCTCGATGGGTCGGGAATGGGTAGATTTAAGCGTCATCATAAATATTATGAGGGCCCATGGTTTAACTGATGAGGAAATAAAAATGATCCTTAATTTCCTAATAAAGTACTTTTTAGAGCTGGATGAAAGTGGGAGGAAGGTCAGGGCAACTAAGGGCTTTTTTAACCTCTATGGGGGAAATAGCTGACCTATTTGGGGGCGTATCTTACTTAACGTATCCCTAATCTTCTTATAATCCCTTAAAAACTCCATGCCCCTCCTGGTCGTCTCGAAGATCTCAGCTCCCTCATCATTCTTTGAAACCTTAAGTAAATCAGCATTAATTAAGTAATCTTTATAAAGGTTGAACTGTGAGAAGCTCAGATTGCATCTATATATAAGCTTAGTCTTCCTAGCGCCCCCATTAGAGTTCTCAAGTATACATGCAATTATGTCAATTCTGCTCCTCTGCTGAAAATAAAATTTATTTCTGTTAGTCAAAATAGACACCTAGCTAAATTATGTATGAATAAATATATAAAATTTTGTCTCTTCCATGATATTAACCTTCTTTAAGCCTTTTTAAGCGTTCACGCTCACGCTGAATCTTTTCAAGGCAGGCTTCCCGAACGAATGATGATCGGCTTGGCCAGTAGCCCAACTCCTCAATGAGCTTATCGATTTTCTCAAGAATGGGTAGGGGAACCGAAACCGCGCTGAACTCAACCCGAACCTTCCTTTCCTGCTTCCCACGTTTCTCAGATCTTAAATACATATGGAACATCTTCCAATCAGATCTAGATTTATAATAATACCTATTAACGGAAGTAAAATATATATTGTTATCGGTGTTTTTAACAGGAAGAATTTAAATAAACGCAAACAATAATGGAAAAATACACACATAGAAGTTTAAGAGCTCGGCATACAAATAATCTTCCTAAAAACGCCGAGATTCAACAGCGCTCAAAGTATTTCGACATTGGGCAAATTTTTAAAGTGGGAATCTCCGGTAACTAAAATGAGATTTTTGTCCCTTGCCGTGGCGTAAATCGCCGCATCCACGGTGTGGAGCTTAAACTCATGCTTTACGTCTGCGGCTAGAAGCGCTATTTTCTCATCTAACGGTATTATGAAGCTTCTTTCAACAATAAATTTTATTCTATCCTCCGGATCCTTCCCATCCCTCAAATACCTTGACTTTATCTCTGTTAAGCAAATGGATGGAGTATAAATGGGTTCTAATCCATCCACGTAATTCCTAACCTTGGCGCCCCTTTCTGAACCCATAAAATACTCAATCCAAGCGAAGGAATCAAGAAGTTTCATGGGGTTCTCCCTCATCCCTAAGGCCTTCTGTCGTAAGCCACGGGTCAGCCCCAAACATACTTTTAACAGGCCTAAAAAGCTTCTCCATTAACGCTTGATTAACTGCCTCAGAAATTTTTCTCCTCCCAAACCTCTTAACTAAATACTCGTAGATTTCATCTTTCAATATTATTGTAGTTTTAACAGGCAAATTTCTCACCATATACGTAATACATAAATGTATTATTTATAGATTTTCCACGCTCAACCATCGGCTGTAAGCTGCCTAACCCCTAAAAGGCTGTGGGATTTCTCGTTCACAATATTAAAAGGGTTTTTATTCCGCTCTTGGAATACATTTTTAAGCGTTAAGCTCTGAACATTATTAATGTGTAGATTGGAGCGTGGACTGCTTGAAGGGCTCTAGGAGGAAGATGCTTGCTGCCAGGGAGGATCTCGTTGATAGAATTTCGGAGGTCGCTAGGAAGAGGGGGACCTTGTATGATTTTGTGAATGAGGTTCTTCAGGAGGCTATTAGGGCTGACTCTCTAGGTGCATCACTTAGGGATGTTATTGATGAACGTGGGGTTTTAAAAGATGCTAGGGAATCCGGCTTCATACTTGTTCCCGCCCGCCTATGGTACGACCTTATCGATAGGGCTTACTCACATTTAGGTGAAGACTGGATGAGGGCTTTATGGTATGAGTGCGGGCAGTGGTACGGCAAATATTATGAGGATCTAGATAGGTTTAGCGCTGCAATTAAGAGGCTTCTATGGGATCTCTCAGAGTTCGATTTATCTGCTGAGGGGGAATATTTAGTTGTGAAGTGTA
>Ga0272449_1000746_pt1 | contig 37148 bp, 40 predicted proteins | sample YNPCB0241_FD_198679 | JGI IMG/M metagenome (GOLD analysis project Ga0272449, IMG submission 198679) | Hot spring sediment microbial communities from Yellowstone National Park, WY, United States - YNP-CB-024-1 | ecosystem: Environmental > Aquatic > Thermal springs > Hot (42-90C) > Sediment...
TTGGCGAGCTCTGCTATCTCGCGCGAGACCTTCTTCGCCCAGTCTTCTATGATATTGCAGGCTTTCCTGTGGAAATGCCCGATTCTCCTCAGAATACCTTTTCTCCTCCGCCAAGCGTTGTACTTGCTAAAGGAGTACTTCTCCTGTAGCCTTTCGGCCAGCCTCTTGTAGCGAAGAGCCCTATCTACGGCCGTCTCCCTCCTTTCCCTCACCACACTATTGCCGAAGACTATTTCCTTCTCGTTAACGTCGACTGCCAGAACGCCTTTTGGAGTGTACTTTGAAGGCTTTGGAATCTGCTTTGTAATCATCAGGAAAAATTCACCGTTCCTGTAAACCAGCCTTGCTTCCCTGTTGGGATAGCTGTCGTATCTTCTATCCCAGCCGGTGATTTCGAGCTTAAAGCCTCCTAAAAGCTCAACGTAGTTGTCTTTGACTCTGTAGCTTTGTCCTTGGGTTAGCCAGAGCTTCAGGGTTTTTACCTTTGGAATCTTTCCTCTCTTCGGATTTCTCAGCCAGGATTTTGCAACTGTGATCGCTTCCCTGTAGCAGTCCTGAGCAACTTTAGAAGGAAGACCATACCTCTCTTTAAGAACGCTGTACAGCAGTTTATGAGCTCTGCCGAGGCTTAACGCTTTATTCTCGATAACCACCTTAATAGCATAGTTAAGAGCTTCTCTATACCTCCTCATGAGGTTTGTGAGCTCCTGCCCTGAACCAGGCTCGGGGCTAACCCTCATCTTAATGGTTAGGGTTAGCAAACCCTCGCCTGAAGACATATCTACTCAACTCTATACTTGGCTATGTTCACACTTCTATGGCAGTTCGGGCAGTTAGCGTAGTACTTCCTCTTACCCTTGTAATCCCAGACATGACCACACGAAGGGCACTTCAACCTAACCAAACACACCACCAACAAACATACACACAAACACTTATAAACCTTTCTATTTCATCCCCGCCCTGAAGGGAGGCTTTCTGTTGTGAGCATACAATTTTTAGATTGGAACTTATTTTAATAATATTAGAAAATAAATTCCAATTATCACCGCAAACGTTCCAAAAATCGATCTAAATGTGAAAACTTCTTTTTCTCTCAAAGATACCGCTGTAAAAAACAAAGTAAACAGAGGATGTGCACTCGTAATTGGTTCACGACTGTAACTGGCTCATATTTAAGGACGATGTATCGGATCAAGTGAGCAATTGCCCCTAGAACACCCCCCAAGGCAAATATTTTTGTATACTTAAGACTTCTACCTCTCATTACTGGTGTCAGAAGAAGCGTCGAAATCGCGAATCCTAAGAAAGATGCAAAGACCGGATTGTATTCTATCGAATTTCCAAATTTTATGAGATAAGACGAAAGAGACGCAAAGAAACCAGTTAGGACTGCAAGTGTGATTCCTATGTAATCCCTCCTCTTTTCCGCCCTCGAGATGAGAAATATGCCAACAAAGATAAGAATAGAAGCCAGAATTATTAAGGGTTATCATTTCTCCAAGGAAAACTCCGAAAATAGTGGCAAAGAAAATGCGAGTTGCAGACAGAGGGGCAGAAAGATTGGCCCCAATTCTGCTTATCGCTAAATATAAGCATATCCTCGCAAAAAAGAACTGAAAAATTCCAGCAACAGACATATAAAATATAAAAGCCCCGTCTATAGTCGGATTCAAGATGGAGGGAGAAAATAGAACGGTAGAAACCAATAAACTCACGTATATTCCATTAAGCGTTTCAGCTCTTTCACTTCCGATTCTGACAGAAATGTGTTGAAGGCTGAATAGAATCGGTATTAACAGGATTAGCAAATTCATACGTGATCTAACCCCCTTAAAAGCGAGGCTTTATGCTTCCTTTATCCGCCGCTTCAAAAGCCAAGGGCAGGTTTGTCGTTCATTTTATCACCGATTTAACCTATCGGACATATTTAAATTTTCTCATCATTCCAGTTTAGCATAACTTTCTGCTTTTAACTATATTTTATAAAATTTTTTCCTTCAAATTTAAGCTTTTCATTTCAAAAAACTTTTTAGTCACTGACGCTATCCGACTGCATGTTTCTCAAAGAGAAGATCTTTATCTTGATAGCAGTTTTAGCAACAATTCCTTGGATATTCTCTTTTCTACTTTCAATCCATCATCCCCCCTATCTCGCTACATTAATATCCGGAATAGCAGTAGTTTCCGCAGCCTTTTTGCTTTCTTGGGCTGCCGAAACGGCAGAAAAAGATCTGCCAAGATCTCTGAGCCTGGCAGTAGTTGCAATATTAGCCGTTCTTCCCGAATATGCTGTAGATCTGTACTTCACGTGGATGGCAGGAAAAGTTGGTGGAGCTTATGTTCACTACGCAGCTGCTAACATGACAGGTGCAAATAGGCTACTCCTTGGTGTTGGCTGGAGTCTCGTAGCAATTCTTTCAATGCTTAAATTTAGGAAAAGAGAAATAGTTCTAGATGAGGGAATAAGACTCGAATTCTTTATTCTATTCATAGCTTCCCTTTATTGCTTTTTGATTCCATTAAAAGGATATATATCTCTTGTTGATTCGCTCGTGCTTATTTTTATTTTCATTTTCTATTTATATACTGCAACTAAAGCAAAAAAAGAGGAGTTCGAAGCTGTAGGTGTTCCAGCTTATCTCTGCTGTTTTCCCGCTGTCAAAAGAAGACTCTCGGTAATTTTCCTATTTATATTTTCTGGTTTTGTAATCCTAATAAGCGTCGAGGCATTTGCAGAGGGTCTCATAAAGACTGCTAGGATTTTTGGCATTGATGAGTTTCTCATGGTCCAGTGGATTGCTCCGCTGGCAAGCGAGTCTCCAGAATTCATTGTCGCTATTTACTTCATAAGAAGACTGAGAACTACTGCAAGTTTTAATACTCTAGTGTCCTCTAAAGTAAATCAATGGACCCTTCTGGTTGGCTGTCTGGCGCTTATCTATAGCATTTCTCTAGGTGCCCCCAGCTCTCTTCCGCTAGACGAGAGACAAAAAGAAGAATTTTTGCTCACAGCAGCGCAGTCTTTACTTGGAGTGGCTATAATAATAAATCTGCGCTTTAGTTTTTTAGAAGCAATTTCGCTTCTCACTCTTTTTCTGCTACAATTTGTTTATCAAAGCGTTGAGATGCGATATTTGCTTAGTTTCGCCTACATTGTTTTAGCGGTTCCGATAATCATAGCACATCGCTCAGAAATTTGGAGGAGCTATAGATATGTTGTAGAACTTTTGCGTTAAAATTAAATACTTTTTCACCATCAAACCCTTGGTGAGATTATGGGCTTTCTCGATAAACTAAAGTCCAAGAAAATTGAGGTTGAAGATTACGAAGAGCTCGATCTGAGCCAATACGAGGCTGAGGTTGGTGAAAAAGCAACGATGTTTATAAAGGTTGCGGAGGTTACCGGATTGGCAGAAGTTCCTAGAATAAAGAAGGAAATATACGATGGAAATATAGTGGTCGCTGACGTAGGCTTTTTGAAACATGATAAGCTTACATTGGACAGAATACTAAAAGATTTGAGACAGCTCACTGACGAGATAAATGGAGACATCGTAGGACTGGGAGATGACTACGTGATAATAACGCCAACCGGAATCAAGATTGACAGAAATAAAATAAGAGGTAGTAGATGATTTGTCCAATCTGCGGGAAAGATTTGAAAATTTTTGTGTCTACCTATGATGTTCCTTTCTTTGAAAAAATTCTTCTAACCTCCATTTCGTGCGAATGTGGCTTTAAACATGCCGATTCTATCGTCGTGGGAGAGAAAGAACCTACAAGGCTTAAAATAAAAGTAAGGAGAGACAACCTTTTTACTAAAGTCATAAGATCCACTTCGGGAACAATAAGAATTCCAGAACTTGGCGTCTCGATCGAGCCCGGGCCAGCAAGTCAGGCTTTTGTAACTAATTTGGAAGGAATTCTAAGAAGAATTGAAGATATAGTTAGAATAGCAATGCGTTGGAACGAGAGCGATGAAATTAAGGTGAAAAGATGTGAGTGGATTCTGAAAAAAATTCAGGAAACAATTGACGGGGAGGAGGAACTCACTCTTGTCCTTGAAGACCCATTCGGCAACAGCTTGATCATTTCAGATGAGTGTTTTAAAGAGAGAATAAGTGAAGAAGAGGCAAAGAACCTTAAAACTGGGGATATAAAGCAGTTTCTCCCTAGCGTAAATTTTATTACCTAGCATAATTTCCTTAAATGGAATGCCAGAGAATCTCTACACAACCGGTGAAGTTGCCAAGATATTCGGTGTATCTTACGTTGCTGTGAAGAGGCGGGCTCACTCGGGGAAGATCAAGTACATTAAAACGCTCGGCGGTAAATACAGCGAGATTAAGAGGCTCCTTGGCGAACAAATGCCAAAAGGCAAGGAGAGAACTCGTGGAGGCAGTTGAGAATGCCGTTAGAGACTGCTAAGCTCACTGCAAGCTTCAAGCTGAATGGATCAATTCCAGAGGGCCTTTTTTCGACGTATAAGGAAATATTGGATCAGCTGCTTGATCATGCCTGTGCAAAGGGAATAACCAGCTTCAAGAGGCTTAAGGCAGAGAAGTACCACGAGTTGAGAGCAAAGTATCCAAGACTTCCATCGCACTACATCTACACAGCATGCCAGATGGCCTGCTATGTCTACAGGAGCTTCAGGAAGCTCAAAAGGAAAGGGTTGGCGAAAGCAGAGAAGCCAGTCTTTAAAAAGCAAGTTGTAATGCTGGACGATCACCTGTTCAGCCTCAACCTTGAAAGCTGGGAAGCTTCGATAGCTATTGAAGGCGGCAGGGTTAAGGCAAAGCTGCTCCACGGGACTTACCACGAGAAGTTCAAGGAAATGAAGATCGGCCAGGCCTGGCTCGTGAGGAGAGAGGATGGATTCTACCTGAAGGCAGTCTTCTCCAAGGTCGTTGAGGTAGCGGAAATGGATGGGAAAGCAGTAGCTGTTGACGTGAACGAGAACAATATCGCCTTCGGCACTTTGGAGCGCGTGGAGAACAGGGAAACTAAAGAGAGAGCCATAAGAACTGCCTATTTCCTCAAGCGCAGAAGGCTGCAGTCCAAGCCTAGGCTGAACGAGAAGCAGCTGATGGCGAAGTATAAAGGTAGGGAGCGCAGAAGGGTTGAAGCTATATACCACAGGATCGCCAAAGAGGTTGTTGCGAAAGCGAAGGAGACCGGAGCCTCGACCATTGTGATGGAGGATCTCGAGAAAATCAGGAAGAAGCATAAAAAGGGGAGATCGAAGGCCATAAACGGCAGGCTCAACAGGTGGAGCTTTAGAAAGTTCCAGAACATCGTAGACTACAAAGCAAGGCTCGCAGGGTTAAATGTGAAGTATATTGAGGCCGATTACACTTCAAGCCTGTGCCCGATATGTGGGGAAAAATTAAGCCCGAATGGGTACAGGCAAATGAAATGCTCCGAATGTGGATTGGAAGAGGATAGGGATGTCATAGCTGTGAAGAACCTGCTCCGCAGGTACCAGATGGATGTGGGGGCTTCATCCGTTCACCCCGAAGGCCCTCCCATGAAAAGAGGAGGGAAGGGATGAAAGTTAATGCTAGACCAGAACGGTAACAATAGTAGAACTTACTGGTTTGACTGAGGAGGAGATTTCGAAGCTTTAAACTTTTCCACCTCCATCTCAAGTTCCTTGAATTTTTTCTCCATCTCTTCCCTCAACTTTTCATCACTCGGAATGCCATAGATAACTTCGAGTTCTATTGCTTTCTTTGCCTTTTTATATTCTGCGTAAATTTTCCCAAGATCTCTAGCTAGTTCTGTAAGCTTTTCGGGACTAAGCAAAAGTACTGCAATTATCAAAATAAAAATGAGTTCCTCAAACCCTATCACAAACAAAAGTTCGCTGATACTTTTTAGCTTTTTCGCTTAACTGAAAAAATGCTAGGTTTCAGAATCCTATAGTCTGCCGAAATCTTGTAGCTTTTTCTTTGTGATCGGCTTTTTCCGCCCCAAAGGGCAGGCTTTAAGTTGTAAATTAAAATTTAAAACGTCAACCCACCAAACTCAAGCGAAAAATAAAAATACCCATCATTCTCACTTCTTTTTAGCCCGGGTAGCTCAGCCTGGGAGAGCGTGCGGCTGAAGACCGCATAGTCGCCGGTTCAAATCCGGCTCCGGGCATACTTTTTTCCATTATTACAACAGTTACGAGCCTCATTTCATGAGATACAGTTTTAACGAGATTTTCGATGAACTTCGATGCGTTAACAGACTTTTTCTTTAAGCCATTCGTAGATTTCGAAGGTCTAAGGTTACATGAAAATCGACAAGAATAACACCTTAGAAACAAAAATCTCACGGCTTTAGTCGTGAGAGTGTCAAGTGAAGCTTCTTTCGATAACGGTGATGCTCTTTCAAAGCCTTTAGGCTTTTACTTTTTTTCCTGTGTCCGAACGGTGCTTTTTATGTATATTTTTGGAACTTTCAACCTTACAAAACCCTCATGACAAGTTGATTAAAAGTTAGTTTTCAAGAAAGGGAAACGTCTTCTATTCAAAAACATCAATAAAACGCTCTCGGTATTTCTTAAGCTTTTGATGGATCATGTGGATCTCATATATTTTTGAACTCTATCCTACTATATCTTAAACTCCAGATGCATTATGGAAAAACCTCCAAATTTTTTATCTACGTTTAATAATAATTACATCTCCTTTTTTGCCAAGCCTTTTCACCGTCCCAAAAAGTCGAATTACATGAATTCCGTATTCTTCAAGTTTCCTAGCGAATTTGTCAATGTCTACATTTGCTCCTGTCTCAAGAATCACTGCTATGACTTCTTCGAAATTCTCCTTGTAAAACAACACTTGCCCAGTCAGCGTATGGAGCTTTTGAGCGCTATCAGCTATCTTTACTTCTATCCCATACTTTCCGTCTACAACTAGGTCTATTCTCATCGAACCTTCAACGTATACCTGTCTTTCTATTCTTCTTTCGCTTAGCTTGCCCGAAAGAAACTGATATAGTTGTTTTTCCAGGTCTTCTTCATTTCTGACAGTTTCAGGTTTGAATTTATCTCTAATTGTTTTTAGAAGTTCTTCAAATTCATATTTGGCTCTAGTAATTGTATATTTCTCTACTTCGGTGATTTTCTTTTCATAATCTTCCACACTATCTTTTGTCTCTTCTTCTCCTGTTTCAAACAACTCTTTTTCAAAATCTTTTAACTCCTCTAATTCCTTTTGATAATTTACGCCATATTTCTTGGCGTAGTGAATTATTTCTTCAAGGGATAATTTTGCTGCCATTCGTCGGGCTAGTTCATCTTTTCTTGTTATTTCAGCTTTTTCCTCGACTATTGAAAATTTTTCGGGATCAAAATCTGTTCTTACAACTTTTTTGGTGCTTATACCCTTAACTTTGCAAATCCTTCTCAGATCTTCCATTTTAAATTTCAAGAGGATTTCCATCTTTATTCCTTCAGCCTTTAAATTGTATTGATAGTTTTTCTGAGCTGTATCAATTGATTTCTTAATCTTTCCAGCTATGTCTTTTAGACTTTTTTTGAAGTCCATATTAAATTTAAGTTAAATATGAAATATTTTTCTTTTTCGGTATTTAAATTTGTTTTAGTAATAAAAGAGCTAAAAGGAAAACTTTATGAGATGAAAAATTTAAAAATTAATTATACCTAGTGCCCGTTATTGCATGAATGGTTTAAACAAAGCAGGGATTAGAAGTCCATATAACTAAAAAATCGAAGTGAGCTACCTGCCCTTAAAGGCGAAGCTTCCGGCGTTTAGGGAGGGCTTTTTGCCCCCCTCATCTGCCGGTTTCAAAGCAAGCTCCCCATCCCATGCCTCTCGTTAAGGTATTGGCCATGTTACAGCCTCATCTTGGGCAACATGCCCGCATCCGCTAATTTTTACATTTTTTATTTAATTAAGCTTTTCTCATCCAATCCTGAAAGGCAAGGTTTTTCGGTTATAAAATTAAACTTAAGAAATGGGGCTATAGCCAATTTTAGCTTCTAAGAACTCGATAGCACAACCTCTGGTCTAAAACACACATCTGGCAAATTTAATTTTTGGAAACTTTGGAAGTTTAAAAAATCGGAAATATTCAAACTATAGCCCAAACAAAAGTTAAGTTTGGAGCTTCATAACGTCGCGAAAAGAATATATCACCAGAGTAATTTAATTCAAGAAGTGACTACGATAAAATTCCTTGGCGGATGTGGGGAAGTGGGAAGATCAGCAATTGCTGTTGATTCAGTTATTTTAGACTATGGAATAAAACCTTCTTCTCCCCCAGAATTTCCGATGGACTTTACACCAAAAGCTGCAATTATATCTCACGCACATTTGGATCACTTGGGTTTCGCCCCAAGTCTGATGGATTACGATCCTAAGATATACATAACTCCCCCATCGATAGACATAGGAAGACTGCTACTTTACGATTCAATAAACGTAATGCAACCCCCACCCTTTTCTAAAAGAGAGATCAGACAATTCGAGAGCAATTGTGTAGAAGCTTACTATGATGAAAGATACGAAGTTGAGAACTTCGAAATCGAGTTTCTCAACGCTGGTCATGTTCCGGGAAGTGCTATGATTTTTCTTGAGAACGATTTAAGGATTCTTTATTCAGGAGATTTCAAGCTAGAAGACACCCGTCTGCTTGAAGGAGCTGAAAAGAATCTACCAGAAATGGACATTTTAATCGTAGAGAGTACATACTATGGTGTAGAGCATCCTGAAAGAAAAGAACTTGAGAAAAAATTCGTTGAAAGTGTTTTGGAGACAATAGACAATAAAGGTCACGCAATAATTCCGGCCTTTGCGGTTGGAAGAACTCAGGAAGTACTGATGATTTTAGAGAACTATGGTATAACTCCATACGTGGATGGTATGGGAAAGGAAGTCTTCAAGGTTCTAGAAAGATATCCTGACTATATAAGGGATCCCAAAGCGCTACGAAGAGCTTTCAAAAATGCAATATGGGTTGAATGGAAAAAGAGAGAAGACGTTCTACAAGAACCGTCAGTAATAGTTACTACAGCAGGAATGCTCAACGGTGGACCAGCCCTGTTTTATATTTCGAGACTATACGATGATCCCAAATCCAAACTGCTCATAACAGGCTACCAAGTTGAAGGTACAAACGGAGACATGGCCCTAAAGCTCGGAATGATCAATCTTGGAAACAAAATCGTAAAGCTGAAAATGAAGGTAGAACAGTACGACTTCTCAGCTCACGCAGGGGATTCTCAACTAAAGGAGTTTGTTAAAATAGCAGCTAGAAAAGGTGCTGAGATTGTCTTCACCGTTCATGGCGAGAAAAGTGACGCTTTTGCTTCTTGGATAAGAGAGAACATCGGCATAGATGCCTTTTCACCGAAAAACGGAGACGTATTTGTTATATGAAGTTTCTAATAGCTTCAGATATTCACTCTGCGATATCTAACTTGGAAAAAATAATTGAAACTGAGAATTTTGACATTTTGCTTATAGCCGGGGATCTGACAAACTTCAACAAAGATGATCTCCTAAAGATTGATGAAATCCTTAGCGAAGAAGGGGTAGAATGCTATGCTGTACATGGAAACTGCGATTACGAAGAATTTCTCAAACTCGATCTCGATAGCATCAACTTTATCCATGGAAGAAGTATAAAAATTAGGGACATAAAGATTTACGGAGTGGGTGGTTCTTTACCAACTCCATTTGGAACCCCCTCAGAATACCCAGAAGATTACTTTGCAGAGCTTTTGAGTAAATTAGAATTCTCGGATTCCGATTTCAATATTTTACTATCACATAATCCCGCAAAAGGAGTTCTAGATAGAACAAAACATGGGGAGAACGTAGGCAGCGAAGAAATTAGAAAGAGACTTAAAAATTTCCGTATAATCATAAGCGGCCATGTACATGAGTGTTCTGGAGTTTATAGAGATAAAATAATCGCACTCAATCCTGGACCAATCGCTTGGGGAATGTTCGCCATACTTGAACCTGATGAAATTGAAATCAAGCTAAAAAGACTAAAATCCCATAAAGAAAAATCCTTTTTATAATACAAAGCTTTCAATAAATTTTTAAAGTCTGATTTGAATTCAAAATTATGATCGAGAGAGATAGAATCGAAGAAGCGGGTTGGATAATAGCAAATGCAAAATACGGAGTAGTTTTTACTGGGGCTGGGATATCTGCCGAAAGTGGGATCCCAACTTTTCGTGGCGAAGATGGCCTCTGGAAGAAATACGACCCCGAAGAAGTAGCTTCGATTTGGGGCTTCAGAAGAAATCCTAGAGCCTTTTGGGAGTTTTCCTTTGAACTCAGGAACAAGCTTTTTGCTGAACCTAACCCAGCTCACTATGCAATAGCCGAACTCGAGAGAATGGGAATTGTAAAAGCGGTAATAACACAGAACGTAGACACGCTTCACCAACGAGCCGGAAGTAGAAGAGTTCTTGAGCTTCATGGAAGCATGACAAAGCTTGATTGCCTAGATTGCAGAAAAGAATACGATTGGTCAGATTTCGTCGAAAATTTTGAGAAAAGAGAAGTACCCCGATGCAAAGCATGTGGAAGTTGGTACGTTAAACCAAGGGTTGTTTTGTTCGGCGAGCCTTTACCGATGGACGTTCTGGAACAAGCAGTAGAGGAGGCTAGATCCGCAGACGTCTTTATAGTTGTTGGCTCAAGTCTTGTAGTCTACCCTGCTGCAGAGCTTCCCTACATAGCCAAAAGTTGCGGAGCTAGAATGATCCTTGTAAACGCTGAACCAACAGTAGCCGATCACATATTTGATGTCAGAATATATGGCAGAGCCGGTGAGATATTACCCAGAATAGTTGAGGTTGTGAAGTCTCTGAAACAAAATTCTTAAATTTCCAAGTTGCAAGTTTTTTAAGGGCTCGTGGTCTAGCGGTTATGACACCGCCCTTACGAGGCGGAGATCGCCGGTTCGAATCCGGCCGAGCCCATCAAAAATGGAAAAATTAATCTCCATAACTTGAAATTCATATCATGAAACTTTATGAATTTCAAGCAAAGCAGATCTTTACAAAATACGGAATAAAAGTTCCCAAAGGTTCGATTGCAGAAAGTGTGGACGAAGTTAGAAGATTTGTCGAAGAATTTGGAGGTAAAGCAGTTCTAAAGGCACAAGTCTTAGTTGGAGGAAGAGGGAAAGCTGGAGGTATTAAGATTGTCAACAGTGTTGAGGAAGCTGGAGAAATAGCAAGAGAAATGCTCGGAAAGTCCATCAAAGGGGAGGTTATCAGAAAAATCTATGTAGAAGAACTTGTAGATGTAAAAGAGGAGTGGTACTTAAGTGTAACACTCGATAGAGTTGAAAAATCCTTCTCACTCATTTTCAGCCCGTTAGGAGGTGTAGATATAGAAGAGATCGCACTAAAATCGCCGGAGAATATCTTCAGGATAAAAATAGACCCGAGATGGGGTCTTTGGGATTATCAACTTAGGGAGCTAGTTTGGAGAGCAAAAGTTAGGCAAGACTTATGGAGAGATTTAATTACAACTGCAAAAGCTATTTACAGGATTTTTATCGAAAAAGAAGCTGAATTGGTTGAAATAAATCCACTTGGAGTTACCGAAAAGGGTCTAATAGCGCTCGATGCGAAGATAACAATCGACGATAACGCTCTTTTCAGACACAGAGAACTGGAAACGCTGAGGACTTTCTCAGAGGGACTTGAGGGAGTTGCTGAAAGAGAGGGAATGAATTACGTGAAACTAGACGGAAATATTGGGGTTATTGCAAACGGAGCAGGAATGGCGATGGCTACAATGGACCTCATTTATCTTGAAGGCGGAAAACCTGCAAACTTCCTCGACATTGGTGGTGGAGCTAGTGCAGAGATGATGAAGAAAGCCCTCGAAATTCTGACAAAAGATGAAAACGTAAAGGCAATTTTCATAAACATATTCGGTGGGATTACGAGGTGCGACGAAGTGGCAAAGGGATTGCTGAAGGCGTTCGGTGAGCTGGATATAAAAGTTCCAGTAGTGGTTAGACTTTCGGGGACAAACGAAGATGAGGGAAAAAAGATACTCCAGAATTTAAAAACTATAGAAATTGTTGAAACAATGGAAGAAGGAGCTAAAAAGGTTGTGGAGGTGGCAAGATGGCAATAATAGTAAATGAGAATACAAAGGCAGTCGTCCAAGGAGTAACTGGAACTCAGGGAAGATTTCACACGGAAAGAATGCTGAAATACGGAACGAAAATACTTTGTGGGGTTACTCCAGGAAAAGGAGGGAGCGAAATTCTCGGAATTCCGGTATTCGACACCGTAAGCGAAGCTATGAAAATGGGAGTAAATGCGAGTATTATTTTCGTACCAGCTCCTTTCGCCGCTGACGCAGTAATGGAGGCCTTAGACGCGGGAATAAAGACGATTGTCTGCATAACAGAGGGTATACCTGTTCACGATGAGTTGAAAATATATCTAAAAGCAAAGGAAACAGAATCAATTCTAATCGGCCCCAATTGCCCAGGAATTATCTCTCCAGGAAAATGCCACCTAGGAATTATGCCGACCCATGTTTTTAGCGAAGGTAATGTTGGAATAGTTTCGAGAAGTGGAACTCTAACATATCAAATTGCTCAAAATCTGACGAGACTTGGAATTGGACAATCAACAGTTTTGGGGATTGGTGGAGACAGAATCGTTGGTTTAAGCTTCTCAGAAGTTCTTGAAATGTTCGAAAAAGATGATGAAACAGACTTGATTGTTTTGATAGGAGAAATTGGTGGCAGAGACGAAGAAAGGGCTGCAGAGTATATAAAGGAAAATATAAGCAAACCTGTGGTCGCCTACATTGCTGGAATAACTGCTCCTCCTGGAAAAAGAATGGGGCATGCTGGAGCAATTATAGAAGGGGGAATCGGCAGTGCTGAAAGCAAAATAAGAGCTCTTTCAAAGGTTGGGGTAAAAGTCGGAAAAACACCAAAAGAGGTCGCCGAAATTGTTGCAAAGGAAATTAAGAAATGAGGTTAGACGTTCTACTGGTAAAGCTTGGCTACTTTAAATCTCGAAACAGAGCAAAAATTGCAATAGAGAATGGGCTGGTAATAGTTAACGGAAAAGTTGCAAAAAAACCCTCCATGGAAGTCGATTTAAATGCAAAAATCGAAGTTTTGGATGACAAACCGGCTGGCTACTGGAAACTGAAAGAAATCGATGAAAAGTTCAGAATTTTTGAAGGATATGAAATTGTCCTTGATCTAGGGAGCTCAGCTGGAGGATTTTTGTTATATGCAAGCGAGAAAGCCAAATTCGTTTACGGAATAGAGGTAAGCAAAAATTTCGAGAACGAACTTAGAAGGATTGAAAGGGAGAGGAAAAATGTAAAAGTTTTCATAGAAGACGTTTTCACATTCGATGTCGATAAAATAGAAGCTGTGGATATAATACTAAACGATTTGACACTCGATTTCACTTCCTCACTCAAAGCTTTACGAAGATTTATTCCAAAGTTAAGAGAGAAAGGTAAAATACTTTTTGTTGTGAAGGGGAATGAAGAAACAGACTTCTCTGAATTCAAAGTAATTGCATATGAACACTCAAAGAGAAAAAGGGAGAGATATTATTTACTGGTTAAAGACTGAAAAAATCCAAACGATCGGAGACCTCAAGAAACTCTTCATGGCACAATCTGCAGAAACTTTTGATTTTTCTAGAGTAAACTTTATAAAACATGATTGGCTAGTGCAACAAGACTTCCACGTGTGCCTAATGTGGGGATTCATTCGTCCCCGAAAGGCTTTCATGACAATGAAGGATGAGAAATCCGAGAGAGGGGGATGAAAGCTAATGCTGGACCGAAACGGCTTCGTTCCCCACTCCCGAAAAGGAATAAATAGAAAGATAGGGTTGAGGTCAGGAGGTTGGTGAAAATATGAAGGTTGCAGTTCTTGGTGCTGGTGTGATGGGACACGGAATAGCGCAAGTTTGCGCAACCGCTGGCTATGAAGTGGCCGTGAGAGATATAAAACAGGAATTTCTAGACAAGGCAAAAGACGCAATTGAGAAGAGCTTAGCAAAGGCTGTTTCAAAGGGTAAAATGAGCAGTGAAAAAGCAAAAGAGATAATGAATAGGATTAAATTCACTTTATCAGTTGAAGAAGCTGTAAAAGATGCAGATCTCGTCATTGAAGCTGTGCCAGAAATAATGGAATTAAAAAAGCAGGTTTTTGCAGAAGTGCAAAAGTATGCCAAACCTGAGTGCATCTTTGCGAGTAACACCTCCGGATTGAGCATAACAGAACTCGGAAATTCCACCGACAGACCAGAGAAATTCGTTGGTCTACACTTCTTTAATCCCCCGGTCGTGATGCAGCTTGTCGAAGTTATAAAGAGTGAAAAAACAAGCGAGGAGACGATTAAAAAAGCCGTTGAATTCGTAAAAAGCATTGGAAAGGTTCCGGTAGTCGTAAAGAAAGATGTAGCCGGATTTATAGTAAACAGGATTCTCGTACCGTACTTAACTTTAGCAATAGATGACGTAGATAAAGGGATTGCCACACCGGAACAAATAGATACGGTCTTTCTAACCAAGTATTCCTTCCCAATGGGGCCAATAGAACTCTCCGACTTTGTAGGTTTAGACATACTATATTTTGCGGGAAACCAATGGGGCCTTGTACCGGTTCCCAAGATTCTAAAAGACAAGTTTGAAAGAAAAGAACTTGGAATGAAAACTGGAAGAGGATTCTATGACTGGAGTACAGGTAGACCAAAAATAGCCAAGATTGAAGGCTATGATGAGCTCCGTCTGATTGCTCCAATGGTAAACATCGCGGCTGAGTTGATAGAACTGGGCGTTGCAGATGCAAAGGAAATCGATACTGCCATGAAGCTCGGAACAAATATGCCAAAAGGTGTCTGCGAGCTTGGAGATGAGATAGGTTTGGACGTTATCCTATCAAAACTCGAGAGTCTATACAAGGAAAAAGGATACGAAATCCTTAAGCCAAAAGACATGCTCAAGAAAATGGTTTCAGAAGGCAAGTTAGGGGTAAAAGCTGGAAAGGGATTTTACGATTATGGGAAACCTGTATACAAAAACATAGAAATACAAAAGGAGGGTAAAATAGCGAAAATGATAATAAATAGACCACAAAAACTCAATGCGCTCGATTTCGCGACGCTTGATGAAATCTCCAATGCTTTGAAGGAACTCGAAAAAGACGAGGAAGTGAGAGTTTTGGTAATAACTGGGGCCGGTGACAGGGCTTTTTCGGCCGGTTTCGATTTACAAACAGCTACCGAACTTAATCCAGTCAAGGCGGTTGAAATATCTTTGAAGGGTAATGAAGTATTTTCACAACTTGAAAGATTTCCAAAACCAGTCATTGCTGCGATAAATGGCTATGCATTTGGCGGTGGTTGCGAATTGGCCCTAGCTTGCGACTTCAGGATAATAAAAAGGGGTGCAAAAATAGGGTTAACTGAACTGAGCTTAGCGCTAATCCCCGGCTGGGGTGGAACACAAAGACTACCAAAGATTGTCGGAATCGCAAAGGCCAAGGAAATGATTATGCTGGCCAAGAGAATTGATGCAGACGAAGCTGATAAAATAGGGCTTGCAAAAGCTGTTGATGCAGACAAGTTCGAGGAAGAAGTTATGAATCTAGCAAAACAACTTGCTGAAATGCCACCTATAAGTCTAAAAGCTGCAAAGTACGCCATAAACTTCGGCTACGAGCTTCCAACCGACATAGGAAGGATCATCGAAGTTCTTGCCTTTGGGCTTGCTCTATCAACCCAAGATGTGATAGAGGGAATAACTGCTTTCTTCCAGAGAAGAAAACCCGAATTCAAAGGAAGGTAAGCCACTCAGCCAAAGCGCGAGATTTCTCTGTTTAGCAGGAGATTCGTACATCTCTATTTTTTCATTCCACCATAAACGGTGAGACTTTCAGTTATAAAAATCGCCACTCATCTTTAAATCTCTGCTCTCTTCAGCAAAAGCGAATTTGTTACAACACTGAAGCTACTCAGAACCATCGCTCCTGCCGACCATTCTGGACGGAAAGGAATGTTGAAAAGTATGAAAGAGAGACCACCCGCAAATGGAATCAGAATTGCATTGTAGAATACGGCCCAGAATAAATTCTGCCTAACCTTGGCGACAGTCTTTCTGCAAAGTCTCAGGAATCTTACTACCTCCACAGGATCGTCTCTTAGCAGAGCTACGCTCCCGCTCTCTATCGCTATATCCTCTGCATTCCCGATTGCAATTCCAACGTTAGCCTGGGCAAGTGCAGGGGCGTCGTTGATACCATCTCCCACAAAGATAACAACTTCTCCTCTATTTTGAAAATCACGAACAACTTCAGCTTTTTTAGTTGGAAAAACCTCTGAGACTACAAAATCTACGTTTAACGTTTTTCCAATCTCTTCTGCAACCCTCTTTTTGTCGCCAGTTACGATTCCCACTTTCAATCCCAGCTCTCTTAGTAGTCTAATGGCTTCCTTGCTGCTCTCCTTAATTGTGTCCGAAATGAAGAATCTTGCAACCAGTTTACCATCGACAGCTAGAAAAACTCCTTCTCCTTCTACCTCCAATCCCTTTTCTCTTAAAAACTCCGAATTCCCCAAAATAACTTCCTTACCATCAATTCTGGCTGAAACCCCCTTTCCCGGAATCGCTTTAAATCTTTCTGGTTCTAAAAGCTCTATTCCAGCCTCTTTTGCTTTTTGCACGATTGCCTTTGCTACAGGATGTTCAGAAAATCTTTCCGCTGAAGCTGCAATTCTTAAAAGATCCCTCTCGGGTAATCCAAAGCTTTCTATTTTCACGACATCAAGTTTACCTTTTGTAATTGTTCCCGTTTTGTCAAAAAAGACGAGGGTGCTCTTTGCAGCTTCTTCGATCGCTTCTGCATTCTTGATCAGGATTCCATTTTCGGCACCTTTTCCAATGGAGACAGTTATCGCAGTAGGAGTTGCTAGACCAAAGGCGCATGGGCAGGCTATCACGATAACGCTTAGCATAGTTGTGAATGCGAAGAGCGGGCCATTGACGAAGAACCAGTAAAGGGAGCAAATGAAAGCAATTAGTAGCACACAGGGTATGAAAAAGACAACAACTCGATCTGCAAGTCTTTGAACGTTCGGTTTGGAGTTCTGGGCTATTTCCGTAACCCGAATGATCTGTGAAAGAAGACTATCCTTTCCGATCCTTTCAGCCCGAATTTTTAATACAGAGTCTCGGTTAACCGTACCACCGATGACCTTGTCTCCCTGCTTCTTTAAAGCTGGAATTGGCTCCCCGGTTATCATGGATTCATCAACAAAGCTCTCTCCTTCCAATACCGTCCCATCAACGGGGATTCTCTCTCCGGGTTTAACTAGAACAATTTCTCCAACGCTTAACTCGGTTAAAGGAATTCTTAATTCTCTTCCTTCTCTTAAAACGGTTGCTTCTTTGGCTTGAAGCGCAACAAGCTTTTTTATGGCTTCTCCGGTTCTTTTCTTCGCTCTCTCTTCAAGAAACTTGCCGAGGAGGAGGGAGCTCATCAGCACAACGCTTTCAGGAAAGAAATTAAAAGTCCCAGGGATAAGGCCAATCGTCGCCATTATGCTTGAAAGATATGCTGAGCCGATTCCGATAGCATACATGACTTCCATAGTTAGGGTTCTATTTTTAATTGCACCAAAGGCCTTTCTAAAGATTCCAGCTCCGGCAAAAGCTATAGCAAAGCTTGCGATAAGAAATTGGATTTCAAGAGGAATTATCTCCTTTAGGAAAAAAAGAAAGATTCCCGAAACCCAGCCGAGTACGAGATTTCTCTTAGCACTTTTAAGCTCCTTTTCTTCACCAAATCCCTCAACACCGAGAAATTGATATCCAATTCGCTCAATTTCTTCCCCGATTCTCTCAAGTTGGATCTTCGATGGATCATATATTATTCTGGCCTTTTCCGTTGCGAAGTTAACAGATGCATCATAAATACCGGGCAATCTTTTGAGGGTTTCCTCAACCGTCTTCGCGCACATTGCGCAGCTCATTCCACCGATTTTTGCCACGATTTCTTTAGTTTCGGAGTTCACAATCTTAGATTAAGTATTGGTTAAAGTTAAACCTTTTGAAGTTTTGCTTTTTGCTTAAATTCCTTTAATCTATTACTTACATGAAAATCGACAAGAAAGCTACGGTTTTAACCGTGGGATGAATTGTCGGTAGGTTTATATATAGTAGACCCTGAAAAATACATTGAAGCCCAGAAAGGTGTCTGAAGTGAAGAGAACGAACATGTTCATAATCGAAGATTGCCCTGTCTTATGGAAACTTGCTGACAGCTGCGCCAGGCTATACAATGAACTGAACTTCGAAAGGAGGCAGGCTTATATATGCTACAGGCGTTTCGAGTGTCCAAAGCATCTCTAAAAAAATACGCTCCATTGATAGGCTCTGCAATGCCCAGCAGATAATAAAAAAGAACAAATGCCATGATAAACAACTTCTAGAGCTTCAGCTACATAATCAGAAGGGGTCCTGAACATAGGCTACCTCCATGGAGATAGCGTTAACGGGGAACGCGGCCTTGCTTCTAGGGTGGAATGGGATGAGGTGGGAGCCTAAAAGGGCTGTGAACAGTCTACCGATGAGAGCCTTAGAAGCAAGAATCTCCCGGCTTTAGCCGTGGAAAGTGTCAATCCCCAATACCAAAAATACTGACCTCCTCCCCGCCCTGAAGGGCGAGGCTTTCTGTTGTAAAGCTGAGGAATGGAAAGAAAAATTAAAACATTTCAAATTCTTCTATCCTTTCAACCGTTGCAGTAGGTATGACCTTTCTTTTAAGAGCCTCATATAGTCTCCTTGCTTCTTCATCTGTTACATATCTTGCGGCCGTTGTTAGAATCCCTATATTACCTCTCAACGCCTCTTCGATCGCTTTTCCTTCTAGCGGAATCTTCTGCTTTTCTACAATTAGTGGAGAGGGTTCAACTATTGCAGCTTTTTTTATAAAGACAAACTCTTCATTTATTGGTGTTACAACAAGGGTCCCAACTTCTCTGTTTCCAAGCTTAACAGCCAAGACGATATCGCCGTCTTCAGTTTCACCCAATTTTTCGAGAGTATATTCGACTATTCCCGTCATCAGCGACTCCGCTCTCGAAAGCCCAGATTCCACTGCCCTCTTCACGATTTCTTCTGAAACTCTCTTAAAAGCTTCAATCTTTAATGTTTCAAGTTTCCAGTTTAACTTGCCTGAATCCACTTCGTATTCAACAACTATTCTAACCACATCTCCTTTGTCCAACTTCAGACCTTCCACAAGTATGTTGTAAAGTAATCTGTTTAACTGGGCTATAGCTTGGGCCACTTCTTCGCTTTTTAAGCTACCTTCTTTAAGCAAATCACGCAATTGAGCAAAAGCAGTTCTCCTTATCTTATCAGCATATGCACCAGCTATCACCAAACCAGAACTCAACCTAGCCAATTTCATCACCATTGCAAATGAACTTTCGGATTATTTAAGCATTGCCGAAATAATCTTAAATTCTAAGTTCGCAAAAATCGCATGGAGAAAGTCAAACTTCTTTTTGACAACACAGTTGCGAGAATTAGCCTGAATAGGCCAGAAAAGAAGAATGCAATTGATCAACAAATGCTATCCGACCTCAGAAAAGCTATAGATATAGTTAAAAATTCTTCGGCCAAGGTTCTTGTGCTAACCGGCGAAGGTGATACTTTCTGCTCGGGTCTGGACCGGGATCTTCTGCTGAGTCTAACTCAAAAAGGTAATTTAGTTGACAGACTTGAAGAATTAATAGAGTTCGTTCAAAAGATTATAATAGATTTGAGAACTATTAGAATTCCTGTAATAGCCGCTGTCCAACGTTATGCAATCGGAGGCGGATTGCAGTTAGCAATAGCTGCCGACATTCGGATTGCAACTCCCGGGACTATTTTCTATCTTCGAGAACCTGAGTTCGGTATAATTCCCGATATGGGAGCCCTCCAAATACTACCAAGGTTGATCGGAGATGGGCTTGCTAGAGATTTGGTGTTCACGAGAAGGCAGATAACGGCTGAAGAAGGCAGGCTGATAGGCCTCGTAAATGAAATATACTCAGACTTGGAGAAGGGGATTCAGGAATATGTCCAGAAGATATTGTCCGTTCCGGACTACACAATTTCAGAGGCAAAGAGAATAATTGAGAGAAGTTGGTACATGAGCCTGGAAGAAAGTCTGAAAGAAAACAAAGATGCACAGATCAGGTGCATAAAAAGAGCTTTGAAAATGATCTAATTTTTGCGACTGAATTGCAAAATTAAACTTATTTTAAAATAATGTATAAACAGTGTGTATGCATAAAATTAAAATAACACCTATAACTTAATGATATAACTGTGAAAGCTCTAATGAGAAAAGATGAACTAATTGCTGAACTTGTTTCAAGAGTTGCAGGGGAAATAGGGGCAATCTTGTATTCTTTAGGAATAAAAAACGAGTTCACAGATGATCAACTGGCCCTAGAACTAGGGATAGAGATAAGCGAGATCAGAAAAGCACTTTTCGCAATGTACGAAATTGGACTGGCGGAGTATAGGAGAAAAAAGGATGATGAAACTGGCTGGATGGAATACTACTGGAAAATAAATTACGATAAAGCAAGAATTGTGCTTAAAAGGGAGCTCGAAAAAACCAAAAGGAATTTAGAAAGAAAACTAGAGAACGAAACAAAGATGATATACTATATCTGTCCAAACATGTGCGTCAAATTAAGCTATGATGATGCAATAGCTAATAACTTTTCTTGCCCAAAATGTGGGAGCATGTTACAGTATTTAGACTGCAGTGAAGCCGTTGAGAAAATAAAGGAGGAAATAGAGACTATAGAAAAGCTTTTAGCAAGCCTTTGAACACTGCCTTAAAATTTCTTCTCTTATCTTCTTACTGGCCCTTATGCTTGCTTCCAGAACTTCTGTGAATAAAGGTTCGCTCAACAGATAATCTCCGCTTTTCTGAATTGCAACGATGTTGTCACTCTTATCAACTGTAACAGTAAGAGTTCGCTCACCCACACTCATTTCGTCTCTAGTCGGATCAACGAGAAACTTGTCTCCAATTATCAGCGATGTTACGCTTACAGGTATGTCGTTAACGGGCAAATCGAAGTCTTCTCCCAGGCCAAATCTACTTGCTGGGACTTTTGTATTCATCAAAGCACAAATAGATGCTATTGCAGACGCATCTAATAGATTTCCATCATCATCAAGCGCGTGTATGTCTACAAAGATTATCCATACTTTTTTTCCGGGTTCTATACAGAGTTTTGATAAATCAACCGCTTCACTTTCCCTTATTCCCCTATCTACAACTCTCGCGAGCTCTATTGAATTCTCATCGGGTGGACCTGGTTCAAAGGTCGGCGAAGCAAGTGGGACGAGCTCTGCGTTTACTATTATAACTCCTTTGTCGGGAACATCTGGAAAAGGTTCTCCTGGTTGCATCTTTATACCAACAACGACCTGTGTATTTCCGAGTTTTACATAAGCCGAACCTTCTGCTTTACCGATTAAACCAGTTCTTATTTCTAATTTTCTAAATTCATCGAATTTCCTACCATCTATCCTCTCGCCATCTCTCAGCTTTGAAAGCACATAGTCTTTTTTTATCTCTGAAAGGATATCGTTACTCATTTTCTCCCTCTTCAATAAACTTCTTCATTATAGCTTCCCTCTGCATCTGATATATCTCCATCGCACCCTTCTTTGCGAGATTTATGGCTTCCTTTATTTCTTCTTTTGTCATCTTGCCATCCATTTGCAAGAGAGCTATCGACTCTATCTTTCCTCCCCTTATAAGGAAAGCAAATGGTATATCCGCCTCGCCATAATTGTCCTCTTCTTTCATAGGATCCAGAACAAGTACCCCATCCACTTTTGCAACAGCAACTGAAGTCAAAATCCCCTTCATCGGAATTCCCGCATCAACAAGAGCAACGCTTGCAGCATTTATACAAGCGGTGCGGCTTCCGGCATCAGCCTGAAGAACCTCTACGAATATATCTATTGCGCTCCTTGGAAAAAGCTCTTTCATTATCACGGCCTCAAAAGCTTCCTTACTCACTTTCGAAATTTCTATGCTCCTTCTGTCTGGACCTGGTCTTTTTCGTTCCTCAACACTAAATGGGGCCATATTGTAGCGATATCTTATTATAGCTTTAGTAGGGTCTTGTAGATGTCTTGGATGAACTTCTCTAGGCCCATAAACTGCTGCTACTACTCTGTTTTTACCCATTTCCAAATAGCATGAACCGTCAGCCCTCTTAAGGTAATCGACTTCTATTTTGATAGGTCTAAGCTGATCAGGAGTTCTTCCGTCTAGCCTTTTACCGTCTATTATGAATTTTTCTGGGCGAGACATTCCTTTCTCCTCCTCAAAAATTCAGCCACTCTGTCTGTTAGCCCTTCTGTATGAGCTTCCTCTTCGATCAAATAAATTGCCTCCTCCGCGATAGAAATTTTTCTTCTATCCCCATTAAGCCATATCAATCCATTTTGTCCAGCAACTATCTGAACATCAAGCTCACTTTTTAGCAACTTAATCATGCTACCCTTTTTTCCTATTACTCTCGGTATTCTCGCTGGATTTATCGCAACTATCCTCCCAAACCTTATAGCCCTACAAATCTTATCTTTCATTGTTACAGTTACCCTCATCCTTGGATCTATGTTAATAACTTTCGCAATAACAGCATCCCCGAGATCTAGGATATCATTTGGCTTTTTACCCGGTTTCGTTTCTGGATTTTCAGTCAAAGGTAGGAATGCCTGGTAAGGGGAGTTTATGTCGAGATTCCAACCATTTGCTGTTACTTCTCTTACAATTCCAATGACGGTATCGCCGATGGATGGTATATATTTACCTTTTAGCGGAATGACTTTCGCGGAGTTCTCTGCTTCATCAAAGAGACCGAGAATTTTTGCATAAACCTTATCGCCCTCGATATAAGTACCGTATCCAGCAACCTTTGGATTCGTTGAAATTAAATCTCCAGGCAGAACTATCTTTCTCATCCTATTCTCCTCAGAATTTTAGTAAGTGCCTCTCCTTTAGTAATTCTTCCAAGCAAATCCATCAGCTCTCCGTACATCCCGCTTGGAATTCTCATAAGGCAGATCCAGCTGCCATCTCTCTGCCATTCCTCCTTAGTCACACCCCCAAATTTATAGAGCGCTGAAATAGCTTTACCTGCGTATTCAGGCGGAACTTTTATTGCAACTTCCATTTCCTCGAATTTCAAAGGAAGAATTGGTTTCAGGGCTTTAACTATATCCTTTATCTGAGCCTCGACGGATTTGAAAATATCTATGTGAACCTTCGCCTCTTCTAAAGCCCTCTCAATCCTTGCCGGAGGATGGGGGGTGTTAGTCCTAGGATCTATAGTATTCTTGCTTAGAAAAGTAACTATTTGTTTTCTCTTCGCTTCAAGCATTTCTCTCCTTTGTTCAGCAGTGATCTGAACTTCTCCCTCGATAATTATGGTTCTTGCAATCTCTCTAACATCAGTTGTACCAAAAACTTTCTGCAATTCCTCATTTGGTGCTCTCTCCCCTTTCCTAGCATTTCTGAAAATCTCCTCAACTGCCAGCAAATCGTCAAAGTTCACTTCTTTGCCTTCCTTAAGGTCTCTAGCCAAGTAAGGATCAACTAGAATCTCGAAATCCATGCCGCCTTTTCTAAGTTTTGCAACAACAGCTTTTTCAAGCGATACCATATTACTTCTTCAATTCAGCTCTTATCCTTTCATTCGCTTTTTCAACGTACTTTCTCAGTTCCTCTACGCTCATTTCACGATAGACTTTTTCATCAGTTCTGACATAACCAACTTCCACATTTTCGGCCTGAAGCTCGCTTTCTATGCTCTTTCCCATTGCAACAAGTGCTAGTACCAAAGCTTCTTCGAATGTTAAATCTTCCCTGTACTCCTTTTCAAAAAACTCCATTACAATGTTTCTCCCCATACCTATTGCAGTTGCCTTATATTCAAGCAGAGCTCCACTTGGATCGGTTTCGTAAAGCTTGGGTACAAAATCGACACCCGCAATTAACAGAGAAACTCCAAATGGTCTAACTCCTCCAAATTGGGTGAATTGTTGCTTAAAGTCACATATCCTCTTCGCTAGTTCCTTTACAGTTATCGGCTCTTCATAAGTCAGTCTATTTATTTGCGCTTCAATTCTTGCTCTCTCGACCAAGACTCTCGCATCAGCCACAAGACCGGAAGTTGCAGCACATATGTGCTCGTCAATTTTGTAGATCTTTTCTATCGTATCGGCTTCGAGTAGTCTAGAACCAACTCTCTTGTCAGCTACCAGAATCACTCCTTCTTTTGTCTTTATTCCTATTGCCGTAGCTCCCCTTTTTACGGCTTCTCTTGCGTATTCAACCTGAAACAGTCTGCCATCAGGACTGAATACGGTAATTGCCCTATCATATCCCATTTGCGGAAGATTCATGAAACCACCCCCAATTTTTTCTTACAACTTCTTAGTGTTCCACTCGTAGCAAGAGTTACTATTCCCGCCTTTTCATTCCCGACACTTTCGATTAGCGTAATAGCTATCATTACCTTCTGCAGACTTTCCAGCTTGCACGAAACGATTCCCTTTCGTCCATCAAATTCTTCAAGCTTCATTTCACACCCTGCCGCCTCAATTTCACCAAACAACGAGCTTAAACTCCTCATCATCGCATCCCAGAGCAGTCTTCCGTCAACGCTATTCTCAGCTATAATCCTAAACGCAATATATCTTTTTCTACTCCTCAGAGATGATGGTAATCTCATCCTCATATCTACCGAATATTTTCTTTAATTATCTCTCTGAAAGCTTCTAGAACGGTTTCAACTTCCTCATAGGTTAAACCGTAAACTGAAAGTTTAAAAAATCTCGTCAATCCAGGTTTTATTCCATGAATTCTCCTCTTTTTTAGCTCTTTGTAAAGGAAATACCTGCCATCCTTCGCCGTTTTAGAGATTTCGTAAAGATTCTCAGCCTGAAAGAACATTAAATCGTGGTTATGCGGCTTTTCCCCAAGCTGTATTATCCCCATCTCTTCCATTTTTGAAGAGAAATATCTTGCTTTTTTTACCTCATCTCCCCATCTCTTCACTCTATCCCTCACATGCTGGAAGGAGGCAATCATAGTCATAATGCTTGGTCCTCTTGCCGTGCAACCAAGCAACTCGATCTCTTTATTTTTGAACCTCGATGACTTTTTGAGCACAATCTCTTCCCATTCACCCCTCATGCCTAGAATACCAATGGGCCCACTTGAAGCCATTGACTTATGACCGCTTCCAACGATGAAGTCGGCTCCAATTTCCTTCAGCTTTATGGGCATTCTCCCTATTGCGTAGGCCGCGTTAACTAACAATGGGACATCATAATCTTGACAAATCTTTGCAATTCTCTTTACATCGGGTAAATTACCATAATTTCCGTCGGGATAAGTTATTAGAGCTAAAACTACTTCTCCTTTTCTTTTTGTTTCTTCCAGAACTTCCGCAAACTTTTCAGGAGTGATTATAAAGTCAGGATACCCAGAATTCGGTACTTCTGCAACGTTTAAACCCGCTCTTTCAGCGGATATGTAACTTGAATAATGTGCGTTTGAATCCATAACAATCCAAGCGTCTCTTTTGGCCAGTGCATGCATCACAGCAAACTTAGCTTCCCTAGCCCCAGTTGTAATCCTCGCAACATCACAACCAATGAAATCCGGGAGAGTTTTGTGAACAAACTCGTAAATAGGAGGAGTTTTAATTTCGTCGAGTCTACCAGTGCAGAAATCGCATACACTATAACCATCTCCCCATTCAATTAAAGCTCTTCTAGCTTCTTCGGTAAGTTTTCCACCTGTCTGGAGCGGATCGATATTTATCATGTCCTTTGTCTGTCTCTCGAGCATATTCTCTTTCTCCCCCTACCTAAAAATATTTTGCCTCCTATGGTTAAAAATAGTTTTTTCCGATCCGGCATTAGCTTTCAATTTTCTTCCTCGATCGTTCTCTCATCGTCATGAAGCCTTCAGAGTTAAACTTGGACAACATGCTCGCTAAACGAGGTCTGACCTCCTCCCTGCCCTGAAAGGCGAGACTTTCAGTAGTAAAACCACCATTAACGCCGGAAATCTCGCCTTTAAAGGTGTGATAGCTCACCTCCTCTTTACTTTCCATTTATTTTCCCAGTATTCTCTTATCTTTTCTATTACAGGAAGCTTTTCACCGCTTAAAAACCTAATACAGGCTCCACCAGCTATTGAAATGTGTGCTATCTTCTCTGAAAGGCCAAACAAATTTGCAGCCGAAGCCGTATGACCTCCTCCAACTATTGCATATGTTTTCGAGGCGGCCTTCAATATCTCGTATGTGCCAAGCGAGAACTTGCTGTCTTCGTAAACTCCAGCTGTACCATTGATCACAACTGTTTCAAACTCAGAAATCTTCGAAGTATACTCATTAACGGTTTCGATTCCGATATCCTTTATTTTTCCCCTCCCATCAAAATCATTTACCAAAACATCTTTTCTTAAGCCTCCATCTTCTACGCCGAAATCAACTGGAAGAACTATTTTATCACCATATTTTTCGAGTAGGGCTTTTGCTTCCTCGTCTTTTACACCTTCTTTGTTCTCCTCTATCACTTTCTTATTCTCTTCACCTAAATCCTTTCCCTTCAGTGTTAGGAAGTAATTGGCAATGACTCCAGTCAGAAAAACTTTTTCAGCTATCCCATTCTGCAAGACGTTTTTCATGACTTTAATAGGATCTTTTATCTTGGCTCCTCCAAGAACAAATGCGGTCCTTCCGGGCCTTAAAGCTCGGCTTAAAGCTTTTATTTCTTTTTCAGCGAGTCTGCCTATGAAAGTTGGTAGAACCGGAATGAAACCGACCAGAGAGGCATGACTTCTATGAAACGCAGAAAAAGCATCGTTTACAAAGATGTCGAAAAGATTGCTCAGTCTTCGAACCATAATTGACTCCGCATGTTCTTCAGCGCTTCTTTCAAGTTGTTCTTCTGAGTAAAAGCGAACGTTCTCTAGTAATAGAATTTCGCCATTACAAAGGTTTTTGATTCTTTCAATAACTCTCCTGCTAAATATTTCATCTATATATTCAACATTTCTTCCCAAAATTTTTGAAAAAACCTTTGCATGCTCTTCAAGCGTCGTAAAGTCCTTTCTTCCTGGTCTGCTTTGATGTGCCAGCATGACAACCTTTTTATCTTCGAGCTCTCGCAACGTTGGAACATGACTTCTGAACCTCGATGTATCTAAGATTGTTGAATTCACTATCGGAGCATTTATGTCAACCCTAAGCAGAACGGAGTTGAATTCACCTGCATCGTCCAAAGTTGGTAGATCCATATTACGAGTTCCCACTTCCGTTTAAAAGAGTTTTTTAATCGATCCAGAAACTGCAAGTATGGAGCTAACGGACCTCGGGGTCCTATGTAATGGAATTAAAGAAGGTAAGTTTGGACTGGCTATGGCAAAATTTAAAGGAGCTATTGCGGGGGTTTTTACAAGTAACAAAATAAAAGCTGCCCCAGTTATAGTCTGTAAGGAAAACATCAGCTCCGGATACGCAAAAGGGTTGATAGTAAATAGTGGGAATGCCAACGCTTTCACGGGAGAGAAAGGAATTGAAGACGCGAAGGAAATGTGCAGAATTGCATCCAAGCTTTTGAATTGCAACGAAAGAGAAGTAGCGTTAGCTTCTACAGGGGTAATCGGGAGAAGACTTGATATGGACTGGATAAAAAGAAAAGCACCTGAGGTTTTTGCTGGACTTGGAAAAAGCAAAGAGTGTGCAGAGAGATTTTCAAACGCAATAAGAACAACCGATAAATTTATCAAAAAAGCCTACAGCGAAAAAGCAAAGATTTCAGCAGTTGCAAAAGGGGCTGGAATGATTGCCCCAAATCTTGCAACTATGCTTTGTTTCATATTTACTACGGCAAAGTTTGAGTCTGGTGAACTATACGAGATGCTAAAAAAAGCCGTTAAACCGCTTAACAGGCTTACTGTTGATGGGGATACCTCAACAAACGATACGGTGCTTTTAGTCTCTCTTGGAAAAGAAAAGGTTGAAAGATACGTCTTCGAGGAAGAACTCGAAAGAGTCTGCTACAGCATAGCGAAACAGATAGCCAAAGATGGCGAGGGAGCTACAAAAATATTTGAAGTATTTGTTAAGGGGGCAAAAAATGAAAAAGATGCTGAAATTGTGGCAAAAACAATCGCAAGATCTCTGCTTGTCAAAACAGCAATATTTGGCTCAGATCCAAACTGGGGAAGGATAGTTTCCGCAATCGGATACAGCGGTGCAGAAGTGGACGATAAGATAACCATAGTTTTCGAAAACGATGAAAAGAGTGTAAAGTTGGTCGAAAAAGGATTTATAACTGGCAAAGAGGAGGAAGCAAAAGAAGTGATGAAAAAAGATTTTAGGATAATCGTAGATCTCCACAAAGGTGGGTATGAAGACTTTGCAATTGGATGCGACTTGAGCTACGAATATGTAAAGATAAATTCAGAATACACAACCTAAAGTTCGATGATATGCGACTCCTTGACAACGTTCAGAACTAACATCGTATACGTTCTCTTTACACTCCTCATTCCCAATATTCTTTTTACGAACTCGTTCAATTTTTCTCTGTTTTCGAATTTTGCCACAACTAAAATATCAAACTCACCAGTTACATCGTAAACAGCAGTCACATTTTTTTCTTTAGCAATTTCCTTCTCGATCTCAACTATTTGTCCACCTTCAGCAGTAATCCCGAGTATTGCTGTTATTTCATAGCCAAGTTTTGGGTAATCTATAACAGGAATGAATTTTTTTATAACTCCAAGGCTCTTCATCTTGTTTATTCTATTATAAACAGTTCCCTCAGCAACTCCGACTTTTTCGGCTATCTCCTTCAAACTTTTCCTTGCATCTTCTTGCAACTCCTTCAATATTGCGATATCGACTTCATCTATTCTAGCCATATTTACTTAGGTTTATTTCGTTCTTTTAATCACACTTTCTTTTAAGGATTTTCCGGTTTTATTGATATACTCTCCAATATTTAAAGTTATCCAAAACAAGATTAGTTTATAATCAAAAAATTTACTAAACTTTCTTTTCAGAAGTTTTTGTGAGGAGAAATGTCATAACTTCCTGAAAACGTAAATCTTCAATGGTATCCATTATTCTCTTAAGTTGTTTTTCTATTTCCTTTATTTTCTCATCGCAACTAACCTCTTCTAACTCCAAATATCCCAACGCAATTGCAAGAGGGTTTCTCAACTTATCTGCAAGTTTTTCGAACTGTTTCAGATTTTCCACTAGGATTTCGGACATTATCTTTTTGTGCCTCTCTACCTGATAGTGGTTCATTGCAAATCCTAAATCCTCCCCAAGCTGTGAAAAAACACTAATCTCCCCTTCACTAAGCTCTCCAATCGAACAGAATGCAATTAGACCTAGGATTTTACCTTCATGAGTTATTGGTACTATCAGAGAACAATTCCTTGCTTCACCACATTGGCATTTTCCGTAATAAAATTCAACTGTTTTGACGTTGCACCTTGAAGCACCAGGTGTAGCTTCTATGAGCTTATTTGATTCCATAAGCCATGCATGGATTTCAATTCCGAACTTTTTCATCATTAGATAAACCCTTCTCAACAACGAATACTCATCTCTCTCTTTAAAGATCAGTTTTTGCACCTGATTAAGAATTTTTAGTGCCTTATTTACTCTTTCAAGTTCAATCTCCAGCTTTTTGCTTTCTGTTACATCTCTGGCAACTCCTTCACTTCCAACTATCTCTCCATTCAGATATCTAGGCCACTCAAGAACTTCCAAGTATCTTGCTTCTCCTTTTGCATCTTTAGCCTTGAAAGTAAACTTAACAGTTTCCCCTCTTAAAACTTTTCCAAAGTTCTTGCGTAAAACTTCAATCTGATCTTCAAATGCTATGAATCTCGAATTCTTCCCAAGAAGTTCGTCCTTTTTAAATCCAAGTATTTCATAACTTGGGTTCACATCAATAAATCTCCCGTTTCTGTCCAATATGAAGGAAAATTCTTTTGCCTCCTTGAAAAAATGAAGATACAAGCTGAGTCTTTCAGCATCCGAAATTTTATCAGGATGCTCGACCGCAAGATATACATCATAATCCAAGATTCTATCATGAAAAATTTTATATATGCTGTTATTAAAACGTATGCAACTACTATCCCTGTTTTCTTTAAGCCCTATTTCTCTAGCTTTCTCATTCTCGTATTCAAAATCCTTGCGGGAAACAAAGATTGCTATTGGTAGTTTGTTGAACAACTCTTCAAAGTTCATCGTTGATCTGTTGTACATGACTATTTAAAAACTTTTCCTCCTTTTTAATGATAAGGCTTATATAACAAAAAGAAAAGTGGATATATGTTTCAAAAACTTTTGCTCTTTCTGGCAATTATCTTCCCAATAATATCCTTTCCCCACGCTGAAAGAATTTTCACAACTCCAGAAACTTGTGCAGAATGCCACGGGGTCTTCTATACAAACTGGAGCCAATCAATGCACTCAAATGCTGCCAAGGATCCATATTTCTTAGCCAAGCTTAGCAATGAAGTGGTAGTAGTTGGAAGCTTTGTCGAAGAGGAATGCGCCAAATGTCACACGCCGACTGCAAAATTAGAAGCCAAGCTTAATAGAATTGAAGCTATTATTCTTAGATCGGGCTTTCTCAACAAGTCCAACGAACTTTATGAGTTCGCAATTGATGGCGTTTCTTGCACACTTTGTCACCAGATTAAGAAGAATAATTTCAGCGGAAATTATTTAATAGATATCAACTACAAAAAACCAGAGAGGGCCATTTATGGGCCCTTTATTCCAATGTACAGTATAGAAATGTACAGAAATTCGGGTTACTTCCCTACAAGATCTGAAAATTTCCTCAAATCCGATCTTTGTGGAAATTGTCACGTTGTATACACCCCAACTATTGAGGATGGAAAAATAACTAAGTTTTTTGCTGAACAAACGACTTTCTTAGAATGGAAAAACAGTATCTATAACCCGGACAGACCTTGTCAGAGCTGTCATATGAAAGAGGAGAGCTTTAGGATATCTACAAAACCTGAAAACATCTTTGAAAGAAAGGCAAAACATCACCACTTTTCGGGGGCAAACGTTCAGATTTTAAAAATCTTAGGTGACGAGATTGGGGCAAAAAGATCTGAAGCTCAGCTGAAATCGTCTGCAGAGATTAAGATTATTTCCGTAAAACTAAAAGACGGTGAAATAGAGATTCTTGTTGAGATAAAAAATAACGCAGGTCACAAGTTTCCTACTGGTTTTCCATCACGAAGGGCGATAGTTCACGTACTAGTTGAGGATCCTGAGGGAATAATCTTCGAATCTGGAAGAGTTATGGAAAATGGAAAAGTGATTGGGGAAAACTATCCTGAGAGACACTACGATCTGATCACTTCAGAAGATCAAGTTCAAATCTACGAGAGTGTGATGATGGGCAAAGACGGAGAATACACAATAGATTTGACAAAAGCTCATGGATATATCAAAGATAACAGGATTTTGCCCAAGGGTTTTACCACTACGCTTGCACACCCAGATACTATCCCAGTTGGGGTTGAAGATGACAATTTCTCCCCCGGCAAAGACAGGATAACTTATTTAATAAAAAAAGAGTTTAAAAAACCCCTCAAGATACGGGCTGAACTTCTCTATCAACCAATATCCTGGCCCTTCATTGAGGGATTAGAAAATACAGCTGAAGTCAAGGAATTCATAAAAATGCTAGAAAACATCGAATTAACGACCCTAATCTCCTCGGATGAAATTACTATTAATTGAAAGTATAAGAGCCGCTTATTTTCTATTCCGACTTCTCAGATTTATAGATTTTCCCCTGAGTAACATAACTTGACAATTTTTAAACTGAACATTTTCCGCCCTGAAAGCGGGGTATAGAAACTGCTTCATTCTAGTTTATTACCTGCATAATTTCCTTAAATGGAATGCCAGAGAATCTCTACACAACCGGTGAAGTTGCCAAGATATTCGGTGTTTCTTACGTTGCTGTGAAGAAGTGGGCTTACTCGGGGAAGATCAAGTACATTAAAACGCCCGGCGGTAAATACAGCGAGATTAAGAGGCTTCTCGGCGAAGCACCAAAAGGCAGATGCAGGAGCTTCCGTTCACCCCGAAGGTCCTCCCATGAAAAGAGGAGGGAAGGGATGAAAGTTAATGCTAGACCAGAACAGCCTTCAGCTATAAGTAAGCATTGACAAAACTTTCATATTCATCTCCGATTTTTTAAAGATATGCTATACATGTTCTACAATGATTCAGAGCTAGAGAAAGTTTTAAAAGAGATCGGAAAAAGAGCTAAACCATCTTTCAAGAGATTCAAATACACTGAGATCCTTGCAGAGGGTACAGAACTTATTCTTGGGAGATACAAGTCGGTTATTTTCATAATTTCCGAACAGGAGGTTGGAAATCCAATCGAAAAATTCGAGATTAAGATTGTCCATTTGGAACACGGTGAACAATTTTCTTTTGGAAAATACAAATATAACCAACTAATTGAAATCGACACAGTTTTTGACGAGAATCTTTTTTACAATCTTTTTCCAGCCTTTTTTGCGGAATTGACAATTGCAAAGCTAACTGTTAGAGATTGTATGCAAACAAAGGACTACGTTATGAATAAGAGTATCGAAATTCGTGAATTCTTAAAAGAAACTACGTTAAACTATGAAGATTATGCTGCGACCCTTGCACAGAAAAGAGATTCTTTTTTTGTCACTTATTCAGATTTTATTTCAAAGGCAAACAAAGCAGAGGTAGCGATTTCAAACGCAAAGTTTTTTTCTTCCAAAATTGGCAATTTCATGTTTGAAGAAGTATCCAGATTAGAATTCGAACTACTCGAAGTTAAAAAATATTCTGAAAACTTTGAAAAGGTCTTAAAGGAATTGGAGAACAGACTGAATTTGGTTTACTTGCAGATCGAAGTTGAAAGGAGAAAAAATGAACTTGAATTGAATCGAAGGACTTCAGCAATTACAGCTGCTGCAGTTGTTATAGAGTTCGTAGCTGTTGCCTACTATTCGCTGAAGATTTGGGAAAGTTATTTACCAGTTGAGAAAATTCCAAAAATTCTTTCTTTTTTACTCCTAATTTTTTTCACGATCTCAGTGATAATTTTGACTGAAAGCATAGGTAACTATCTACTGGAAAGAAAAAAGGGGCAGTTAAAAGTGAGCATAATATTGTTGGTCATTTCCTTTTCTTTAATGGTTATTCTTCCGATTATTTATACACAAATTTAATAATAACTTCATAAAAGAGCTCTTTTGGATTTATGAATTTTTGAGCTATCTCTCACTTTTCTGTCTGAAGATCTTTGATCCTGTGCAAAGTATTTAATCTAGACTAAACCACCAGCAGTCCTAAAAAAGATAGACTTAAATAGATCTGACCTCCTCCCCGCCCTGAAGGGCGAGGCTTTCAGGTGGTAATCTTGGTGAGAAGTTCTACACACTTAAAGAAGCTAAAAAGTTGCTAGGAGTTACAACGAGAACCATTCAGCGTTGGGATAAAGAATGAAAAATAAGAGTCGTCAGAACTTGGCGAAGGATACCTGAAAGCGAGATTAAGCGAATTCTCGGATTGAAGGAAGAGAGGGCAGTAGTGGGTTATGCTATGTTCCTCTGCAACTCAAAAAGACGACTTAGAAAGAAAGCAACTTTTATACAGCTAAGCTAAAGACAAGGGTTACGGCGATGTTGAAGACTTGATAACCATCGTATCTCATTTTGCCGGAAAGCCTTTTAGAAGCTTAGTGAGAGTCTCCTAGATCATTTTGAATGTAATGTCCAGATAAAAATCTGATCACCTTCAATCTATCGCTTATGATTTTTACGTGTTCCTTTTCCTGCGAGATTAGATAGTCTAGAATGTCTGCGGTTTCAGAAGTTGCATTTTTTCGCATTTCACTGTATACTCTAATAGCCTCTTTTTCCAGTTCAAGAGCTTTTTTAAGAATTTCTTCCGGACTCATTTTTCTAAATAAACTGTCGCAGTTTTTGGAGCTTTTCCTTTTTTGACATAGTGATAATACTCGTACGTCATAACTTCTACATCCCTTAAAATATCAGCGTCTACCAGCTCGCCAATAAACAATGTATGGGTTCCGACATCACATTCCTGCAAAACTCTCGCTTCCAGAAAAGCCACTGCATGATCCAAAACTATTGGCGAACCGGTTTTACCAATTCTAAAATTAACTCCCTCAAATTTGTTAAAATCTCTGCTACTTCTGAATCCGAATTTTCCTATGAACTGCAAAGGTGTCTCCTTTTCTAATACACTTACAGCAAAAACTTTTGAATCTTTAACAAACTCATGTGTCGTGTTCTTTTTGTTCAGACAAACTGCAACCTTTGGGGGTTCAGAAGTAACCTGAAAAACCGTATTTGCTACCTGAGCAGAGTATTTTCCGTTTTTCACTGAAGAAACAATATAGAGACCATAGCTAATCTTGTAGAGCGCCTGAAGATTCATTTTCAGCACTCACCTCTCTTTTTCCTAGTTCTGAATCGAGGAAGAGTATAGCTCTTGTGTCATTTCCAGCAAGCTTTAGTTTTAAAACAACCTCTTCGAAGCTCTGCTCTTCTTCAACTTGCTCGTTAACAAACCACTGAAGCATGTTGAATGTTGCATGATCTTTTTCAGCTATTGCCAACTCAACAAGATTTGATATTCTTTTAGTTACCTCCTTTTCATGGGCCAAAGCGAACTCAAATGCATCAAGCGGAGATTTCCAGTCCTTCGGTGGAGCTTCGATTGCATATAATTCTACTCTTCCTCCCCTACTGGCTATATAATCAAAGAATTTCATTGCGTGCATCAACTCTTCCCTCCACTGAACCTTCATCCACTTTGAAAAACCCCTAAGTCCTACGGATTCAAAATAGGCAGCCATGGAAAGATACAAATAGGCAGAGTATATCTCCCTGTTTAGTTGCAAATTCAATTCTCTAACAACTCTATCACTAATGGCCATATCTTTTTTCTTAATTAAATTATTTATAAACTTTTCTCGGTTTTTAAAAAAAGAATTGAACTACATAACTAACAGAAGTTGTAAGCACAATTGCTGAAAGGCAAAGCCTTATTGTTTTTTCGGGCATGAATTTCTGGAATCTCGCTCCCAGATACATCCCAAAAAACCCTCCTATACCAAAAGCTAATCCGATTTTCCAGTCCGGAGGGTATCCTACTGCGTAATAACCCATAATACCGAACAAGGAGGTTAAAAATGTTCCCAGAAGTGTCGCTCCCGCAGTTGTGTAAACGGGCAAACCGAAGACACTCGCAAAAATTGGAGCTAAAATTGCTCCCCCACCTATTCCATAAATTCCACCAATTATTCCGATCACGAATGAAACCGCAAATACTAAGAGCGGGGAGAAAGAGAAGATTTCTCCCCAAAACTCATATTCTATCTTTCTGATCCCAATTTTTCTAGTCTTTACAACAGCATCTGGTGGTAGCCCGGCAGCTAATCTTTTTTCTCTCTCTCTTTTTATCATCTCTACTCTCTCTTTAAACCTTTTTTCAAGCTCAGATATCTTTGGATTCGGTCTGAGGACAGAACTTAAAACTCTGAGACCGAGATATAGTAGGACTAAACCGACAAATAGCTTAAAAAGCTTCGGATCAAGAAAGTAGCTCGACCTTAAAACGGCTCCTATGAAGACTCCAGGAAGAGTTGCAAGAGCGGTTATCGAGACTAAAGGCCAAGCCATTCTTTTCTCTTTTATATAGCGATATATACCACTTGGAATAGCTATGAGATTGTAAACGAGATTCGTTGCGCTCACGGAAGGGGAAGTGTATCCCAGAATACTCACCTGAAATGGAAGCAAAAGAAATGCTCCACTTACACCGGCTGGAGATGTAAAGAAAGCTACTACAAATGATACAAGTGGGAGGAGGAGATCTATCATTTCCACAAATTTTTTCTCAAAAACTTCTTTAAAAATTTTTCCTTTCTAAATATTTCTATTATTATAACAAAAACCTCGCCCTTCAGGGGATGATAGAGAAGCTTAAATAAATAGAAAGTCTGAATAGAATGCCCAAACGATCCGAGGGAAGTTTACTTGCAGAAGGAAGTCCAGATATGCGTTGTAGGCAAGGTATTCAGGCCCAAATAAATCAAAAGTCCTAGCATTGAATAAAATCAACGAGTATTTTAAGCGTAAAGCCTCCCTTAACGTTGGAAACCTTGTCTTTAAAGTCGGGGTAACTCATCTAATTTTCTGGCTGCAATGATGGAAAGTACTGAAAGTCCCAAAACCGTCAGGCCGATTAAAATGATAGAATGAAGCAATCTAAGCATTCCACGGGAGGCAGCTGAGCTATAAAATACCAGAGAGAGAACTAAAACGGACAATGATAAAACAAACCAGAAGAACCCGAGAACGTAAAGAGTTGCAGAAATTCTTGCTAAAACTTTTTTGGGATAATTCGAAGCTTTACTAATTAATGAAGTCAGGATACTATAGAGAAGCAAAAAAATTGGTAACAAAAGCAAATAGCCTGTGAATTCTAAACCAAAAATTGCTAAGAGAAATGCGATGATCAAAGTTGAGAGCGATAACCAGAGAAGCAGATGGTACATCACTACTAACCGGAAACCGCTAATATATATTTTTTGTGAGCTACCCTGACTTCAAAGGTAAGGCTTGCGTTAAGAGGGGCGTTACACCTTCTTTCATCTGCAGGTCAATGAGATTTGTGGATGGAGCTTAGCTTTGAACATGCGGGCTATGCTTGATACTACGCCACAACTTGGGCAAATGCCTACACCTGTGGCTTTTGAAGGGGTTTATTTATTTAAGTTTAAGATTTTTCTAATTCACCCTTTGGAACCCTCGCCCTTCAGGGCGGGGAGGAGGTCAGCTAGGGGGCGATGTTTTCGGTTACAAACCATAAGAGCGTTTTGAATAAGTTCTGAAAGCTCCAAGTTTCCTTTTACGAGCTAAAGAGAACATTGATTGGATGTTAGCGCAAGCAGATGCATTTGAAA
>Ga0272449_1000750_pt1 | contig 36936 bp, 36 predicted proteins | sample YNPCB0241_FD_198679 | JGI IMG/M metagenome (GOLD analysis project Ga0272449, IMG submission 198679) | Hot spring sediment microbial communities from Yellowstone National Park, WY, United States - YNP-CB-024-1 | ecosystem: Environmental > Aquatic > Thermal springs > Hot (42-90C) > Sediment...
CCCGACCCGCTGATTACAAATCAGCTGCTCTACCCGCTGAGCTACGGTGGCACTCTATAACTTTAACTTTATAATATAAGAACTTTTAAAGTTTATTGTCAACTTTTATAAAAAACTGTATAATATTTTAACAAAAATATTAACTGGAGGTAAAGAATGAATACTAAAGTAAAGGAAATAATGAACATTAAACTGGAAACAATAAAACCAGATGCATCTGTTTATGATGCTATTGAAAAACTTGTTGACAAAAGAATGAGATCTTTAATTGTACTTCCCAAAAATGAAAATGATGTATATGGAGTTATTACAGTAAGAGATATTGTTTTTAAAGTAATTGCCAAAAATTTAGATCCTAAAAAAATTAAAATTGAAGAAATCGCATCAAAACCTGTTATAAGTATTGATAAAGAAACCGAGCTTGAACATCTTATAAGATTGATGGAAAAATTCAATATTGCGAGAGTCTTTGTTCACGAAGGAAAAGAGATTATAGGAGTTGTATCTCTTTTAGATGTCTTATCAGCTTCTTTAGTAGCAAAAGCAAGGAGCAAGTAAATGTTTGACAAAATTATATCAAGTGGTAAATTAGAAAAAAAGGTTATTGAAAGTATTAAAATTCATTTAAAAACCCTTTGTTCTGCTGCAGAATGCTTTAGACAGGCTATCTCATCAGCAGATAAAGAGTCTACATTCTGTGTAGCCCAACTTGAAAGAGAAGCAGATACAATCAGAAGAGAAATAATAACAACAATTCATCAGGGAGCCTTTCTTCCATTTATAAGACCTAATATATGCAGATTCATAGAGATTGTTGACGAAGCCTTTGATACCTTAGAAGACGCAGCCTTTGAATTTAGATATGTTAATAATGAACTTTTCAAGATAATAGAACCTGAATGTTCAAGAATTGCAAAAATTAATTCTGAAATGTGTGAAATACTTTCATTAGCCTTTGAGGCATTAATAGACAAAGGAGATCTTAAAGAAAAAAATTTAGCAATAAGAATATGCGAAAAACAGATTGATGACCTGAAATTTGATATTATAGAAAAATTAAGAAAAATAGAAATTCAGAACTTCTGGGATGGCAAAATTATTAGCGACTTTGTGGATTATTTAACAAGATTAAGCGATTTATTAGAAGATGCCAGTGATTACCTTTATATAATTGAAATAAGCCTAAAATAAAAAATTACATTCTCTCAGACACTTTGTGTCTTTAAATTAAAAAAAATTATATTACAGGAACAGAAATGATAGAAATTGCAGTTGCCACGAGTTTTTTAATTGCCTTCGGTATAGGCTCCAATGATGCTTCAAATGCTCTTAGTATCTGTGTAGGTGCAGGAATAATCAGACTCAGAAGAGCTATTCTGCTTTTTGGTGGTCTTGTATTTCTTGGAATAATGCTTCAGGGAAGTCAGGTAATGAAAACAGTTGGCAAAAATCTTGTAGATGTAAATATTACAATTATTATAGTTGCTATGACTGTGTCTGCATCTTTAATAATATTCTCAAACTGGCGCAAACTTCCGCTTTCAACTCATCAGGTTATAATTGGAAGCCTAATTGGTTCTGCTCTGGCAGCAGGTGTTAATGTAAATTTTAATTCATTCTTAAAAATCGTTATTTCCTGGGTAATATCTCCCTTTGTAGCCGTCGGATTTTCCTATTTGTTTTATAAAATTATCGAAAAAATCCTTTCAAAGTTTTCATTCTTTCAGATTGAAAAAATTCTGAGAATTCTATTGCTTTTAAGTGGCTTTTTAATTTCCTACAATACAGGTGCAAATGAACTTGCAACTGTGCTCGGACCTGTCATTCATTCTAATATTGGAATAGATAAAATTTATTTATTCTTAATTGGTTCACTCATGGTTTTTATGGGTGCAATTCTATTAAGTCACCGGGTTATTGAAACTGTTGGAAAAGGTATAACAACATTAGACCCCTTTTCAGGCTTTGCTGCTCAGTTTGGTGCAGGATGTTGTGTTTTATTTTTTACCTTCTTGGGAATGCCTATTTCCACTACTTATTGCATAATAGGTGGAATTACAGGCGTTGGTCTTACAAAGGGAATTAAAACAGTGAAATTATCTCTTCTAAGAAAAATTGCCTTAAATTTTATAACTACACCTTCAATTGCCTTTGTTATCTCTTATATTGTTCTTAAACTAATTTATTCCTAAATATTCCTTTATCTTGGCTACAGCTTCTGGAATTGCGGACTCTACTTTCGGAGTTAACTGTCTACTTAAAGTTTCAACATTCTCAACTTCAATACCAATGATTTTTATTTCCTTTGGCATTTCATCAGGAAAAAGAGAGTAGCCAATTCTCAATATTTCAAAAACTGAAAGATTATGAGTTCCGCTTGCATATATATTTCCCCAATAATCAGTGTTAAATTCTAAGATACTTCCAGGCTCAGCCCCTGATTTAACTCCATCAACAATTACTGCTTTATCATAACCAAGGATTGAATCAATAATTTGAAAACTTATGTTTAAAAGTGAGACAGTGTCAACAACTCCGTCAAGATACTCTATAATTTTAAGTCCTACACCATCATCAGTAAAATTAGGATTTCCAATACCAACAACTATTTTTTTCATTTTACCCCATAAGAATTAATAATAAGATAGCGGGGGACAAAGCCCCCGCTTGAAAGATTGTTTTAGGTTATTTCAAAATTTCTAAGACTTTTTACAAGTTCACCATGGTGGTCAATGATATCAATTCTTACTGGAATTCTTCCAGGAAGTGTATGAGTTGAACAGGCAAAGCAGAGGTCGTAAGGTCTATAGGCAATTTCAACAAGATTAAGAATTCCTTCATCAACCTTACCATTCTTAATGAAGTTTTGCGCTGCCCTCTTTACTGCTATATTCATTGGACCTTTGTTGTGAGTTGTTGCAACAATTAGGTTTGCATCGGTAACTATACCTTTATCATCTGTTTTATAATGATGGATCAATACACCTCTTGCTGCTTCAACAATTCCAACTCCCTCACCAACTGGAGTTCCAAGCTCCTGACGAACATTAGGATCAGTAATACTTTCATCAGATGCTATCTGTTTTACTTTCTCTGCTGCATGCATAAGCTCTATTGCTCTTGCCCAGTGATAGGCAAGTGTATTGTGAACAGGTTTTCCACCAAATGCAGCAACCATCTTTTCGTAGGCTTCTTGTGCCAAAGGAGTGTCAAAACCACTTGCAACATTAAATCTTGGAAGAGGTCCTACACTGTAAATACTTGTTCCATCTCCATCAACAAGACCTGTCCAGCCAATTTTCTTTAAATAAGGAGCTTTCTGATAACTCCATGGTAAAGTTCTCTCAGCAATATAATCGAGATACTGTATTCCCTTAAATCTACCTATTTCGTTTCCTTTGGTATCAACGATTTTTTGTGTTCCATCGTAATAGGTAACTTTATCGTTTTCATCAACTGTTCCTATGTAATTTGTTACTACTTTGTATACATCTCCTGTCACAAGAGCCATATATTCTTTGTTTTGTAATACAACCTTATCAAAAACATCTAAGGTTAATTTTGCAAGTTCAACACAATCATCAGCACATTTAAGAATCTCCTGTCTTTCTTCTTCTGTAATTCTCTTTGCCCAGCCACCTGGCAGTGCTGTAACTGGATGGCTTGTTCTTCCACCAGTTATTTCAAAAATTCTAACTGCTGAAAATCTTTTCTTTAAAACAAGTTTACCAACATCTGCACCTACTTTTAAAATCAGACCTATAAGGTTTCTTTCAGCAGGTGAAGCTGTTGGACCACAAACAAAATCTGGAAAACCAAGGGCATAAAGAATTCCTGTATGATCTTCTACATAATGGGCATTATAAAAAAGTTCTCTAATTTTCTTTGCTGTTGGAGTTGGTTCAACCCCATAAACTCCGTCTGCAGCCTTCACTGAGGCTGTATAATGTACACCCCTTCAAACTCCGCAAATTGTTTGAACTGTTCTGGGAACCTCTTCAATAGGCATTCCAATAAGAAATTTTTCATAACCCATAAACTCAACTACTTGTAAGAATGCATTTTCAACATTTCCTTGTTCATCAAGGAATATAGTTATTTTTCCGTGGCCTTCAAGCCTTGTCATCGGATTAATTTCAATTTTCTTCATTCCCTTTCCCCCCTTCTGGGTTATTTTTTTTATTATATCTATCAAGCCCATTTTTTATCTCTTTATTTTTTTGCCAAGGAAAGAACTCGGTAATGTATATCTATAAAACAGATGTACTGGATCAGGAATCTGGTCAACAAGCTCTTCATTGTCAAGCATACTTGCAATAGCACTTATAGCTCTTAAACCAAAATCTTTTACTCCTGGAATTGGTCCACCACATCCTCTACATGGTACATTTGCAGAAGGACATTTTGATCCACAGTCTCCCTGAGTTACAGGACCGAGACAGAGATATCCTTCTTCAAGAAGACAGCCATCTTCACTTGGGGGTCCGTCAATGGTTCTTTTTACTGTAGTCGCGAATTTCTTTGACTTACCCTGTAAAACAGGATTTCTATTACAGACCTCACATACTGCTTTGCCCATAGTAATCCATGAACCTGAAGGTGGAAGCTGACCTGAAAGTAATGCCATAAATGCCTTTCCTATATGTTCATGATAGGGAGGGCATCCACCTACATAATAATCTACCTTTACAACTTGATCAAGAGGTCTTGCATCCATTAAGGAAGGTAAGGTTAATTCATACTTCCCATCAACAACAACAGTTGTCTGAGGAAGTATTTTTTCTGGATTGTCTGTACTAAATGTGTTTATATATGCTTTATCAAGTAATTGCTCTGTAGTGTGTAAGTTTACAAGTCCCTTGATTCCACCACAGGATGCACATATTCCAAAAGCTATGAGAACTTTACATTTTTGTCTCATTACCTTTACTATATGTTCATGTTCAGAGTTTCTTACATTACCAGAAACTAATCCTACATCAATTGAACCATCAGGCATTGCTTCAAGATCTTTATATTTTGCGTCTGCCACTGTTGGTGCCCAAAATACTATATCTAATTGTAAAGCAACATCTACCAATGTCTCAGACAAATCTACAACCGCAATATCACAACCACCGCAACCACCAGCAAGATAGTATGCAAGTTTAGGTTTGCTCATTGTGCTCCTCCTTTCAATGGATTTGGTCCAAGTTCTCTAATTTTAGCATCAAAAGCTGTCATAGATTCAGCAAACTTCTTTCCTTCACTTCCTGAAATCCATTCAAGCTGAATTCTATCTGGTTCTACTCCAAGCTCTGTAGCAACTCTTTTAAAGAGATTAAACCTTCTTATAGCTTTGTAATTACCTTCTTTGTAATGACAGTCACCAAAGTGGCACCCACCTATAAAAACTCCGTCTGCCCCTCTTATAAGGGCCTCTGCTATAAATTCTGGTTCCACTCTTCCACTACAGGGCACTCTTACTATATGCACTGTAGGAGGATAACTATAACGAAGACTTCCTGCCAGGTCTGCCCCTGCATATGTACACCAATGGCAGGCAATAACAATAAGCCTTGGCTCCCATGCCATCTTAATTCCCTCCTTTTATCTTAGTTATTACTCCATTCAAAGGTATGCTTGCCATAGCAGTTGCTTTTTCCACCTCTGCTCCTAATGCTATGGCTGTAAGCTGTGCGAGATGAAGAGCTGGAATTTTATAATTAAGCTTTTTCTGCTCTATAAGAAGTGCCTGACCAGCATCAAACTGAAGAAGACAGGAACTACAGCCTATTACAGCTAAATCCGGATCAAGTTCTTCTTTTATAACATCGAGTTTCTTTTTGAAAAGGGCAAGAGACTTTTCAGGCGCATTTGATCTTAAAGCACCCATTCCACAGCAGTCTGTTATTGTGCTATAGTGGGGGGCAACTCCTCCCATTATTTCACAAATTTCTCTTAATCTCTTTGGGAAAAAGGTGTTATCCTCTCCTGATGGAAATGCTTTGCTTGGCCAAAGATTGTGACATCCTGTCTGAACAGCACATTTTAAACCATTTAGGTTATATTTTATTTTCTGTTTTAATGTATCAAGTCCTATTTTTTCATAAATAAAATTAATAACATTCCACACCTTTACAGTTCCATCATATTTTCTTCCTACCTTTGCTAAAATCTTGTCAACTTGCTCTTTAATTTCAGGATGTTTTTTAAGATAGTAATTAGCCTCATTTTGAACTCCATAACAGGAACCGCAACCTGTAAGCATATCTACACCTTTTTCTTCTGCAATACTTAAATTCCATGCTGAGGCAACTGCCCATTCTAATAGCCCTAATGATGGCATTGTTCCATAGGCAGGACAACAGGTTGCACCTTCTAATTCTACAATTTCAACTCCTAACTCTTTTAAAAGAAACCTCATTGAATACTCTATATCTGGCCTATTAAAAGGTATGTTACATCCAAGAAAAATTCCTATTTTTTGCATTTCTTTCCTCCTTAATCAAGTGGGAATGGTGCTATTTCTTCCAGGATTGTCTGTCTTAACAATTCCTGGTACTTTTTTCTAAATTCATCAAAACTTAATGCTGTTGGTGGTTTCTCTGGCAATCCTACTTTCTTTCTTCTTTCTTCAAATCCCTTTGGAAATACTGCATGTCCAAATCTGTAAAGATTTCTTAATCCTTCATATGTATTTGCAGGACATGCTTCAACCTTTACTGCAGCTCTTCTTACTGCCTGAATTACTTCGTATGGTTTTATATCCATTGGACATATCTCAACACATCTGTTACAGGACTGGCAGCCCCAAACTGAAGAGTCCTCAAGTAAAATATCTCTTAAACCTAAATTAGCAGCATGAACTATTCTTTTAATAAAAAATTCTAATCCTGCTAATGCCATTGGGCATGTAGCTCCACATTTTCCGCACTGTATACATTCTCTAAGCTCATCAGCTCCCAAAGCTATGAGTTCTTTTACAAAACTTTCATCGCCCTGTGTAAGGTCAATTACATTTACGCCACCCTCTTCCATATTTATCCTCCTTTATTTTATTTTTAAGCTTCTGTTAATGCTTCAATCTGTGCCATAATCTGGTCGGTTGTAAATCCATGGAATGTAATAGCTCTTGATGGACATGCAGATGCACAGACACCACAACCAGCACAGAGCGCTGGTTCTATGTATGCTTTTTCTTTTCCTTTGTATTCTACTATTCTTATAGCTGTGTAAGGACAAAGAGGAACACAAACACCGCAACTACTACATTTATCCCTGTCTACCTCTGAAATAATAGCTTCAAACTTAATCTTTCCAGGTATTACAAGTGCTGCTGTAGCTGATGCTGCTGCACGGGCTTGTGCTATTGACTCTGGAATGTCCTTTGGTCCCTGAACACATCCTGCAATAAACACACCTCTTGCTTGAGTCTCGACAGGATATAGTTTTGTATGGACCTCTCTTAAGAAACCTTCTCTACCGCATGTAGCAGTAAACATGCTTCCCAATTCTTCAACTCCATCAGGTGGCTCAATAGCTGTTGCAAGAACGACAAGATCAGCTTCAAGCTCAACAGGTGAGCAAAGGTCAACATCAAATCCTCTTACTCTTAATTTTCCATTCGGTTTTACATCAACTGATGAAACTCTTCCTCCTCTAATTATCTTTGCGCCAAGCTCTCTTGTATAAACATAGAATTCTTCAAAATCTTTACCTGCTGTTCTTACATCTATAAAGAATAGATAAAGTTTAATGTCTGGATATTTTTCTTTAAGGATTCTTGCATGCTTAAGCATATACATACAACAAACTTTTGAACAGTAAGGATGATATCTCTCATCTCTGCTTCCAACACAAGAAATCATAGCAATTGTCTTTGGTTTTGTTCCATCTGATGGTCTCTTTAATTCACCACCAGTTGGTCCTGTTGCAGAGAGTATCCTTTCAAATTCCATAGAGGTTATAACATCTGGGCTGTGAGGAGAATATTCTTTGAAGTAATGTTTAGGCATTGGCTTGAATCCAGTGGCAATTATAACTGCTCCTACTCTAATATTCATATATTCATCTTTATCATCAAATTTTATGGCATCTGCTGGACATCCCTGTATTCCTTTTGGTGGAATACCTTTTTTACATATTTCACAAGCGGGTTTACCTGTCTTTTTTATTGATTTGAAGTATAAACAATTTGGTTCATCTATAACTGCCTTTTTTGGAACAGCCTGTGGATACTCTATATAAGCTGCTCTTCTCTGATCTAAACCGAAATTATATTCATTTGGAACTCTTGCTGGACATATTTCAGTACACACACCACAGCCTATACACTTATCCCAATCAATATATTTTGCCTTTTTCTTTATACGGATATCGAAATTACCTACGTATCCTTTAACATCATCTACTTCTGCATAGGTAATAAGTTCAATATTTGGATGCTGGGCGACCTCGCCCGTCTTAGGTGTGAGTATTCAAGCAGAGCAATCCATTGTTGGGAAGGTTTTGTCAATTTTTGACATATTCCCACCAATGGATGGCTGTTTTTCAACAAGATATACTTTAAGACCCATATTTGCAAGATCTAAAGCTGCAAACATACCTGCAATACCACCGCCTATAACTAAAACTGATTTTTCCATGTCTTCATAACGATCTTCAAGAGGTTCATTAAGTCTTACTTTGGCTATAGCACTTCTTACAAGTCTTTTTGCTTTTTCAAGTGCTCCTTCTTTGTTATGCCAGTGTGGCCAGCTATCCTGATCTCTAATATTTGCCATTTCAAAAAGATAACCATTGAGTCCTGCGTCCTCAATGGCTTTTTTAAATATAGGACCGTGAGTTCTTGGAGTACATGCTGCAACTACTACACGGTCTACATTACCACTTTTGATATCCTGTTTAATTATATCTTGGCCAGGATCGGAGCACATAAATACATAATTTTTTACTACAGCTACATCTGGTAGAGTTTCTACATACTTTTTAAGCTCTTCAATATCAATGGCACCCTTGACGTTTTCTCCACAGTGACACAGATAAACCCCTACTTTTGCCATTTTAAGCCCTCCTTTGAATGGATTTTTAAATGTGGTTTACCCTTTTTACCATTTTTTGAAAAATTTGTCAAGAGGTATTTTTCAGTATTTACAACATGTTGATTTTTTTTAATTTTTTATGCTATCGTTTTTTTCATAGCCGGTGTGGTGGAACGGCAGACGCGGCGGACTCAAAATCCGCTGGGAGCAATCCCGTGTGGGTTCAAATCCCACCACCGGCATTTAAATACAGTTTCCTCTCTATCAAAATTGATTATGGGGTGAAATGGAAGAATTTTTAGAAGTTGTAGATAAGGATGGACGTATCATATCAATAGCACCAAGAAGTATTATCCATGGAAATCCTTCAATGCTTCATAGAGTTGTCCATATATTGGTTTTTAATTCAAAGGGAGAAATTCTTTTACAAAAAAGATCTAATAATAAAGATGTTGCACCTGGTAAGTGGGATACCTCAGTTGGTGGGCATATAATGCCCGGAGAAGATATAGTAAACGCAGCTAAAAGGGAAATGTATGAAGAACTTGGTGTGGAAGCACAAAATCTTCAATTTTTGTATACCTATATACATTCAAATAATTACGAAAGTGAACTTGTTTACACTTACTGGACAGTTCATGAAGGTCCTTTTAATTTTAATCGGGAAGAAATCGAAGAAGTCTCTTTTTGGAGCATAGAAAAAATAAACAATGCTCTAAGTTTAGGACTTTTTAGTGATAATTTCAAACAAGAGTTTTTCAGATATATACATACTTTTGCCAATACTCCATTTTGGTTTAATAACTTTATATCAAAAATAAATGGGGCTCCTTCCATGAAAGAGACCCCTAATTTTTAAACCCAAATTACGCAAATATATGTAGAGTAATTTGGGGCTTCGCCCCAAATCCCAAATTCGAGATCACCCAAAAGGTGAATTAAAATAAGGAAAAATCTCAAAGGGGCTTTGCTCCTTTAAAACCTCCAAAAAATAAAAACAAACTTTTTTAAAAGGGAGTTTGAGGGACTTTGTCCCTCAAAGATTTATCAATATTAACCTGAATTACCTTGCGTAATTCAGGTTAAAGAATTTCTAAAGCTGAAAAGAAATAAGGAATTTCATAGGAAGCTGACTGAGGTGAATCAGAGCCATGTACTGCATTCCTTTCAATGTTTTCTGCAAAATCCTTTCTTATTGTTCCCTCTTCTGCTTGAGCAGGATTTGTTGCTCCCATAATTTTTCTAACTTTTGCTATTGCATCCTCACCCTCTAAAACCATTACAACACAGGGACCCTCAGACATAAAATCTGTAAGAGATTCGTAAAAGGGTCTATCTTTGTGAACAACATAAAATCCCATTGCCTGTTCCTTTGTCATCTTGAGCTTTTTAAGGGCTGCAACTCTTAAACCATTCTTCTCAAATCTTGAAATTATCTCTCCGATAAGGTTTTTCTTTACTGCATCTGGTTTAATTATAACTAATGTTTTTTCCATTATATCTTTCCCTCCTCCTTAAGAATTTTAATCATGTTGTTTACCTCTTCTGTAGAATTTGCAAAGGCTTGTTTTTCTTCATCTGTAAGCTCAATCTCAATTATTTTTTCAAGTCCCTGTCTTCCAAGAATAACAGGAACACCATTGAATACATCCTTTGCTCCATATTCACCATCAAGATAAACAGAACATGGAAGAATTCTTTTTTCATCAAGAATTATTGCTTTAACCATTTCAAAGGTTGACTGAGCTGGAGCATAATAGGCAGAGCCTGTTTTAAGAAGAGATACAATTTCAGCACCACCTTCGCGTGTACGTTGAACAAGGGCTTCTATTTTTTCCTTTGAAAGCCATTTTGAAAGAGGAATTCCCTTTACGGTGGTAAATCTTACAAGAGGAACCATATAAAGTCCATGACCACCAAGAACAAGGGTTTCAATGTCCTTAGGTGCAACTCCAAGCTCCATTGATATAAATGTTTTGAACCTTGATGAGTCAAGAATACCTCCCATTCCAAGAACTCTTTGTCTCCCCACTTTGGATATTGCAAGAGTTAAATAAGCCATTACATCCATTGGATTCGTGACTACTATATAAATTGCATCTGGGCATTGAGGTGCGAGCTTTTTTACAATACCTCCTACAATATCTGCATTAGCCATCAATAAATCCTTTCTTCTCATACCAGGTTTTCTTGCTAATCCAGCTGTAATTACAACAATGTCAGAGCCAGCAAGGTCATCAAGATTGTTTGTTCCTATTATATTTGCTTTGATTCCCAATACTGCGGTATTTTGTAAGATGTCAAGGGCTTTACCCTGTGGCATTCCTTCTACAATGTCAAAGATTACGACATCACATAAACCACTATTTACAACAAATAAAGCAAGGGTAGCTCCAACATTTCCTGCTCCTACAATACCTATTTTTTTTCTCATTTTGATTCCTCCTTAATTTTTTCTATATCACCCAAATTTTCCACATTTAAAACTTTAACAGAAGAGTCAATTCTTCTTATAAGACCTGAAAGCACCTTATTAGGACCAATTTCAATGAACGTGTCAACTCCCTTTGAAATCATGTATTTTACACAATCCTGCCATCTTACAGGACTATAAAGCTGTCTTATTAAGGCATTCATAATATCCTGGGGATCATGAATTTCCTCTGCAAGTGCATTACTTACAATAGGAATTTTTGAATTATTAAATTTAAAGCCCTTCAAATACTCCTCAAACTCCTTTGCCACTTCTTTCATAAGCATACAATGGGAAGGAATACTTACCTGAAGAGGAACAACCTTTTTAGCACCTTTTTGTTTTGCGAGCTCAGAAGCCCTTTTAACCCCCTCTGCTTCCCCAGATATGACAATCTGTCCAGGACAATTAAGATTTGCAAGGTCAACATAAAAATCAGTAATACTCTTACAAATTTCTTTCAGAGTATCTTCATCAAGCCCTAAAACTGCAGCCATTGCACCTTTGCCCTCTGGTTGAGCCTTCTGCATAAGTTGTCCTCTTTTCCTTGTAATCTTTACTGCATCTTCAAAAGAAAAAACCTCTCCGCATAAAGCTGAGGTGTATTCTCCAAGAGAATGTCCAGCGGTATAAGAGGGCATTATTGATTCTGAAAGAACTTCCCTTAGCAATGCATAGGAGATGGTAAGTATGGCTGGTTGAGTATTTTCTGTTTTATTTAACTCAGCATCAGGTCCTTCAAAACACAACTTTGCTATGTCAAAACCAACGATATTACTTGCTTTTTCAAACAAATCCTTTGCACAATCAATCAAATCCTTACCCATTCCAACATACTGAGAACCCTGACCTGGAAAAACAAAAGCTATCATTCAGAAACTCCTTCTTTGAGTTTTTTTATCATTAAAGGTATTATTTCCTTTAAATCACCAACAATTCCATAGGTTGCCACATTAAATATGGGTGCATTTGGATCCTTATTTATTGCAACAATTATATCAGATGATTGCATTCCTACAAGATGTTGAACTGCACCTGAAATACCACAGGCAATATAAAGTTTTGGACATACTGTTTTACCTGTCTGTCCTACCTGATGGGCATAGGGAATCCATCCTTCGTCAACTGCTGCACGGGAAGCTCCAACAGTTCCACCAAGAAGATTTGCAAGTTCCCATAGCAAAGTGAAATTCTCTGGCGAACCAAGTCCTCTACCGCCTGATACTATAACTTTTGCATCCTGTAAATTTACTTTACAGAAGGAGCTATCGTGAATCCTTTCAAGAATTTTTACTCTTCCTTTAGATTCAAGGGGTTCAATTTTTATTATTTCACCTTTTTTATTTGAATTATACTCACCCCTTTTCATAACACGAGGCCTTACTGTTGCAATTTGGGGTCTGCTTGTTGGAGAAACAATTGTTGCCATAATATTTCCTCCAAAGGCTGGACGAATCTGAAGAAGATTTCCTGTTTCTTTATCAATTTCAAGCCCTGTACAGTCTGCTGTTAACCCTACCCTTAATCTCGCAGCAACTCTTGGTATAAAAGAACGACCTATGGCAGTTGCACCTGCAAGAAGAATTTCAGGCTTGTGTTGATTTATCAAGTTTACAAGTGTTTTAGCATATAATTCATCATCTAAATAACCATACTGAGATGCATCTGTATAGTAAACTTTGTCAGCACCCCATTTAATAAGCTCCTCTACTTCTGGGGATTCTCCAAATAAGACAGCAGAAAGCTCTGTTTGAAGTTCATCAGCAAGCTTTCTTCCAATGCCAAGTAATTCATAGGCTACAGAAGCTATCCTGCCCTGTGATTGTTCAGCAAAGATCCACACACCTCTGAAATTTTCCTCTTTTTCTCCCTCTCTTGCTCTTTCGTCAATTATTGCAGACTCTGGACAGCTCTCTACACAGGCACCACAAAGGGTGCAGGCTTCTGTAATGAAAGCTTTATCTTCTTTGATTATTATTGCACCAAAGGGACATAGATTTAAACAGTTTCCACATCCTGTACATTTTTCTATGTCAATTCTTATAAGCATCCTAACCTCCTTAACTCCTTAAGAAGTGTATTGACCTGCTCTTCAGGTGTTCCTTCAAGAATTCTACGTTCACCTCTTGGTGGAGGTGCGAATATGTTTTTGACCATTGTGGGCGAACCCTTAAGTCCTATTTTGTCTTCTTCTGCTTCAATATCATCGGCATTCCATCTTGGAATAACTGCTTTTTTTGCTGCCATTTTACCTCTTATTGAAGGTGGACGAGGGTTGTTTAACTCCTTTACAACAGTTATCAATGCTGGTAGGGAAAGCCATATTTTTTCATAACAGTCATCCATAAGTCTTTCAATAATCATTTCTGAAGGTTCTATTTTATCAATTCTTCTTACATAGGAAACATGAGGAATATCAAGAAATTCAGCCATTTCCGGTCCTACTTGTGCAGTGTCTCCATCAATTGCCTGTTTCCCGCAAATTATTAAATCAAAACCTATCTTTTTTGCTGCAAGGGAAAGGGTATAAGCAGTTGCCCATGTATCAGCTCCAGCAAACCGTCTGTCTGTAAGTAAAACAGCATCATCAACTCCCATTGATATTGCCTCCCTTAGTACCTCCTCTGCCTGTGGCGGCCCCATTGTTATAACTGTAACCTTACCTGAAGTGGCTTCTTTAATCTGAAGTGCTGCCTCTACAGCATGCAAATCATAGGGATTCATTATACTTGGAACACCTTCTCTTATAAGAGTGTTTGTTTTGGGATCAATTCTTACTTCTGTAACATCTGGAACCTGTTTGACGCAAACTATAATTCTCATTATAACCTCCAACCATTTTTTGGCAGAAAACCCTCTGCCTGAAAATTTGTAAATTTAAATTATACTTTATAAACAAAAACTTATTCAAATCATATTGATTTCAGAGCACTTAAAAGGACATTCAATAAAAGTTATAATTTTCCTGACCTAATAATTGAGATTATTAGCCAAACTCCAAGAAAAAATGCCACTACACCAGTTATAAGACCAAAAATTGAAATCCCATTCATTAAAGGTTTTACCTCTGCAGCATGCATTATTGCCGAACTAAGAATCATGGCACTTACAATAAGACTAAAGGATATTTTATTACTTGATTTTTCAATGTCTTTCAAAAATTCGGGCATATTTACATGAAACATTTTTACTGTTATATCATCCCTTACAGCCTTACTTAGTAACATCTTGAATTGAAAAGGTATATTTTCAACAGCATTCTTAAACTCTTTGAAAATCGTTAAAAATTTTTTTATGTAAAAATCAGGGCTGAACCTTCTTGCAATTATATTCTCAGCGTATGGTTTAAGCATCTCAATTATTGATGTTTGTGGAGAAAGTTCTCTTGCTAGTCCATCAAGCATTATTAAAACCTTGTCAATTAACAAAAGTTCTGGAAGAAATCTTAATTTATGTTTTAAACTAACCTTCATAATTGACTCTATAAATTCAGAAATTTTAATCTCCTCAAAAGATGAAGAATAAAGGGGATAGAGAATGTCTTCAATGTCTTCCTTAAGTTCTCTTTTAAGCTTATGCATATCAATGTTATCTGGAATTATTCCAAGTTTTAAATAATTGTCAAGCAGAAGATCAAAATCCTGCTTAATAATTGCCAGTGCAATATTAGCATAGGATTCTTGAAATTCATCATCAATTTTCCCTACTATACCAAAATCAACCATTACTATTCTTCCATCTTCTGTTACAATAAGATTTCCAGGATGGGGATCACCATGGAAAAAACCGTGTTCAAAAATCTGGATAAAATATATATCAATAATTGTTTTAAAAATCTTCTTAACATTTAAACCCATCTGAGTTAGTGCTTCAATATTATCAATTCTTACTCCTTCGACCTTCTCCATAACTAAAATTCTCTCTTTCGTGTAGTCTTTATATATAACAGGAATATAAATTTTTTCGTTTTCCTTAAAATTTTCTTTAAAGATCATCGCATTTCTTGCTTCTCTGCGGAAATCGAGTTCTCGTAAGATAGATCTTGAAAATTCATTTACTATTCCCACAGGATCGAAAATTCTACTTTCGGGAATATGTTTTTCCATAAGCCTTGCAAGAGTATTAAGTATCTTAATATCAATTAAAATCTGTTCTTTAATTCCAGGCCTTCTAACCTTAACTATAACCTTTTCCCCATTCAGTAAAACAGCTTCGTGAACTTGAGCAATTGAAGCTGAACCAATAGGGATAGGATTGAAACTTTTGAAAATTTTATCAGGAGTTAATCCCAACTCTTTTTCAATGGTTTTATTAACATCATCAATGCTAAAGGGGGGTACTTTATCTTGAAGTTTTTTGAATTCTTTTATATTTTCACTGCCTATAATATCAGGTCTTGAAGCAAGAAGCTGTCCTAATTTTATAAAAGTAGGACCTAACTCCTCAAAGGCCATTCTCAATCTTTCTGAAACTGAAAGTGTAGGCTGAGTAGTCCATCTACCAAATTTATGAAATCTTCTCTTAATAGCAATAAATTTACCAAGATTAAGCTGATCAATTATTTGTCCAAAGCCGTGTTTTATAAAAATATTAAGAATTTCTTGAACTCTTTTAGCAGAAAGATAGGTCTGTTTAAATTTAAAAATATCCATTATAAAGGTATTATAACAAAATCCCATAGTTCAAACCTTCTATGCTATAATACTTTTCATGGGTAAAAAAAGAGGATATTTTGGACAGTATGGAGGTTGTTTTGTCCCTGAAACTCTAATGCCAGCCTTAGAAGAGCTGGAAAGGGCTTTCTATAGAGCAAAAAGGGATAAAAAATTTAATGAAGAATTTGAATCTCTTCTTAAAGAGTATGTAGGTAGACCTACTCCACTTTATTTTGCTAAAAGACTCACTGAACATCTTGGGGGAGCAAAAATATATCTAAAAAGAGAAGACCTTGCCCACACTGGAGCCCATAAAATTAACAATGCTCTCGGACAGGCTTTATTAGCTAAAAAATTAATGGGGAAGGAAAGAATTATTGCTGAAACTGGAGCTGGTCAACATGGCGTAGCAACTGCTACAGGTGCTGCACTTGTAGGACTTAGCTGTGATATATACATGGGAACAGAAGATATTAGAAGACAAAAGCTCAATGTCTTCAGGATGAATCTTCTTGGTACAAGGGTTATTCCTGTTGATACAGGTTCAAAAACTTTAAAAGATGCTATTAATGAAGCTCTTAGGGACTGGACCACAAATGTAAGAACAACCCATTATGTTTTAGGTACTGTCTTTGGACCTCATCCATATCCTCTTCTTGTAAGATTTTTTCAAAGTGTAATTGGTAAAGAAACAAAGAAACAGATACTTCAAAGGGAAAAAAAACTTCCTAATATCCTAATTGCCTGCGTTGGCGGAGGTAGTAATGCAATAGGACTTTTCAGTGCCTTTTTGAAAGATAATGTAGAAATGATTGGCGTTGAAGCAGGAGGGAAAGGAATCCAATCTGGACTTCACGCTGCAAGATTTGCAGGTGGAGCAAAGGGAATTTTTCAGGGTTGTCTTAGCTATGTTTTGGAAAATGAAGATGGAAATATTCTTGAAACTCATTCTGTTTCAGCAGGACTTGATTATGCCTCTGTTGGTCCTGAACATGCCTATCTCAGAGACAAAGGAAGGGTTAAATACACCTATGCAACTGATGATGAAGCATTACATGCCTTTGAACTTTTAAGTAGACTTGAAGGAATTATTCCTGCCTTAGAGTCTGCCCACGCTGTCGCAGAAGCAATAAAAATTGCCCCAAAGATGTCAAAGGATTCAATTATTATTGTAAACCTCTCAGGAAGAGGGGACAAAGATGTTCAAGAAGTAGCAAGAATCAAAAGACTTTCTCTTTAAGAGGTGGAGTTTGAAAGGTTTTTCTGTTAGAGAGAAACTTGAGGAACTGAAAAAAATTGGCAAAAAGGCATTTATTCCATATATTATGGCAGGGGACCCCGACCTTCAAACAACTGCCAAAAGGCTTAAACTTCTAAGTGATGCAGGAGCTGATATTATAGAGCTTGGAGTCCCTTTTACAGATCCTCTTGCTGATGGTCCTACAATACAAAGAGCAGCTGAAAGAGCATTAAAATCTGGAACAACTTTAAGAAAAATTTTGAACTTTCTTAATGAATTTAAAAATAGCATCCATACCCCCATTATTCTTATGACCTATTTGAATCCTGTTTTCTGCTATGGTATTGAAAAATTTTTCCAGAACGCAAAGGATGCAAAAGTTGCAGGAGTTATTTTCCCAGACTTAACTGTTGAAGAATCATCGGAATACAGATCCCTTGCAAAAAAATATGGTATTGACATAATTTTTCTTGTAGCACCAACATCAACTCCAGAAAGAGTAAAAAAAATTGTTAACGCATCTACTGGCTTTGTTTACTATGTCTCAATAACAGGAATAACGGGTACAGAACTCAGACTTGATAAAAAATTCAGAGAACACATAAATTTTGTAAAAAGCTTTGGTAACCCTGTATGCATTGGATTCGGAGTAAGTAAGCCTGAGGAGGCTAAGTATGTTGCTCAGTTTGCTGACGGAGTAATCGTGGGAAGTGCTATTGTTAAAAAATTTCATGAAAAACCAGAAGAAGTTTTAAACTTTATAAAATCTTTAAGAGAGGCAATATAAAATGGCATGGTTTAAAAGAAAAGAACCACCCTTAGAAAAAAAAGTAAAAATTCCCGAAGGATTATGGGTTAAATGTGAAAATTGTAAAGAAATTATTTACCGTAAAGAACTGGAAAATAATTTTAAAGTATGCCCAAAGTGTAAATATCATTTTAGAATTTCAGCAAAGGAAAGAATTACTCTTATAACAGATTCAGGAAGCTTTAACGAATTAGACCCTGATCTTACAAGCCCTGATCCTCTTGGCTTCAAAGACACTATTCCCTATAAGGATAGATTAAAGGAAAATGAGAAAAAATCAGGTATTAAAGAGGCTGCTATTTATGGAGATGCAAAAATTAACGGAAGAGATGTAGTTATTGCTGTTCTTGATTTTTCCTTTATGGGTGGAAGCATGGGAACAGTTGTCGGAGAAAAAGTAACAAAAGCTACTGAAAGGGCAATACAGCGAAGAGTTCCTTTGATCATTGTGTCATCTTCAGGGGGAGCAAGAATGCAGGAAGGAATGTTTTCCCTCATGCAGATGGCAAAGACATCTCAGGCTATAGGAAGATTAAAAGAAGAAGGTTTATTATATATTTCTGTTTTAGCAGATCCAACATTTGGTGGAGTTACTGCATCCTTTGCAATGCTCGGGGATATAATTATTGCAGAACCTCGTAGTCTTATAGGTTTTGCTGGTCCAAGAGTAATTCAGGAAACAATAAAGCAACAATTGCCCGAGGGTTTTCAAAGGGCCGAATTTCTCCTTGAACATGGAATGGTTGATATCGTTGTAGACAGAAAAGAATTAAAAAACACTATAGCTAAAATTATTGACATTTTAATGCCTTTACCAAAAGATGATGTATGAAGTTTTAATAAACGAACTCTACAAAAGAAGAACCAAGGGTATCAAGTTAGGACTTGAAAGAGTTTTTTCAGTACTTGAAAAATTTGATAATCCCCATAGAGGGTTCAAATCAGTCCATATTGCTGGCACAAATGGCAAGGGTTCTACATCTAAAATAATTTATCATCTTTTAAGGGCTCACGGATTAAATACAGGGCTTTTCACATCTCCTCATCTTACAAGATTTACAGAAAGAATAATCGTTAATGATAAAGAAATAACAGAAGATGAAGTTGTAAGATTAATCGAAAAAATCAAACCCTTTGGCGAGGAACTTACCTTTTTTGAGTTTATAACAGTGTTAGCTTTTCTTTATTTCGCAGAAGCAGGAATTGAATATGCGGTACTTGAAACAGGAATGGGTGGAAGATTAGATGCTACAAATGTTGTTGTACCTGAAGTTTCAGTAATTACAACCATCGGACTTGATCATCAAGAATTTCTTGGTAATAACATAAGGTCTATTGCTCAAGAAAAAGCAGGAATTATAAAAAAAGGAGTTCCTGTTGTTTCATCTAAGCAGGCTTCAGAAGCAGAAGAGGTAATTAGAAAAAAAGCAGAAGAATCAGGTTCAGAACTTTTTATCTACGGTAAAGATTTCTCAGCTGAACTCAAATCAATGAGTATAAAAGGCATCAATTTTATTTTTAGCTCAGCCTCAAGCCTTCAGACTTCAGCCTTATTCTTACCTCTTATAGGACTTCATCAACTTGAAAATGTAGCAGTTGCTATGCAGTCTTTTATGACCATATATCCTAATTGGGATGAAAATTATATTAGAGAAGGACTTAAAAATGTTACTATTCCTGGCAGACTTGAAATAATATCAGAAAAACCTCTCATAATCTTTGATATTGCCCATAATCCTCAGGCGGCTCAAACATTAATCAAATCTTTGCAAATCATTACTGATAAAAAACCTGTTTTGCTCTTTGGAATAATGAGAGACAAAGATGTAAGTGGTTTTCTTAAATCCTTTGAAAACTACGCAAGCAAAATTATATTTACTGTTCCAAACTATGAAAGAGCCTTAACATATGATGAACTTTCAGAAAGATTAAATAGTTATTCATTAAATCTATCCTATATTTCAGACCCTGTTGAGGCTTTTAAAGAAGGTTTTTCTATATGTCAAAAAAACCCAAATCTCTATCTTTTATGTACTGGCTCAGTTTATTTAGTTGGAGAATTAAAAGAATTTCTCGGTGAAAAAACATCCCATAGAAGGCTCGGTGAAGTTTTATGAAATTAAAAGCTCTTTTATTTTTACTTATTATTTTTCTACCAAATTATGTCTTTGCTTTAGAAATAACATCTGATACACTTGAAAGCTTTGAAGAAGAGCAAAAATATGTAGCAACGGGAAATGTGAAAATTCAAGATGAAAAATTCATCCTAAAAGCCCAAAAAACAATCTATTATGAAAAAACTAACGAAGTTGAAGCCTTTGGAGATATGTATTATGAAGATGATGAAATAACAGCATGGGCAGAGGAGGGAAAAATAAATATAGAACAAAAAACAGGAGTTTTAAAAAAATCTCTGATTCACATAAAAAAACAGGATATATGGATTACTGCTGATGAAATAGAAAGATTAAGTGAAATAAAATACAAGGCAAAAAAAGCCACTTTTTCAACCTGTGAACCTAAACCAGACAGAGCTCAACCTTGGTGTTTTACAGGAGAAAGTGTTGATTTAATAGTTGATGATACTTTGATATCTAAAGTTACAACATTCAAGGTAAAAAATATTCCCCTTGCTTTTTCACCTATTTTCTGGGGTCCGGGAGGAAACACAAAAAAATCCGGTTTTCTTCCATTAAAAATTGGAAACTCAAACATAAGAGGTTTTCAGTTTTCTCCTGCCTATTATCTCGTTATAGATAGCAATAAGGATGCAACTTTATATCTGGACTATTTCTCAAAGGCAGGTCTTGGGAAGGGAATTGAATATAGATATATGGATTTCAATACTAAAGGAATGTGGTATGCCTATCAAATTAATGATAGGATTCTGGATAAAAACTATCAAGAACTTCGAGCAATACATCTTCAAAAGTTAAAAAACTTTGACCTTCTTATTGATTTGAATTATGTAAATAAAAATGACTTTTACAGACAATACGGTGATGTTCGCTCAGTTAATGTGACCTATCTTTTTAAAGAATTTGGGAAAGACCTTCAGGCAAGGTATGATAGATTCTTACAGTCTTCTATGGAAGTATCTGTTCCTGGAGTTCAATCAAGATTTTATTTGTTGGGACAGGGATGGAAGGATTTAAAAAATGATGGAATGAGTCCACCACTTAAAGCAGAACTCGGTTATATTGTCTATCCCTATAAAATCGGACCCTTTAATGCCAATTTTAACATAAATTTAGCAGAGTTTTATAAAGAAGACGGTCTTAATGGGCAAAGATTTGAGATAAATCCAGAAATAACTCATAATTTTGGAGATGTTGTTAAGCTCACACAAAATTTAAATGCAAAAGTTATATTTTATAATCTTGAAAAAACCACACCCTATAAAGATGTATCCCACAGAGAAATGATTCAATATAATGCAAGGGCTTTTATGCGACTTTATAAAAAAGAGAGTGATTTTAGTCATTTAATCGAACCCTTTGTAGAAGGAGTTTTTATTGGTGTAAATGGAAAACCACCAATTTTAAAGGAAGCTGAAATACTTGATGATACAGGATTAATAAGAGCAGGAGTTTACAATAAATTTAAATTTAAGAGTTTAACTATTGAAGGAAGAATAGCACAGGTTTATGATTTTAGAGCAAAAAATGAATGGGATAAAATGTATCCTATTTTAATAGAAGGAAGAGCATCTTTTTGGAAAATAAGTTTTGGTTTTGATACTTATCAAAATATTTCTAAAAAAAGAATGGAACGTTTTAATAGCTGGATAGGATTTTCTCCTGATGAAACAACTTCTATTTCATTTAGTCAAAGATATTCAAGAGATGGAGCCCTTTCTCCTGCCTATTTATGGGCTCCTACATTAAGAAACCAGTATGATTTTTATGAAAATGAAGAAGGAATAAAAACATATGCTTTTTCTTTAGCAAAAAAAATATCTGAAAAATGGTCCTTTAATACAAATATAAATTACGATGCAAAAGGAGCTGGGTTAAGGGACAGTACTTTAAATATAAGATATGCTGAAAAATGCTGGGCAGCAAATATTTCCTTATCAAGAAAACCTGTTGAAAGACAGGGTAAAGAGACATCTGAGTTTAGTTTTCTTGTAATTTTTGAATTAAAAGGAATAGGAGCAATTAAACTTCTATGAATGTAGTACTGATTTTCAATAAGCCAAAGGGATTTACAAGTCAGGATGCAGTTACAAAAGTAAAAAGGATTTTAAAATGTAAAAAGGCAGGTCATGCTGGCAGTCTTGATCCAATCGCAACAGGTATTTTGCTTGTTTGTATTAATGAGGCTACAAAAATTGCACCTTTATTGATGGAACTTGAAAAGGAGTATCTTTTTAAAGCAAAATTTGGGATATCAACAGACACCTATGATGCTGATGGCAATGTTACAAAGGTGGTAGAGAATTTTGAACTTAAAAAAGAGGAAATAGAGCAAATTTTAACAAAATATAAAGGTGAAATAATGCAAACGCCTCCAATGTATTCAGCAGTAAAGATTGACGGCACTCCCCTTTATAGACTTGCAAGAAAGGGAATTGAGGTAGAAAGAAAGCCTAAAAAGGTTATTATTCATTCCATTAAAATTGAAGAGTTTAACCCACCCTTTGTATCATTCCGGGTAGTATGTAGTAAAGGAACATATGTAAGAGCTCTTTGCAATGACATAGGTGAAGCATTAGGAATAGGAGCTCATATTGTTGAGCTTGAAAGAACAAGAATAGGAAACTTTAAAATTGAAGAATCTATTGATTTAGAGGAATTGAAAAAAATAAAAGAAAAGGCAATTTCAGATGCTTTTTTAACAATAGATAAAGCTTTATATTTCATTCCTTCTGTCATAATAGGTGATGCTCTTGTTAGAAAATTTTTAAATGGAAACTCAGTAAAAATTCCCTCTGGAATTGTTCCAGCAGGATGGGTAAAGGTTAAGGATAAAACAGGAAAAATTCTTGGCATAGGTTTTGGAAATGGCGTAATTATAAAACCTGAAAGAATTATATGGGAGGAAGTATCATGATAGAGAGATATACAAGAAAAGAAATGGGTCATATATGGAGCATGGAGAACAAATTCAGAAAATGGCTTGAAGTTGAAATTGCTGTATGTGAAGCCTGGGCAGAGCTTGGGAAAATCCCTCAAGATGCCTTAGAAGAAATTAAAACAAAGGCAGACTTTGACTTAAAAAGAATTGATGAAATTGAAGCAACGGTTAAACACGATGTTATAGCCTTTTTAACAGCTGTTGCAGAAAAAGTTGGTCCTTCATCCCGTTACATCCACATGGGACTTACATCAAGTGATGTAGTGGATACAGCTTTAGCATTACAGATAAAAGAAGCTTCAAATCTTATAATGAAAGACCTTATTGAATTTAAGGAACTTCTTCGTGAAAAGGCTTTTCAATATAAAAACACTATATGTATGGGAAGAAGTCATGGTGTTCATGCAGAACCAACAAGTTTTGGTCTAAGATTTGCCTTATGGTATGAAGAAACAAAAAGAAACATAGAAAGACTAAGACAAGCTACAGAAAGAATTAGTGTTGGTAAAATATCTGGTGCTGTTGGAACTTTTTCAAATATTCCAACAGAAATTGAAGAAATTGCTTTAAAGAAGCTTGGACTTAAACCAGAGCCTGTGGCAACACAGGTTGTCCAGAGAGACAGACATGCTGAATTTTTAAGTTGTCTTGCCCTTATTGCTGCAATGGTTGAAAAAATAGCTGTTGAAATAAGACATCTTCAAAGAACAGAAGTCCTTGAAGCAGAAGAGCCTTTTACAAAGGGGCAGAAAGGTTCTTCAGCAATGCCTCATAAAAGAAATCCAATTGGATGCGAAAATTTATCAGGACTAAGCAGACTTGTCCGAAGTAATGCCTTTGCAAGCTTTGAAAATGTGGCACTGTGGCATGACAGAGATATCTCTCATTCTTCAGTTGAAAGAATCATTATACCTGACAACTGTATCTTAGTAGATTACATGCTTAACAGGCTTTATGGAATAATAAAAGACCTTGTTGTATATCCTGAAAGAATGCTTAAAAATATAGAGCTTAGCTATGGACTTTATAACTCTCAAAGAGTGCTTCTTGCCTTAGTTGAAAAGGGACTTACTCGTGAAGAAGCATATAAAATCACTCAAACAAATGCGATGCGTAGCTGGCAGGAAGGTGTACCCTTTATGAATTTCCTTCTTAATGACAATGAAATAAGAAAATATCTCACCGAAGATGAAATAAAGGGCATTTTTGATTTAAACTATTACACAAGAAATGTAGATTATATTTATGAAAGAGTTTTTGGGAATAGATAAAAACTTATTTTAAGGAGGCGTGGTATGAGCAGAGATGTTACAAAAATCAGAAACATTGCTGTTGTTGCCCATGCAGGTGCAGGTAATACTAAACTTGCAGAACAAATACTTTTTAAAACTGGGTTGATTGACAGGGTGACTACTGGTGAGACTACCGGCAAGGTTATTGACTATGAACCAGAAGAACTTATGAGAAATATGACACTTAGTTCCAAAGTTGCATACTGCGATTACAAAAATTATAGAATCAATATAATTGATACACCGGGCTTTGTTAATTTTCTTGAAGATACAAAAAGCGTTTTAAGAGTTGTTGACGGTGCAGTTGTCATAGTTAGCGCAATTTCAGGTGTAAAGGCAGAAACAGAAAGAATATGGAAATACTGCGATGACTATGACCTTCCAAGAGTTGTTTTTGTAAATAAACTTGATAAGGAAAATGCTTCCTTTGATAGAGCAGTTGCTGAAATTGAAAAAGTCTTCGGACAGGAAGCAATTCCGCTGACACTACCAATTGGAGATGGTCCTGGACTAAAGGGAGTTGTTGATTTAATTTCGTTGAAAGCATACATTTATGATGGAAATTCTTTAAAGGAAACATCAATTCCTTCTGAACTTTCTTCTTCTGTAGAAGAATACAGAAAAAAATTTGTTGAAAAGATTGCTGAACTTGATGACAGCCTTCTTGAAAAATATCTTGAAGGTGGAGACCTTAAAGAAGAAGAATTAAGAAAGGGACTTCATGATGCATCCCTTGCAAGAAGATTTATTCCTGTGTTGGCAGGTTCAGCTCTCCTTGGAATTGGAATAGAGGCATTGCTTGACAGCATAATCCTATGTCTTCCTGATCCTGTAGAAAGAGCAAATATCTATCCAATAAAAGGAACTAATCCAAAAGATGGTTCTGAGATAATTAGAAAGCCCTCTGAATCTGAACCCCTTTCAGCATATGTTTTCAAAACTACCATTGATCCCTTTGCAGGAAAAATATCTTACATAAGAGTATTTTCAGGAATTTTTAAAGCAGACTCCACAGTTCTTAATCCTAATACAGGCACAAAAGAAAGAATCGGTCAGATTTACTATGTACTTGGTAAAAATCAAACACCCTGTCAGAAAGCAGGTCCTGGTGAAATTGTTGCAACAGTTAAATTAAAGGATACTCTTACAGGACACACCCTCTGTGATGAAGCAAATCCTATAATTTTACCAGAGGTTAGACTCGCAGAACCTCTTATTTCCTATGCAATTGCACCAAAAACCCGAGGAGATGAAGAAAAAGTAAGTGCAGGACTTCATAAATTACTTGAAGAAGACCCTACTTTGAGATTTTCAAGAGATGAAGAATCAAAGGATATGATTTTAAGTGGAATGGGACAGGTTCACATTGAAGTTGCCTTAGAGAAACTTAAGAGAAAATTCGGAGTTGAAGTAAATCTTATGGCTCCGAAGGTTCCTTACAGAGAGACAATCAGAGCAACTGCAAGAGCACAGGGTAAGTATAAAAAACAATCTGGTGGAAGAGGACAGTATGGAGACTGCTGGATTGAGATTGAACCACTTCCAAGGGGTGAAGGATATCAATTTGTTGATAAAATTGTAGGTGGAGTAATACCTCAGCAGTATCGCCCTGCTGTTGAAAAGGGTATTCTTGAGACAATGAAAGAGGGTATTTTGGCTTATTATCCAATAATTGACATAAAAGTCACTCTTTATGATGGAACATATCACCCGGTTGATTCCTCAGAAATGGCATTCAAAATTGCAGGAGCTTTAGCTTTAAAGAAGGCTTTTATGGATGCAAAACCTGTTTTACTTGAACCAATAATGAAAACAGAAATTATTGTTCCCGATGAAACTCTTGGTACAATAATTGGAGATTTAAATGCCCGTAGAGGAAAGGTCCAGGGAGTGGAGCCACAGGCAGGTGGAAATCAAAAAATAATTGCTCTTGTTCCAATGGCTGAAATGCTTACATATGCCAATCAGCTTCATAGTATGACCTCTGGTAGAGGAATTTATTCAATGGAGTTTTCCCATTATGAAGAAGTTCCATCTCATATAGCTCAAAAAATAATTGAACAAAGACAGAAAGAACGTCAGGCAAAGGCAGAGGAGTAGTAATAGATATGTATTTCAAGGGAATACCTTCTTTTTCTGTCATTCTGAGGGGCTCAATGCCCCGAGGAATCTCTCGGAATAAGGAGGAGATTCTTCGCCTTTGGCTCAGAATGACAAAAAAAGAGGAACAGAATGACATGGAAAACCTCAGAATGAGGAGAAAAGAGACTTCAGAGGTTATCATCACAAAACAAAAGAGCGACAAATAAAGGTATAGGAACAATGAAAAAGCCATGGGGTGGAAGATTTAAGGAAAAAACAGCAAAAACACTGGAAAAATTCTCAGAGTCAGTATCCTTTGACCAGAGATTATGGCAGGAAGATATTGAAGGAAGTATTGTCCATGCAAAGATGCTTAATAAACAAGGAATAATAAATGATAAAGAGTTCAAGTTAATATCAAAGGGGCTTAAAGAAATAGCAAAGGAAATAGCGGAGGGAAAATTTCAGTTTAAAACAGAGCTTGAAGATGTTCACATGAACATTGAAAAAGCACTTATTGAGAAAATAGGTTCAGCAGGTGCTCGTCTACATACAGCCCGTTCAAGAAATGATCAGGTTGCAACTGATCTGAGGCTATATTTAAGAAAAAAAGTTACTGAAATCAATGGACTTCTTACAGAGTTTGAAAAAACAATTATTAATATTGCACAAAAATATATTGATATAATCATGCCCGGATATACACATATGCAGAAAGCTCAGCCTGTGCTTCTTGCTCATCATTTTTTAGCCTATGCATGGATGTTTGAAAGAGACAGAAGTAGACTCACAGAGGCTTTAAAGAGAATAAATCAATGTCCCCTTGGAGCCTGTGCAATAGCAGGAACGTCACTTCCAATTGACAGAGACTACACAGCTAAAGAACTTGGATTTGAAGGAGTTATCCCAAACAGTATGGATGCTGTCTCTGACAGAGATTTTGTTCTTGATGTTCTTTACTGTGGAGCAATGATAATGATGCATCTTAGTAGACTCTCTGAAGAACTCATAATATGGTCAACTGATGAATTTGGATACATAGAGCTTCCTGATAAATTTTCAACGGGTTCAAGTATGATGCCTCAGAAAAAAAATCCTGACTCAGCTGAACTCATAAGAGGAAAAACAGGAAGAGTTTATGGGAATCTTATTTCTCTTTTAACAACAATGAAAGCTCTTCCTTTAACTTACAACAGAGATATGCAGGAAGACAAAGAGCCAGTTTTTGATACCTGCGATACAGTTATTATGAGCCTTAAAATTATGATAGAAATGCTTCCTCAGGTAAAATTCAACGTTGATAAAATGAAAGCATCGCTAAAAACAGGGTTTCTTACAGCAACAGACCTTGCAGAATATCTTGTAAAAAAAGGAGTCCCTTTCAGGATTGCCCATGAAATTGTAGGCAAAATTGTACTTTACTGTATTGAAAAAGGTAAAAATCTTTCAGAACTTGAAATAAAAGAATTCAAAAAATTCTCAGATAAAATTGATGAAAATGTTTATGAAATTTTAACTCCGGAAGGCTCAATAACTGCAAAACAATCCTATGGAAGCACCGCAAAGAAGTTTGTGAAAGAACAAATAATAATACTAAAAAAATCATTAGGAATGAAATGAAAACATATAAAATTAAGCCTCAGCGAAGAATCTCATCCATCTACAATCAAGGAGGAACCCCTTCGGCAAAGCCTCAGGTTGACAGAAGGAATAGTCATTCCTTCGAAGAGTCTATCCTGAGTAAACTCAAAGGACTCAAGACAAGGGCACCCAAAAAGGCTCACGACTTTTTGGAGACCCCGACAGCATCTAATCAACCTTTCTGTCATTCAAAGCCTCCTATATATCATTCTGAGCCATCTCTGTATCATTCTGATTCGCCTTTATGTCATTCTGAGCCGAAGGCGAAGAATCTCCTCCTTATTATCGTTTTACTTTTACTCTTTCTTTCTGGATGTGGGAAGAAAATGGATCCCACCATTGAAGATTATCTTCAACCAGAGCCTGTTCAAAAAATTACAATTAATGCTTATTATGATAAAATTCAGGTTTCCTGGAGTTATCCAGAAAAAAATAAATCTAAACTTGGAAGTTTTCTGTTAGAGAGGCTAAATAAGGGTCAGGTAAAATCTCTTGGATTTTTTAGCCCAGAAGAAACTTCCTTTGAAGATAAAGAATTTGCTTTCGGTGAAACATATAAATACAGAATTTTTGCAATAAACAAAAAAGGAATTTACAGCAAACCTATAGAAAATTCTATAACTACCAAAAAACTTCCAGAAGTTACGGGGCTACAATATAAAATTACCCATGATGGAGTTTTACTTTCATGGAAATCAGAAAACTCTGTAATGTATAACATTTACAAAATAAAAAAAGAAGGTAGTGCCTCAAAAATTGGTTTTACAGAAAAAAACTATTTCTTAGTTGAAGAAACTTTCAAAAATCTTCTTAAGCCTACAGATTCGAACCTAAAGTCTCAATTTTTAATTTATTTTGTTACTCCATACATATCTGAGCCTAATATCTACATTGAAGGCAAAGGAACTGAAATTAAAGTCCCTCTTTATGATTTTATTCCATCCAAACCAGAAGAAGTATTCTTTACAGTAAATGAGAATGGTGTTTACATATCATGGAAAGAAGTTCCTGAGAAATGGGTTAATATATACAAAGTTTATAGGAAAATAGAAGTTGATTCGGATTTTATATTAATTGGGGAAACAATGATTCCTTTGTTTTTTGATGCTGAATATAATATTAATAACTTAAAAAAGCCTATTTTTTATAAAATTTCCTCTGAAGGTCCTTTACAAGAAAGTGAACCAGTAGAAATAAAAGTGGAGGTAAGTCATGGATAGAATTCTTCTTGGCCATGGAAGTGGTGGGAAATTAATGCATGATCTTATAAAAAAATATATTGCTCCTGTGTTTGAGCTTCCCACCCTCATGGATTCAGCAATAGTTAATATTAATCATTCAGGTAAAATAGCCATAACTACTGATTCCTATACAGTTTCACCGATTTTTTTCCCTGGCGGTGATATTGGTGACCTTGCAATAAATGGAACTGTGAATGATCTTTCGGTTGTCGGTGCTATACCTCTTTATTTAACAGTAGGATTTATTCTTGAAGAAGGCTTCCAAATTTCTGATTTTGAAAGAATTTTGAAAAGTATATCTAAATCAGCAAAGGAAGCAAATATAAAAATAGTTGCAGGAGATACAAAGGTTGTTGATAAAGGAAAAGGAGATGGAATTTTTATAAATACTTCAGGAATTGGTATAGTACCAGATGGAGTTGAGCTTTCACCTTTAAAAATAGAAGTAGGAGATAAGGTTTTGATAAGTGGTTCAATTGGAAATCATGGAATTGCTGTTATGGCAGAAAGAAATGGTTTTACCTTTGAACCTCCTGTGCTAAGTGATACAAGACCATTAAACGGAATTATAAATGAAATAATGAAAAATTTTGCTTCAGCAATAAAAATAATGCGAGATCCAACCCGTGGAGGAGTTGCCACAACATTGAAAGAGCTTGCTGTGGATTCAGGAAAAGATATAACAATTTACGAAAATTCAATTCCAGTCCATGATACTGTCAAAGGAGCATGTGACCTTTTAGGACTTGACCCTCTATATGTTGCCAATGAAGGAATTTTTGTTGCAATAGTAGAATCTCAAAAAGCAGAAGAAATATTAGAATTAATAAAAAAACACCCCTTTGGGAAAGAATCTGCTATAATTGGAGAGATAACAGGAAGTGGAGGCAAAGTTTTACTTAAAACATCTATTGGAGGAACAAGATTGGTTGACATGCTTCCGGGAGAACAGTTACCAAGAATATGTTAAATTTAAGGAGATAAAGATGTTCAGGTTTATTCAAAATTATTCAAAATTGGTAAAAATTGCTGTTTTTCTTACTTTAATAACAACTTTATTATTTCAGTCTATCTTAGATTTTTCTAAAGAAGGAGAACCTTCCGCTTTGCCTCTCCCTCTTGTCTCTTTGGCATTTGCAGAAGAAAACAAATTCTTTGTTGACAAAGTGGTAGCGGTAGTAAATAAAGAAGTTATTACATGGAGTGAGCTTTATAAATTCATGGAATTCACCTTTAAAGATGAGTTAAAGGCATTAAATCCTGATGAAAAATTTAAATATTTTAAAAACCATGAACAGGAATTCCTTGAAAAATTAATTGATACAAAGCTTCAAATTGATGAAGCAGAAAGATATGGAATTTTTGTTGCTGAAAGTGAAATTGAGGGTGCTATCAAAGACATAAAGAACAAATATAACCTCACTGATGAAGCCTTCATAGAAACACTTAAAAAAGAAGGAATGACTCTAAATGATTACAGAAAAATGCTTAGGGAACAAATATTAATTGGTAGAGCATTAAATTCATTGGTAAGAAGCAAGATTATTATTACTGAAAAAGAGGTAAATAATTATATTGCTTCCCATCCAGAATTATCCTGTGATGAAGAAGGTTATTATGTAAGTCAAATATTCGTCAAAGCCAGGGAAAAAGAAGATGAAATGAAAAATATAATCAATGAAATTTTAAAAAGACTCATACAAGGTGAGTCCTTCAGCAAAGTGGCTTCTCAATTTAGTGAAGATGTTTCATCAAAATCAGGTGGTTCAATTGGACTTCTTAAGACAAGTGAGATTTCACCAGAACTTTTAAATCTCTTTTCAAAAATGAACATAGGTCAAATTAGTGAACCTATGATGACAGCAAATGGTATATACATTTTTAAACTTGATGGAAAATGTTTTAAAAGGGACTCAGAAGCTTTAAAAAACTATGTTCGAGCTCTGCTTGAAGAGGAAAAATTTAAGAAGGGTTATAAACTTTGGGTACGAAGTCTTAGACAAAAGGCATACATAGAGATTATGGATTAATATATGCTCGAAAGATTACAGAAAATATTATCAGAATATGGAATTGCATCCCGCAGAAAGGCAGAAGAATTAATTAAAGAGGGAAGAGTCACTGTAAACGGTCAAATTGCTCAACTTGGACAGAAAGCAGATCCTGAAAAAGATTATATTAAGGTTGACGGGAAGCTTCTTATAAAACCAGAGCCTAAAGTTTATTATGCTTTCTATAAACCAAGAAAAGTAATAACTTCCCTGATTGATCCCCAGGGAAGACCAACAATAAAAGATTTTATTAAAGGTATAAAGTTCAGAGTTTATCCAGTTGGTCGTCTTGATTTTGACTCAGAAGGACTACTTCTTCTTACCAATGATGGAGAACTTGCTTATCATGTTATGCATCCAAGTTCAGAAGTTGAAAAAACTTATCTTGTAAAGGTTGATGGTATCATTGAGTCAGAGACAATTGAAAAATTAAAAAAGGGTATAAAAATTGATGGTAAACTAGCTATACCAGTAAGCGTTAATCTTGTAAGAAAACTTAAAGCAAACTCATGGATAAGAATAACTCTTCATGAGGGGAGAAAAAGACAGATTCGTAAGATGCTTGAAAGAGTTGGTCATCCTGTAATAAGACTTATAAGAATCGCCATTGATGGAGTAAAATTGGGAGAACTAAAGCCAGGACAGTATAGATCCCTTACAAAGGAGGAAATAGAGGCTTTACATAAGAAGGTAAAAAGAATAGATAAAACAAAGTAAAAGGAGGATATCATGAAGTTTTTTGGGAAGTTATTATTAATTATTTTAGCTTTTATAATTTTATGGACCTCTCCATCTTATTGCAAAGAACCTTACAAAATTGGAGCTATTTTTTCAGTAACAGGTGCAGCCTCCTTTCTTGGTGAACCAGAAAAAAATACTGTGCTAATGCTTGTAGAACAGATTAATAAAGCTGGTGGCATTAATGGTCATCCCCTTGAAGTAATAATTGAAGATTCAAAAAGTGATGAAACTCAGGCTGTGCTTGCAGCTAAAAAATTAATTGAAAAAGACAAAGTCCTTGCCATTATTGGACCATCTACTACAGGAGAATCAATGGCAGTAATTCCTATTACAACATCTGCTCAAACTCCTCTTATTTCAGTTGCTGCTGGAGCAAGTATAACCCAACCTGTAAAAGAAAGATACTGGGTATTCAAAACTGCCCAGTATGATACAAGTGCAGTAGAGGCAATTTATACATACATGAAAAAGACGGGTATAAAAAAAGTTGGCATAATAACAATAACAACAAGTTTCGGTGATGCAGGTAGAAAAGCCCTTCTTGAATTAGCTCCAAAATTTGGCATATCTGTTGTAGCTGATGAAAGATATGGTCCTAAAGATACAGATATGACAACCCAGCTTGTAAAAATAAAATCTGCTGGAGCTCAAGCAGTTATAAACTGGTCTGTTGGACCTGGACAGGTCATAGTTACAAAAAACTGGCACGCCCTTAAAATGGGAATCCCTCTATTTCAGAGTCATGGATGGGGTAGCAAGAAAAATATTGAATTAGCAGGTAAGGCTGCAGAAGGAGTAATTGCTCCTCTTGGCAGACTTGTTATTTGGGATAAACTTCCTGATAAACATCCTCAAAAAGCTCTTTTGAAAAAATATGTTACTGATTATGAAGCTCGTTATAAGAGTGAACCAGGCACCTTTGGTGGCCATGCCTATGATGCATTGATGATTGTAGTAGATGCCCTGAAAAATGCAGGACCTGATAAGAAAAAAATCAGAGATTACATTGAAAATAAAATTAAAAACTGGCCTGGCACAGGAGGTATTTTTAATATGTCTCCTAATGACCACTGTGGACTTGATATGACAGCCTTTGAGATGGTTATTGTAAAAAATGGTGACTGGGAAATATTAAAATAATTACTTAAATGAGTTTATTACTACAATTTCTCTTTTCAGGACTTACAACAGGTTCTGTTTATGCTTTGGTTGGAATAGGATTTAATATAGTCTACAATTCCACCTCTATTCTGAATCTCGCTCAGGGAGAATTTGTTGTTATTGGCGGACTTATGATGTGGTTTTTTTTCGTAGGAATGAAACTGCCTTTTGCCACTTCTGTAGCGCTAACTTTAACTGTAGCAGCTACTGTAGCTTTACTCATGGAGAGGCTTACTATTAAGCCTCTCCTTAAAAAAGGTGACCTCCTTCTTATGATAATGGTTACCATTGCTGTATCTATTCTAATTAGAGGACTTCTAATGTTTAAATTTGGTAAAGATCCTTACACATATCCACCTTTCACAGAGGGAGAACCATTAGTTATTTATGGCGCTGTCATAACCCAGCAGACTCTTTGGGTTATAGGAATTACTGCATTAAGTATTGTCATTCTTTATCTTTTCTTTAATAAAACAATGCTTGGACGAGCTATGAAAGCCTGTTCCCTTGATATAAAAGCAGCAAGGCTGATGGGGATTAATGTTTCAAACATGGTTATGCTCTCATTTATTATAAGTGGTCTTATTGGTGCAATTGGAGGAATAGCAATAACTCCTATATCACTTATGGAGTATGATAAAGGTGCTATGCTTTCTGTTAAAGGATTCTGTGCTGCTATAATGGGAGGACTTGGAAGAGGAAGAGGTGCAGTTGTTGGTGGATTTACTCTTGGAATACTGGAATCATTCACTGCAGGATATATTCATTCTGGCTTTAAAGATGCTGTAGCTCTTTTGATTATGCTGTTCATTCTCTTTTTTAGACCTGCTGGAATTTTTGGTAAAACTGAAACATTAAGATTAAGAAAATTTTAATATGGGTAAAGGTAATATACTTAGTCTTTTAATTTTAACTTTAGTAATTATTATATTCCCGATAGTAATCAAAGATACTTATCTTCATACAATAGGAATTTTTGCAGGGATAAATGCTTTAGTAGCAATTGGACTCACAATACTCATGGGATATGCTGGGCAAATATCTCTTGGACAGGCTGCTTTTTATGGAATCGGAGCTTATATTTCAGCTATATTGAGTTTGCATTTTGGACTACCCGTTATATTAAGCATTTTTTTAGCCCTTTTGGTTTCATCGACTGCTGCCATAATTCTTGCAATCCCTGCATTAAGACTTAAAGGACATTATCTGGCAGTTGCTACATTGGGATTTGGGGAGATAATCCATATTATACTTCATGAATGGGGACCAGGAGGACCTTCTGGTTTTGGAGATATTCCTAAAATGAATCTTTTTGGATATACCTTTACATCAACAAATGATTATTTTTATCTTGTCTGGATGTGTGTCGTAGTAATCATGATTTTCTCTTTAAATCTTATTAATTCTATGACAGGGAAAGCTCTTCAAGCTATGCATGGAAGTGAAATAGCAACTCAAACTGCTGGCATTAATTTGACAAAGCTAAAAATAAAAGTTTTTATCTTAAGTTCTATATATGCATCTTTAGCAGGAGCAATGTATGCTCATTATGTAACATTTTTAAGTCCGAGTAGTTTTTCACTTTTTCATTCTGTTTTGTTTTTGATGATGGTAGTAATTGGTGGAATATCTAACATATGGGGAGGTATAGTAGGTGCTCTTATTATAACAATTCTTCCAGAAGTATTAAGGGGATTTAAAGAGTTCGACATACTCCTTTATGGATTAATTTTAACACTATTTCTTCTTTTTATGAGAAAAGGCTTAGTACCCATGACTATAGACACATACAAAAGATGGATTCACAGATAACAATTAAAATAAAAAATATATCGAAAAGTTTTGGTGGACTTAAAGCTCTTGAAAATGTTAGTTTTTCAGTTAAAACTGGTCAAATCCATGCTCTTATTGGTCCAAATGGTGCGGGAAAAACAACTTTAATGAATATTATAAGTGGTTTAGAAACAGCGGATTCTGGAGAAATAATCTTTAATGATAAACCTATTAATAAACTTCCACCTGAGAAAAGAACAAAAATAGGCATTGCAAGAACCTTTCAAAATCTTGAATTATTTGGAGAAATGACAGTTTTAGAAAATGTTATGGTGGGAATGTATTTAAAATATGAAACAGGATTTATAAAATCTGGATTAATGTTAAACAGTGTTAGGAAAGTCCAAAAAGATATAATTACCAAAAGCCTTAATATACTTGATTATGTTGGACTTAATCATAGAAAAAACGAATATGCTAAAAATTTACCCGTAGGAGAACAAAGACTTCTTGAGATTGCAAGAGCTATGGCAGCAGATCCCATATTAATGCTTCTTGATGAACCAGCTGCAGGACTTAATATTAGAGAAACTAAAAATTTAAGCATTCTTATAAAAAATTTAAAAGAAGAAAAACAAATCACCTTACTCATTGTTGAACATGATATGGAACTGATTATGGGTATAAGTGATACAATAACTGTTCTAAACTTTGGAAAAGTTATTGCAGAGGGTGATCCCTTATCTATTCAGAAAAATCCTGATGTAATTACTGCCTATCTTGGTGAGGAAGATTGAATGCTTATACTTAAAAACATAGATGTTTATTATGGAAAACTTTACACGCTGAAAAAAATCTCTCTTCATATAAAAAAAGGCGAAATAGTAGCTTTAATTGGAAGTAATGGAGCAGGTAAAACCACTTTGCTTTCAACTATTTCAGGGCTTATCAAACCTTCTTCTGGAAGCATTATATACGAAGAAAGGGATATAACAAAAGAATCTACTGAAAATATTGTTAAAATGGGAATATCACAGGTTCCAGAAGGGCGTTTGATTTTTAAAACTCTTACAGTAGAGGAAAATCTTTTAATTGGAGGATATAGTAAATATAGTTTAAAAAAAAGAAAGGAAATTAAAGAGGAACTCGATAAAATTTATCATTTATTTCCAAAACTTAAGGAAAGAAAAAAACAACTTGCTGGGACTCTGTCTGGTGGAGAACAACAAATGCTTGCAATTGGAAGAGCCTTAATGTCAAAACCCAAACTTATTCTTCTTGATGAACCAAGTATGGGACTTGCTCCGAATATTATAAAGGAAGTTTTTCAGCATATTGTAGAGTTAAAAAGACTTTACGGGCTTACAGTTCTCCTTGTAGAACAAAACGCAAGAAGTGCTTTAAAAATAGCAAACAGAGGATATGTTATTGAAACTGGAAGAATTATTTTAGAAGGAACTGCCGAGGATTTGCTTTCTAACAAAGATGTGCAGAGAGCCTATCTTGGCAGAGACCTTGATGCAGAATTAAGAATTTAAAGGAGGTTACTATGATATGGGATAAAGAAAAAGAATGCATTGACAGAGAAGACCTTAAACAACTTCAACTTGAAAGGCTTCAATCAACTATCCACAGAGTTTACAGAAATGTGCCTTTTTACAGAAGAATGTTTGACA